>ERZ780195.175-NODE-175-length-66211-cov-4.368931_pt1 | contig 66211 bp, 68 predicted proteins | sample MGYA00511017_ERZ780195 | MGnify/ENA primary metagenome ERZ780195 (study PRJEB29588, sample SAMEA2159974) | human gut metagenome | biome: human gut; feature: human-associated habitat; material: faeces | place: Denmark | collected 2008/2010 ...
AAAATATTAGAGGCGCTAGTCTAACTAGCCCTCTTTTTTTGTTGGAAAGGAAATGCGCATGAATTATGAAAAACTCTCTGGCTCTATCCGAGCCGTGATCGACCGGCGACCGAGAGATAATGGGGCGTACAGCGACCTCTTTTCTCTGTGCCGGGAGTGGGAAACCGAAGATTTCTCGGCGGCACATAAGGTGAACAAGGAGCTGCTGGCACTCTCCGCAGATCAGGTAGTTCGTGGCGGCGGGGCGAAGTTCTATGAACAGTGGCGGCGGTGTCTTCTCTTTGAAGCACCCCATGATTTTGACTCCTTCATGACCTACATTGAACTCGACCGCAAGCCGGAAAAGCGGTTCTATGCTCCCCGGAAGCATTATCTCAGGCCGATGGTGCAGGGGTTTCAAGATGTTCTGGACGGGAAGCTGCGCCTTTTGACGATCTCCATGCCGAAACGAGCGGGAAAGTCTCAAACGGGTATCAATTTTGTGAATATGATCTCTGGCAAGTTCCCTGACCGCTCGACCCTGATGGAAGGGACAGGCGATGACCTTGTAAAGAGCTTCTACAATGGTTGTCTGGAATACCTGACAGTCCCTAACGAGTATCTGTTCTACGATGTATTCCCGGACGCACGGCTGGTACAGACTAATGCCGACACGAAGACGGTGAACCTGAAAAGCAAGTCCCGTTTCCCCACCATCATGTGTCGTTCCATTGACGCTCGGCAGGTGGGCTTGTCAGAAGCTACCAATGTCCTCTACCTCGATGACTGCGTAGAGGGTCGTGAGGAAGCGAAGAACCGCCAGCGGCTTGATGACAAGTGGGAAGTGATTTCCGGCGATATTATGGGTCGTGCCATTGAAGGTACGCCGATGGTCTTCACCGGCACTCGCTATTCCCTGTATGACCCCATCGGTCGTGTGCAGGAACACGCACAGCGGGAGGGCTGGGCTTGGAGAGCGATTGAGATACCCGCCCTCGATCTTGTGACGGACGAGAGCAATTATGAGTACGAGCGGGAGGGCAAGAAGGTCTTTACCACCGCCTACTTCCGGGAGCAGCGGGAGCTTCTAAGTGCAGAGCAGTTTGAGAGCGAGTTCCAGCAACAGCCCTTTGAAGCGAAGGGTCTGCTGTTCAACAAGGACGAGCTGAACTACTTCTTCGAGCTGCCGAAAGACCGTGACCCGGACACCATCATCGCCGTTGGCGATACGGCGGAAAGTGGCTCTGACTCGACCTCCATGCCGGTGGCGATGATATACGGCAATGCTGTGTATATCGTTGATGTGGTCTTTGATGACTCCCCCGCTGAGGTGACGAAGCCGGAATGTGCCAAGTGCCTGATCGACAACAGAGTCGCTTCCGCTGTCTTTGAGTCCAACAACGCCGGTCAGTATTATGCCAGAGATGTTGACCAGATCATTCGTGAGCGTGGGTACTCTGTTGGTATCCGCACGAAGCGCACGATCTCCAACAAGCAGACCCGTATTGAGTTCGCTTCCGACAACATCAAGAAGAACTTCTACTTCAAGCACCCTTCTACCTACAAGCGGGGCAGTCAGTATTGGAACTTCATGAAGGAAGTGACCACCTACACCCGCTCCGGTAAGGTTCCGCACGATGACGCTCCTGACTCCCTCTCCCTGTTGGAGAACGAAATCCGTATGCTGTCCGGGGGCAAGGTAGAGGTCTTCAAGCGTCCCTGCTGAAAGGTTGGTTTTGACAAATGTTGTGGCGAATGGTATGATAAAAGGTTAGTATTGACAACCATTGGAGAGTTTGGTACAATGATAAGAGAGATAATAGGTAGAGGGAAGGAGGTGCTGTAAGTGGGTGCGAGAGCGTTGTTTGGTCGCCGTGTGATCTATACCGATGTTGCCGAAATCAATGACGGGAACATCATTGATGTTCTGCAAAAGGCTTTGTTCGTCCATCTGCAAAACAGCGCCGACATTGACTATCTCTATCGGTACTATCGTGGAGATCAGCCCGTGCTTTACCGTGAGAAGGAAGTACGGCCTGAAATCTGCAACAAAGTCGTTGAGAACCGAGCCAATGAGATCGTGTCCTTCAAGGTCGGCTATCTGATGGGCGAACCCGTTCAGTATGTGAGCCGAAGCGATGACGAGAGCATTTCCGCTGAGGTCAGCCGCTTGAACGATTATGTTCTCAGTGAGGATAAGCCTGCCAAGGATAAGGAACTGGCGGACTGGTCGCACATTGGCGGCACTTCCTATCGCATGGTGCTTCCTGATGGGGAAGCCGATGCAGAGGAAGACGAAGCTCCCTTCGAGATTTTCACCCTTGACCCCCGCTTCGCTTTTGTGGTTTACTCCACCGCCCTCGGCAACCATGCCATGATGGGCGTGAAGTATGTGAAGGACGAGAACGGAAACCTGATTTTCAGTTGCTACACCCGTGACCACTACTACGAGGTGGAGAATACTTGGGCGATCATTCGGAGCGAACCTCAGATTTTGGGTATTCCTATCATCGAGTACCCGGCGAATAAGGCTCGGCTGGGAGCCTTTGAGATTGTCCTCCCTCTGCTGGACGCTATTAACACCGTGGAGAGTAATCGCCTTGATGGTGTGGAGCAGTTCGTACAGGCGCTCATGCTGTTCCACAATGTTGATATTAACACCGAGGATTTTCACCAGCTTCGTGACGAGGGCGCTATCAAGTACAAGGACATTGACCCGCAGTTCAAGGCTGAGATCGAGTATCTGACCTCGGAAATGAACCAGACGCAGACACAGACCCTCGTGGACAGTATGTATAACACCGTCCTGACGATCTGTGGTATGCCGAACCGCAACGGTGGTTCTTCCACCAGCGATACCGGCTCTGCGGTCATCATGCGTGATGGCTGGTCGGCGGCAGAAGCCAGAGCCAAGGACTCCGAGCTGATGTTCAAGCAGTCTGAGAAGGATTTCTTGAAGCTGGTTCTGCGTATCTGCCGTGACCTGAGCGACCTGACGCTGAAACTCAGCGGTCTGGAAATCCGCTTTACCCGCAGAAATTACGAGAATATCACGGAAAAGGCAAATGTGCTGACTGCTATGCTTGCCAATCCGAAGATCGCCCCGGTTCTGGCCTTTACCCATTGTGGTTTGTTCTCTGACCCGCAGCTTGCGTACCGTATGAGTATGGATTACGCTGAGGAACAGGAGAAAAAGGCCGCTGAACTCGCAACCAAACAGAAGGAGGTTAATCCTGATGGAAAAGGAAATCCGCCTGACCCCGGAAGTGGTCAGGAAGATTGAGGAAATCTTGACTACGGGAAAGACCGTTGAGATCGCCGAGCGGCACGAGAAAGTGATCGTATGGGCGGTCAGCAGCAAAAAGAAATATGAACAGCCTATCGCATAGGTGATAGGAACAGCCATTACGGGCTACTGATACCGAAAAGGTATTGGTAGCCCTTTTATTTTTCCTTTCAATGCCCTCGGAGTTTTCGGACAGTCCGTGAAAGCTCAGTCTTTTCGGAGATATGAGAAAGGCGAAGACAATGATTTGCCCGCCGTAAGGCGTTGAATGGTCAGGGAAGACCTTAATCGCAAACGGGAGACAACCCGTAAAAACGGAAAATAGTGCTGAGTGAACAGCCTTGTTAAACGCAGGAGGTAATCATTATGGCAAAGATCGACACCAGCAAAATCACGGGCTATGCGGAAATGTCTGCGGAAGACAAGCTGAAAGCTCTGGAAGCGTTCGAGTACGAGGACAACGCCGCCGAACTGGAAAAGCAGAAAGCCGCTGTTTCCAAGGCTAATTCCGAAGCCGCTGAGTGGAAGCGTAAGCACAACGCTCTGTTGGGTGAGGACGAGAAGAAGAAGCAGGAGCAGGAGGAAAAGTTCGCCAACATGGAGAAGGAGCTTTCCGAGCTGCGGGAAGCCAAGCGTGTTTCCGAGTTCAAGGCCAAGTTCATCGCTCAGGGCTATGACGAGGCTCTTGCCGAGGATACCGCAAAGGCGATGGCTGATGGTGACTCTGCCAAGGTGTTTGCCAACCAGCAGAAGTTCCTTGACGAGTATACAAAACAGGTCAAGGCTGACGCTCTGAAAAAGACCCCCAAGCCCACTCCCGGTGCCGGTGGCGGTACTGGCGAGATGGATTACGTCAAGAAAATCGAGGAAGCACGGACAAACGGTGATTTTGCCGCCGTTGCTTACTACACCCGCCTGCAAGCCGAAGCGGAAGCGCAGGCGAAAAACGAGTAAAGGAGAGTTTTTACTATGGCAGATCAGGTTGCTATGAGTTTCGGGGTACTCAATTACTCCGGTATGCTCTTTAACAAGGGCAACACCCGCACCCCTCTTAGTTCTATCATCGGCGGTCGTGCCAAGACCACGAATCATGTTGAGTTCGTGACCGGTCAGGAGTTCACCTCTGGCGGCGGCGCTCAGCCTGCTATCAGCCCCCCTGACGCTACCGTTGTGACCCGTGCGCAGAAGACCAATGTGACTCAGATCTTTCAGGAGTCTGTGGGCATTTCCTACGGGAAGATGTCTAACATGGGTACTCTGAGCGGTATCAATGTGGAGGGTCAGAAGGCCAACCCCATGAATGAGTTGGACTTTCAGGTTGCAGCCAAGATGATGAAGGTCAATGCCGACATTGAGTACACCTTCATTAACGGTGTCTACAACAAGGCCACTGATGACACCAAGATCAACAAGACCCGTGGCATGATTCCCGCAATCACCACCAACACTACGGCGATGGCAAAGAAGCCCCTCGGTCTGTGGGATATTGCCGACATGGTGAAGAAGATTTACGGCGCAAACGCTCCCACCGATGGCCTGTGCCTGTGGTGTGACGCTGTGACCCTGTTCCAGATCAACGCTGACGCTGTTCAGAACGGTCTGACCGTGGTTCCCGCTGCCCGTAACATCAACGGTATCTCCCTGTCCAGCGTAGTCACGCCCATCGGCGTTGTCTACCTGTACCTTGGCGAGTACCTGCCTGCCGGTACTGCCCTGCTGCTGAACCTGAGCGTTCTGGCTCCCGTTTATCAGCCTGTCCCCGGCAAGGGCAACTTCTTCCTTGAGCTGCTGGCGAAGACCGGCGCTGGTGAGAAGTATCAGCTCTTTGGTCAGATCGGCCTTGACCACGGCCCTGAGTGGTTCCACGGTAAGTTTACCGGTATCTCTACCGAGTTTACCGCTCCCACTTACAGCCGCAGCGTCTTTATCGCCAATGACGCAAACAACCCGGTGAACACTAAGGCCGTTGCTGGTGCCTAAGAACGGCGCAGGGGCAAAACAAACATTTTAGAAAGGAAAGGTGGAAAGCATGACGGACGCTGAGAAGTTGACAATGGTAAAAGCCATGACCGGCGAGACAGACGAGGACACGCTTTCCACCTACCTTTCTATCGCCGGAAACAAGGTGTGCCGTAAGGCATACCCCTTCGACCCCACCGTGACCGCTGTTCCTGACCAGTACGCTCACATTCAGGTGGAGATCGCCGTGTATCTGCTGAACAAGCGGGGAGCCGAAGGGCAGACCGCTCACAGCGAGAACGGTATCTCCCGCTCCTATGAAGACGGCGATGTGCCGCCTACGCTGCTGAGGGACATTGTTCCCTTTGCCGCTGTGATGGGAGGTTGAGTGCATGAGAACGCTGAACCGCAACAAATCGCCCTTCTGGTATCTGCTGTATGACCGCAAGGGGCCTGCAAAGGACGAGTACGGCAACGAAACTGGTGAGGAACTGGTGGTTTACAAGCCTGCCGTGGCGATGAACGCCAATATCTCGGCGGCGACTGGCTCCGCTCAGGTGGAGCAGTTCGGCAATTTCGCAGGGTACGACAAGGTGATCGTTACCGATGACCTGACTTGCCCCATTGACGAAAATACCGTGCTGTTCATCGACAAGGAGCCGCAGTATGACGAGGACGGGAAACCGCTCTACGATTACATGGTCAAGCGGGTCGCCAAGTCCCTTAATTCCATTTCCTATGCGGTCAGTAAGGTGACGGTATCGTGAGTCAGACGATCAATGTTCCGCTTTCCGGGAGAGGGATTGAGCGGCTGATACAGGAAGTTGAAAATCGTAAAACTTGGCTTCGAGATCGTGCAACGGTTTTTCTTGAACGCTTAGTTGCGATGGGGGTTGGAATTGCTTCTGCGTGTTTTGATGACGCAGCCTATGATGGCACAAATGATGTTGTTGTATCTGCGGAATATCGAGGTGAAAATGCAAGGGCGATTGTGGCAGTCGGTAAAGCGGTTTTATTTATCGAGTTCGGCACAGGTGTGACCTATCCCGATAACCACCCGGAAGCCGGAGAACTCGGTATGAAGCGTGGCGAGTACGGTCAAGGTCACGGCAAGCAGCACTCTTGGGGCTATTACGGCGAACCCGGCACGAACGGAGTGCTGAAAGAAAAGAAGAATGGCGGGTTCGTGGTCATCACTCACGGCAATCCCGCCAATATGCCGATGTACGAAACGGTGAAGGAGCTGCAAGACCGGCTCACGGAGATTGCGAAGGAGGTGTTTTCATGATTGATGTGGAGAGTCAAATCTACACGCCGATTGCGGAAGCCCTGAGAGCGCAGTTTCCCGGCATCTTGGTCAGCGGTGAGTATGTCAACGCCCCTACCCGTTTCCCCTATGTGAGTTTGGTGGAGCAGGACAACTACACCACGGAAGCTCACATGGACAGCAGCGATACGGAGAGGTTCGCCACGCTGATGTACGAGGTGAATGTCTACTCCGACAAGGCAGGCGGTAAGAAATCCGTTTGCCGAAAAATCATGAGGTTTGTGGACGATCTCATGTACGCCAAGAATTTCCGGCGTACTTCTCTGTCCCCGGTTCCCAATTTGGAGAACGCAACAATCTACCGTCTGGTTGCCCGATACAAGGCTGAAACGGACGGAACCACTCTTTATAGGAGGTAAATGAAATGGCTATTTCCACCTACAAGGTTTTTCTGATGAAGAAGGCCGACAGCGGTGAACAGTGGAGCAAGCTGATCGACATTAAGGAGTTTCCTGACCTCGGCGGCGAACCCGAAATGCTGGAAACCACCACCCTGAGCGACAATATGCAGACCTACATCGCCGGTATCCAGTCCCTCGTCCATCTGCATGGATGTGACTCCGGTGCGCTTTTCTCCGGTGATTATAGACCATTGAATGGGTGCCGCGCCGCGCAGTTTTGGGAGCAGAGAGGCGTGCATATTGATGCAGCCGTACTTCGGCGCATGGATAAACTCGCCGGGAAGTATCTTTCCGTAGGCGACGACTATCGCAAGCTCTGCATTGAGTGATTTGAAAAGCTCTTTTGCTTCGTCCGTTTTCAGCGTTTTCGGCTGATATACGGGGATATCATATTTGAGTGCAAGCTCTTTGACGGGCGGCGGAGTCAGAACGCCATGGCGTCCTTTTGGCTTGTCCGGCTGAGTGAACACAGCGCAGACATCGTGTCCGTCGTCTATAAGTGCCTGAAGGCACGGAACGGAAAAATCCGGAGTGCCCATAAAAACTATTCTCATAAATTCTCCTTATGCTCCATCGGGTCTGCGAGTCTCTGAGTGAACAGGATTCCGTCAAGGTGATCTATCTCATGGCAGAAGCATCTCGCCTTGAGTCCCTCGCCCTTTAGAACCTGCCACTTGCCGTTTCTGTCCTGTGCCTTGACTTTTACGACCGCCGGGCGGACAGTAGTGCCGTACTCTCCGGGAATTGAAAGGCAGCCCTCGGCTTCGCGCTGTTCGCCGTCACGGAAGATTATCTCGGGGTTCACGAGTTCAATGCAGCCATCGCCGACGTCGAGGACAACTACCCTCTTGAGAATACCGACCTGCACCGCCGCAAGACCGCAGCCGTCGTTTGCATACATTGTCTCCTTCATATCGTCAATGAGCTGAGCCAGACGGTCATCAAACTTTTCGACCGTCCTGCTGTGCTTTTTAAGCGTCGGATCGCCGAGCTTAACTATGTTTCTCATCGCCATTTTATTGTCCTCCTTCGATCATACGGTTATTTCGGGGTTCATGTCGGCATAGACGGAGACATCTGAAAATTTGCTGTCGCCGTAAAAATCTTTTAGTATCTCCGATATCATGCTGCGGAATCCCTTGGTGTTTCTGCATTTTATTATGAGTCTGTATCTGTATTTTTTATTGACGCGCGGCACTCGCGCAGGCAGAGGTCCGAGAACGATAAGCTTTTCGTTTTTATATTCCCCTGCTGTCAGTTCTTTTATTTTGTCGAGCGTGCGCTGGGAAGCAACGCGGGTCTTGACTTCGTCCGCGCCGGAAAATCCAACAACGCATATATCGCAAAACGGCGGATATATCATTAAGCGTCTCATGCGTATTTCCGTATCATAGAACGCATCGTAGTCCTGTTTTGCCGCAAGCCTTATTATTTCATTCTCAGGCGTTAGTGTCTGAATAATAGCTTTTCCGGGGTGCTCTCCGCGTCCAGAGCGGCCTACGACCTGAGTGAGCAGCGAAAAAGTGCGTTCAAGGCTTCTGAAATCGTCGTTATAAAGCTGCTGATCGACCGAAACGACAGCCGCAAGCGTAACATTTTCAAAGTTCAAGCCCTTTGCGACCATCTGAGTGCCGACGAGTATATCATAATCGCCTCTCGCGAAAGCATTCAGGCACTCTTCGTGAGCGAATCTCGACGAAGCGGTATCGGTATCCATACGCATGATACGCGCTCCGGGCACGGCCTTTTCAAGCTCGTCTTCTATTCTCTGAGTCCCGAATCCGGCATATCTCAACGCGGGCTTGTGGCAGGACGGGCACTCCTGCGTAAAACGCATGGAATATCCGCAGTAATGGCACATCAATCTGCCGTTTGCCGCATGATAGGTCATGGAAATACTGCAATTCGGACAGGTCACAACCTCGCCGCACGCAGTGCACGAGACAAATGTATTATAGCCGCGACGGTTTATCAGCACTATTGACTGCTTGCCGTCCGTGCGGTTTTTGTTCAGCTCCTCTATAAGCTCATGACTCAGCTCGCGGTTTTCCGTCTGCTGTTCGTTGCGCATATCGACGGTAACGACCTGCGGAAGCACCGCTTTGCCGTATCTGTTCTTCAGCTCATAGAGAGAATATTTGCCGCTCTTCGCCGCGGCGAAAGACTCGACGCTCGGCGTAGCGGACGCGAGCAGAGTCAAGCCTTTATGCCATGCGGCACGGTATCTCGCCACGCTTTTGGCATTGTAGCGCGGAGTCTGCTCTGACTTATATGTATGCTCCTGCTCTTCGTCGATTATTATAAGTCCGATATTTTCAAGCGGCGCAAAAACCGCAGAACGGGTGCCTATAACTATTTTTGCATCGCCGTTCTTGACGCGCTTCCACTCATCAGCTCTTTCTCCGGCGGACAGTGCGCTGTGAAAAACCGCAACGCCGTCATTGTATCTCGAATGAAACACCGAAAGCGTCTGCGGGGTCAGCGATATTTCCGGCACCATAACTATAACTGTCTTATTATCTGCAAGAACCGCATCTATAAGCTTCAAATAAACTGATGTTTTGCCGCTTCCGGTAACGCCGTAAAGAAGTGCAGTCTTACCCGTACCACTTTTATAGTCCTCGAGCAGACCGTCATAGGCTTTCTGCTGTTCGTCGGTGAGATGTATCTCGCCGCTGTCATATGCGCTTCGCACAGCATATCTACTGACGAAGCTACGAAGCTCTTCGCGCTCAAAACATTCGACAACGCCTTTTTTTTCGAGCGCGGATATGACCGACGGCGTATAGCCCGTGAAATAGCACAGCTCTTTAACACTCACAGAGCCGACATCCTTCAGAACATTGACAACTTCACTCTGCTTCTTTGTCATCGACACATCGTCCGAACCCTCGCACAGGCGTACCATACGGATGTTATTATCCCCGATGTTGCGCACAGCATCATCATTTGCGGCGAGAAGTCCGACTTTAAGAAGGCGTTCCGGAATATCCGAAGAAACATCAAAGCCGAGAGTTTTCAAAAAATTCTCGGGCTTGACATAGCCCGAACGCGAGAGCAGATAGTCATAGACCTGCTTCTCATCGGAGTCGAGCGAAGCAATAACACTCTCATCAACACCCGGAACGGCGCAGAATGAGCGTATTATTTTATGATTTATCCCGGCGGGCAGCATAGCCTTGACCGCTTCATAGTATGTACAAAAAGTCTGCTCGGATATCCACCGGGCAAGCGACATCATCTCATTACTAAGAAGCGGCGCTTCATCGAGCACCGCTGAGATAGACTTTATTCTTTTTCCTTGAGTCGAATCGGTCAGCCGCGTGATAATTCCTATGCGCTTTCTGTTGCCGATGCCGAACGGTACGGCAACGCGGCAGCCGACGAGAGCTTTGCCCTCGAGCTGCTGCGGTATGCTGTAATCATAGTCCTTATCGAACGTACAGTTGACGTTCTCGACGGCGACCTGTGCGTACATTTGAGTCACACTCCGTGAAAAAGCGTCAGATGTTGCGGATCTCTTCCGGCTCGATAATGATATATTTGCCGCTGAGGATCTCATCGATAGCCATGGAGACGGGCTTCTCGGTAAGGATTATCTGCTTCTCCTCGGCATCTTCGGAGATAGCGCGTGCTCTCTTTGCGGTAGCCGTAACAAGAGAATAACGGCTCAGGTGATTTTTAAGAACGCCTCTGAGATCAGGATTAAACATTGTTGATTACCTCACTTATAATGTTTTTGCAGCGAAAAGTTTTCTGCTTTTCCGCATCAAGAATAGTGCATATATCACTCACGGCATATGAAACTATGTCGTTGATGACTATGTAGTCATATTCAACGGCGCGCTTTATCTCGTCAACTGCGATGGTAAGGCGGCGCTGGATATCTTCCTCGTCCTCGCTCTCGCGGCAGCGAAGTCTCTCTTCGAGGGCTGCCATTGACGGGGGCATGAGGAAGATGCTGACGGCTTCGGGATAGAGCTTGCGGATTTTCTCCGCGCCCTGAACCTCGATTTTGAGGAATACCGTTCTGCCCTGAGCCAAGAGCTCGTCCACGGGAGCCTTGGGGGTTCCGTAATAATTTATGCCGTACTGCGCATATTCAAGAACCTGTCCCTCATCTATCTTGCGCATGAAATAATCCTTGTCAACGAAATAATAATGTATCCCGTCAACCTCCCACTCGCGCTTTTTGCGCGTCGTCATGGAAGTGGAGACTTTGATATTCATGTCGCGCTTGGTAAGCTCGGTCAGAATGGTATCCTTGCCGGAGCCCGACGGACCGGAAAGGATGACCAGAAGACCGTTGTTGTTATTATTCATCGCTTTCTTCCTCCTCAATATCAAGCTCATCGCCGTCATTGTTGAGGCGGTTTGCTACTGTCTCGCTCTGCAGATAAGTAAGAATAACATGGTCGCTGTCGGTTATTATAACAGCGCGTGTGCGTCTGCCGTGGGTCGCATCGATAAGTGTTCCCCTCTCCTTGCAGTCCTGAATTATCCTCTTTATCGGGGCTGATTCGGGGCTGACTATAGCCACAAGACGATTAGCGTTGACCATATTGCCAAAGCCAATGTTTATCAGCTTCATTATGATAATACCTCCGCAGTTATTCGATATTCTGTATCTGTTCTCTGATCTTCTCGATCTCAGCCTTGACATCGACAACGCAGCGCGCTATCTCGATATCCTGAGCCTTTGAACCGATAGTGTTTATCTCTCTGTTTATCTCCTGAACGAGGAAATCCATCTTTCTGCCGATGGCGCCGCCATCCTCTTCAAAGAGCTTTTTAAACTGATCAATATGACTGCGCAGACGAACCGTCTCCTCCGCCACAGCGACCTTGTCGGCATATATCGCCGCCTCGGTCAGCAGGCGCTGCTCGTCCACATGGACATCGCCGAGAACCTCGCGCATTCTCGTGAGGAGCTTTTCGTTATATTCTTTTACGGTCTGCGGAGAACGCTCTTCGATAAACGCGACCTTGTCGATTATGAAATCAAGGCGCGAAGTGACATCATCCTTGAGCTTTCCGCCCTCGACAGCACGCATGGCGATGAATCTTTCGAGTGCTTCTGCCGCAACACTGAGAACATCGGCGCAAATCTTTTCTTCATCTTCTGGCTCTTTCGAGACAGTGAAGATATCATTCACTCTTGCAAGATCGGATACTTTTATATCATTCTCGATCCCGCAGGTCTCGGAAAGTTCTTTGTAAGCCGCAAGATAACCTTTTGCGAGCGCACTGTTGAGCTTAACGACAGCCGATTCCTCGCCCGCCGTGTCTATCTGGACATAACACTCGACCTTGCCTCTTGATATTTTTCCCTGGAAAAAGCTCTTGAGCTTTTCATCAAGGAAGCCGAAATTTCTGGGTACACGCGATGAAAATTCAAAGTATCTGTGATTTACGCTCTTGAGCTCAAGCGTTATATCCATTCCGTCGAACGAGCCTGTTGCCCGTCCGTATCCGGTCATGCTTTTTATCATCGGAAGGACTCCTTTTCGTCGGTCTTTTAAATCATTTTATTTTATCAGTTTAAGCATACATTTGTCAATATGTGAAGCGCATAAAAAGGGTTATTTGGCGCAGTGACCGCAGCTACCCGTAAGAGCTGACGGTATATCGGACTCATAAAAGCCGTTTTTTTCTTCAAAACCGAGAGTTACAAACGGCTCTTTTTCAACTCTGCCTACATCCGCCCGCGCCATATAAGCGCTGCGGTTGGCGGCAAAATTCAGTGCGCTGCGTACAAGTCCCTCTGCAACAAGCCTGTCACCGTCACGGGTTTTCACGTTCAGAATCTCCGCATAGGTTCCGCCGAGCGAGAATATGCATTCTCCGATATTCTCCCCGTTTTCCTCTGCGCGGTATCCGTGAGTTTTGTCATCTATATCAAACGGCTTGAATTCAAGCATTTTATCTTCTTTTCTCCTTTTTGTTCGCCTTTGCGCCGGCAGCCGAGAGTATATGCGAAACCTCCTGCGGGGTCAGCTCGCGCCACTTGCCCTGTGGAAGCATGCCGAGCTTGACCCCGGCTATCGCGGTTCTCTTGAGGCGTGCGACCTCGATTCCGAGCTCCTCGCACATTCTTCTTATCTGCCTGTTTCTGCCCTCGAAAAGCACTATTTCTATAACCGCTCTGTCGTCGCGCTTTTCGAGCACCGTCACCTGCGCCGGAGCGGTCATTCTGCCGTCAATCATCATTCCGTCGCTCATGGCGGCTATCTGCTCGTCGGATATGTCCGGTCTTATGGTAACTCTGTAGACTTTCGCGACGTGCTTTGACGGGTGCATTACGGCGTTTGCAAATTCTCCGTCATTAGTCAGCAAAAGCAAGCCCTCGGAGTTTCTGTCGAGCCTGCCTATCGGATAAACTCTCTCGCCGACATCCTCGACAAGCGACGCCACACATCTGCGCCCAAGCTCATCGCTCATCGTCGTGACAAAGCCACGCGGCTTGTGGAGCATAATATATTTTGCAACCGTTTTATTTTCTATTTTTTTGCCGTTGAGCGTTATTATATCGCGCTTTGGATCCACAGAGTCGCCTATCTTTGCAACAGTGCCGTTGACTTTAACAGCACCTTTTGCGATAAGCTCCTCCGATTTTCTGCGCGACGCAACGCCGCATTCGGACATATATTTCTGAAGTCTTATTCTGTCATCTGACAAATGATTCACATCCAATTTCTGAGAATGTTCTTTATTTTTTCAATAAACTTTTTTATTCGGCTTTTTTCTTTTTGGGGCTCTTTGGGAACAATATTTTGCACCCGAACCGCGCCCGCCGTCAGAATTTCCGCCCGGTCTACTACATTGCCGTCTATTATAAGTTCAACCGAGCCAACCACCGTATTTTCTTCTATCGGTGCATATTCAAACTTTTTCAGGCTTATTTTCTGCTCTGTCCGCACCGATTCGCCTTTTCGCGAGATATACTGGAGCGGTCTTGATAGCTTCAGCGGCACGGTTTCGCTTTCCCCGCCCGCGATTTTTAATAAAACTGCGGACATATCCGTATCCGCCTTATACCGCTCAACAATCGAAAAGCCATATTCAAGCATTTTTGAATGATCGTTCCAGTCGTCGGGCGCATTGAGCGTCACAGCAACAAGCGTAACTCCGTCACGCCGCGCCGCAGAAACAAGGCACCGTCCGCTCTTTTTTGTAAAACCGGTTTTTATTCCGACTGCGTCATCGTATATACGCAATAGACGGTTGTGGTTCGTGAGCGTGCGTCGATACGGCGGATTGCCGTAGCACACAACAGCACTTTTTTGCGAGCAAACAGCGGCAAATTCCGGATTTTGGATAGCTGTGCATCCGAGCAGAGCCATATCATATGCCGTCGAATAGTGTTCTTTTGAATCAAGCCCGGATGGAGTCTCAAAATGCGTATCATTCATGCCGATTTCCCCGGCGCGCTTGTTCATCATTGAAACGAAATTTTCAACATTGCCGCCGAGCGTTATCGCGGTAACATTCGCAGCATCATTACCGGACTGCAAAAGCATTCCGTAAACAAGACCCTCAAGGGTAACTGTGTCTCCCGGAAGAAGCCCCATCGAAGTGCCCTCGACGTTTAGCATATCAGCGCTGACAGTTATCTTCCTCTGCGGGGTCAGCGCTTCTATTGCGAGAAGCGAGGTCATTATCTTCGTTGTGCTCGCCATGGAGCGCCTGTCATGCTCATTCTTGCCGTAGATAAGCTCGCCCGTCTCGGCGACCATAAGAGCCGCGCACGAAGCCGAAACATCCGGCTGGGCAAATACCGTCAGCCCGGACAATACAAAACAGGCCACAGTAAAAACAGCAGTCATAAAAGCAACCGGTCTTAAATTCACCAAACACACCGCCATTCATCATCCGTTACTGATAATGAATATGCGGTGTGCAGGAAAAAAATCAATATAATCCTTCGAGGTTCTCCTCGGTCTTCTTGCCCTTGCCGTCAACGAACTTGTTGACAACATCTGTGACACTGTTGACAACATCGGGAATCATGCCGATGGTTCTCTCGATAGAGCCTTCCTCGGTCGAGATATGTTTGATGCTGACCTCGCCGTTGTTGACAACGATGAATGCGATAGGAGTGATGGTGATGCCTGCTCCGCCGCCGCCGCCGAAGAGCTCGGCGTTTGACTTCGATGGGAAGTCCGAGCCTCCCGACGCAAAGCCATAGGAGACCTTAGAGACGGGAATAATCTTTATGCCGTCGCCCAGATCCATAGGATCGCCGATGATCGTGCTGACATCAACAAGATCCTTTATCTTTTCGATTGAAGTTCCGAGAATTCCGGATGCTGACTGTTCTTTCATTTTTAAGTCCGCCTTTCATTGGGATTTCAAACAGATTTATTTTTCTTTTTACTGCCCTTGAGCAGCTTCAAAAGCACCTTGAACAAAAGCCTGAACGCAAGAACAACTACCGCATTCGTAAGCTTTATAGGTCTGACGGAGAGCGAGAGCGCAAACTGAGCTTTATTCTCCTGCGAGATGAAGTCGGGAACAACATTCACCTCATATTTTTTGACCTTCATATTCGAGCATATAAAGCCCATTGAAGGATAGACCGCCGAACACACTTTGCCGTATTTTATGGCATTCTGAGCCGCATCGTCTCCGGAGCTGACTTTCAAAAGGAGCTTCAGATTTTCTATGACAAAGGCTCTGTATATGCTGCCCATAAAGCCGCCGAGCTGAGCCGCCGCGGTCTGAATGAGTTCGACCGTTGCGCCGAAGCCCTGGTTCTCATAGAACTCTTTGAAGATGTTTTTCTTGGGTTCGGAGGGTTTGTCCTCCTCTTTCTTTTCTTCCTCGGGCTTTTTCTTTTTCTTCTTTTTTTCTTCTTTCTTTGCCTTTTTTGCCTCTCTCTTCGCTTTCTGTTCCTCGGTCTGCGGGAATATATGCAGCTTTATAAAAAGCCACTGCACATCGAGAGAAAACGAATCGGCATATTCGGCAGTCACGCTGACCTTTATCGAAAACAGGATAACTATAAGCGCAATAATGCCCAATATTATGTAAAGAGCTGTCAAACTAACACCTCCGCATCATTCATACATATTTTCGAGCTCGTCGGCATCGACATCAAATTCATCGAAATCGAAGTCCTCGTCATCTTCTTCCGGTTCCGGCTGAACGGGCTGTGCGGGTTCTTCGGCAGGAACCTCAAAGGTCTTAGCCTCTTCCTTTTCCGTCTCCTGCTCTTTCTCTTCGCGCTCCGGAAGCTCCGGCAATTCGGAGAGAGATTCGATGCAGAAGCACTTGAGAAACTCCGGTGTAGTACCGTAAAGCAGCGGTCTGCCGGGAAGATCAAGTCTGCCCTTTTCTTCAACAAGACCTTTCTGGCACAATGTAGATATAACTCCCGAGCAATCCACTCCGCGCACCTGTTCGACATAGGCCTTGGTGACGGGTTGATTATAAGCCACAACCGCAAGCACCTCAAACGCCGCCGAAGAAAGCGGAACATTGCGCTTCATATCGAGCACGCTTCTGATATTCTCTGCGTATTCCTGCCGCGTGCAAAGCTGATATCTTTCGCCGAGCTTCAAAAGGCATACACCGCTCTCACGCTCGTCGAGCTGTTCGGCGCAGGAGCGCAGCACGGTTTCGGCATCCTCTATCTCTATATCGAGAGCCTGAGCTATTTTAGCCGTTTCTACCGGCTCGCCCGCCGCAAAAAGTATAGCCTCCGCCGCGGCGCGCATCTGATTGAATGTCAAGCTGATTCTCCCCTCAAAATCTCATCGTCTGTCAGTTATCAAAGTGACCTCGGCATCGCCGCCGTCACCGTTTATCTCAACCTTTTTCGACTTGACGAGCGCAAGCATCGCCATAAAGGTTGCGACCATCTCCGAGCGCGAAGTTGAACGCTCAAAGAAAGATATGAATTTCTGTTTTTTGTTCCTGCCGAGCTTTCTGAGTATGTAAGAAAATCTCGACGAGACGGAAACTATCTTTTTTGCGATTATTCCCGAAAAAGCCTCAACAGGCGGCGGCAATTTGCGCTTGCCCTTTCCGACTGCCGCCATATAAGCTTTGTAAAGCTCGGACGGCTCATGAAGCCTCGTATATGTCATATCGACATCGATTTCCTGCGGTTCGCGCGAAAAGAAGTTGAAGCCGTTCGCCTGCTCCGCAAGCTTGCCCGCCATAAGCTGGCAGTCGCGGTACTCCGTGAGTTCACCGCGGAGCTCTTCTGCGAGCCTGTCCGCCTCCTCGTGGACGGGAAGAAGCGATACAGTCTTAATATACACCAAACGCGCCGCCATTTCAAGGAATTCGCTCGTGACTTCGAGATTTTCTTCTTTGAGTTTTTTCATATAATCAAGATACTGATTGATGAGATCCATTATCGGCACATCTTCGATTCTGACCTTATGCTTGCTGATGAGGTGCAGAAGGAGATCCATCGGACCCTCAAAAGATTCAATTTTATAAGAAAGAGTCTCCATAAAAACCTCACATTGCGGATAAAACTATCTGCATGAACATGTCGCCGTATTCGCCGAACGGCTTTGAAACGAGCCATGATATGCCGTAGAGCACTTTATTGGTAAGCCAAGACAGCGGAGTCGAGAGCCAGCCGAGAGCGAGCAGAACAAACACCACTATTATGATATAGCGCTCGTACTTCATTATCTGATAGTAGATTTTATTGGGTATAAGCAGCCCGACTATACGCGAGCCGTCAAGCGGCGGAATCGGAATAAGGTTGAAAACCGCAAGGCTGATATTTATCATCGCGGCGTAGAAGAAGAACAGAAGCGCTACCCTTGCGACGATGGAATCGTTTGTCTTGCAATAAATAACAAACGAGATGTTCGACAGCAAAATAAAGATAACGGACATTATCAGATTTGAAGCCGGGCCTGCGGCGGCAGTCAGCGCCATGCCCGCTTTCGGGTTCTTGAAGTTACGCGGATTCACGGGCACGGCCTTTGCATAGCCGAAGCCGACAAGCAATATCATCACGGCGCCCATTATATCGATATGCGCCAAGGGGTTGAGCGTAAGTCGCCCACTGAGCCTCGGGGTATCATCGCCGAGCTTTGTTGCAACAAATGCATGGGCGTACTCATGTATCGGCAAAGTACAAAATACGACAAACGCACTCGCACACAGCCCTATGAGCGTGTCTATTGAAAATCCGTTTCTCAAAAGAGAGCGTATCATTGGTCAAAATCCTTTCCGCTTCAGAATGTATCGGCATATACCGCACGCTGAAGCCCGAATATATCTGTTACTATTTTTACCCGCATCGCATACGGCATGAGCATATCTGCAATTTCAAGCGTCTGCGACGGGTCGCATTCAAAGATTATTCCGCCGTGTTTATTGACATTCGGCAGCCAGCGTGAAGCAATTATACGATAGAAATCGACGCCGTCCGTCCCGCCGTCAAGCGCAGTGACAGGCTCGTGCATGACCTCTGTTGAAAGTCCGCCGAGTTCATCCGTTCTGAGATAAGGCGGATTTGAAACTATAAGATCAGGCGTTTCGAAGATTTTGTCGTCGTAACCGAGAGTTATATCATGCTGAACCGCCTGCACGTTTGTAATCCCGAGTTTTTTGATATTGCGTTTGAGATAGTGAAAAGCTTCGTCGTATTTTTCAAAAAGCCACACATGGGCATCCGGCCGCTCGGCGGCAATCGTAAGCCCGACACATCCGCTTCCGGCGCAAAGATCGAACACCACCGGATATCTGACATTGCGAAGCTTCTCAAGCGCCAGCTCAACAAGCAATTCCGTCTCGGGTCGCGGGACGAGCACGCCCTCGCCGACTTCAAACGTTCTGCCGAAGAAGTCCCATTCGCCGAGGATATACTGAAGCGGTTCGCCGGATATACGGCGCAAAACCGCACGCTCAACAAGTTCCGCCTGCTCATCGGCAATATCATCGTCGCAGAGCATTATTTTTGTGCGCGAAAGCCCGGTGATATTTTCAACAAGACAAGATGCGTCAAATGATGCATTTTCTATCTGTGCTGCCCTGAGCTTCTCTGCAGCCGTTCTGAGTACCTGTTCAGCTGTCATGGCTTATATCCCCTTTCAGAATGTTTCAAGAAAGCTATATCAGTTTTCTTCTCCGTTCTCTTCGGATATGTTTTCGGTCTCGCCGACTTCTTCGATATTCTCTTTTTTCTCCTCCGGATGAGGAACAACTGCGTTTATCGCCGCTATTCCGACTTCTATCATGCTGTCGTCGGGCTCCGCGGTGGTTATGCGCTGCATCCAAAGTCCGGGAGCCGAAAGTATCTTGACAAAAAGATTGTCGTGCCTGCCGGCGTATCTGATGAACTCATAGCCGAGTCCCATAACTATCGGCATTATGAGCACTTTGACACAGATCCACACGGGGCGAATATGCGTAAGAGCCGGAAAAGCCAACGCCACCAAAGACGAGACTAAAATGCTGAGTATTATCATGACAAAGATAAAGCTTGTACCGCAGCGCGGATGAAAACGACTCTGTTTTCTGACATTTTCGACCGTCATCTCTTCGCCGCTCTCGTAGCAGAATATCGACTTATGTTCTGCGCCGTGATACATATAGACGCGCTTTATCTCTTTCATTTTGGAGACTGCCACCATATAGACAACAAATATGATTATTCTGAGCAAGCCTTCAAATATGGTGCGGAGCATTGAGATGTGCTCGCCAGTCCATTTATTTATCAAATCAAACAGGAACGACGGCATCCACACAAACAGCGCAAACGCAAGCGCGAAGCCGAGCACCATTGATATCGCGCCGATGACATTCATCATTTTTTCACCGAAGTGATCGGTTATCCAGCGGTCGAGCTTTGACATATTTTCCTCTTCCTCGCCGAGATCCATTCCGGCCTTTTCGGCGGATTCCATGAGGCATTTGTAGCCGAAAATGAGAGCTTCGACAAAGTTGACTATGCCGCGGATCATCGGCAGAGCGAAGAATTTATTCTTATCTTTAATTGAATTGAATGTCTTTTTCTCGACCGAGATACTTCCGTCGGGCATTCTGAGCGCCATTGCCTTGCCCTCGGGACCGTTCATCATTATGCCCTCCATCAGCGCCTGACCGCCGACGGAGCCGTATTTAGTTTGAGTTTTTTGCTTCTTCATCGTGTACTTCCTTTTCGTCTGTGTAGGTCACTGCTTCTATCGGCAGCGTTATCGTTACGGTGGTTCCCTCATTGAGAATACTGTCAATATTGAGCGTTCCGCCGTGGAGTTTGACTATTTCATCCGCTACGGCAAGTCCGATTCCCGAACCCGCAACGGTATTGTCCGTTTTATAGAACTTTTCTTTTACTCGCGGAAGATTTTCCGGAGATATGCCCCTGCCCGTATCGCTTATAGATATTTCAAGCACAGTAGGGCTGGTTATCTGGGCGAGCACTATTACTCTGCCGCCGTGATAGTTATATTTGATGGCGTTGTCAAAAATATTGATGAACACCTGACGTATTCTGTCTTCGTCCGCCTCCATCGGCGCGGGTAATTCGGGAGCGTTGTATATTATTTCTATGCCCTCTTTTATTGCGCGCTCTCTGAATGTGAACACCGTCTCATCAAGTTCGGCGAGAACATCTATCTTCTTGAGCTGGAGATTCATACGGTTGCTCTGAATCTTTGAGAAATCGAGCAGCTCTTCAACCATGCCGGAAAGACGCGACGCCTCGCTGATTATAACGCTCATGCCGCGTTTTGTCAGCGCAGGATCGGTATCGCCGACCTGCATAAGCGTTTCGCCCCAACCCTTTATGGAAGTAAGCGGAGTACGGAGCTCGTGCGATATGGTCGAGATGAAGTCATTTTTAAGCCTGTCGGCATCGTTGAGCTCATCAATCATGTTATTTATCTTGCCGCAGAGCTCACCTATTTCATCATCGTATTTGTAGTTTTCGATTCGGGCGCTGAGGTCGCCGTCCGCGACCTTGCCCGCAACATTGCCTATATTTCTCAGAGGTCTTACTATAGACCGAGTAAATACAAGTCCGAGTATCGTTGATACGGCAATGATAACCGCGGCTATCAGTCCGATTATAAGGCACGAGAAGCCTATTTGCGAATCGACATCTTCGAGTGAGACAATATATCTTATAGCGCCCGCAGCCGTGCCGTCGGTATTCATGACTGACTCGGTCATTGCCATTATCTTTTCGCCGGTGCTGAGCTTTCCGACCCAAGTAGCTTTTCCGGAAGCCGAATTCATCGCCTCGATAAAATCCGGCATATTCTGCTGAGGTGAGACTTCAAAGCCGCTTGAGGACAAGAGCACATTTCCGCTGTTGTCGATTATCCATATCTCCATTAGATCGAGCATACCGCAGTTTTCGATAAACTCTCTGCCGGCAATCGCAAATCCGTCTTCGCTGTTTGCGCCGTAAATATTAAAGAAAGTGGTTATAAGTTCGCCCGAATTAGTCTCGAGCACATTTTTTATCGATGTATAATAATAAGTTCTTATAAAGAGGCAGGCCGCGACCGAAACGGAGAGCACGAGCACCAAAATGACGCTGAATATATCTTTCAGCCATCGCTTTGTTATGCCGCCGATTTTCTTCACTTTGCCTGCCCCCTCTCATGTTTTTTAATTAATTCAGGCTATCCATTTGTATCCGACGCCCCACATCGTCAGCAGATGTTTGGGTGCGGACGGATTGTCTTCAACTTTCATTCGTAGCCTGCGTATGTTGACATCAACTATCTTCTCTTCGCCGAAGTAGTCACTGCCCCAGACTTTTTCAAGGATATCCGTTCTCGAAAGCGCCGCGTCCTGGTTTGTGAAAAAGTATTCCATTATCTGAAACTCGACCTGCGTGAGTTCTATCGGGATGCCGTTCTTGGTAAGTGTCCTGTTCCTCATATTGAGTTCAAACTCACCGGAGGTTATAACATTCGCGTGGGAGCTGTCCGCAAACCCGGCGCTCATCTCTACGCGGCGATAGAGCACATCGACGCGAGCCATGAGTTCAGAAGGCGAAAACGGCTTTGTGACATAGTCATCTGCGCCTATGAGCAGTCCTGAAACTTTGTCCATCTCCTGAGTCTTTGCAGTCAGCATTATTATGCCGAGGTTCGCGTTCATCGCGCGCAGCTGCTTGCAGACCTCAAGTCCGTCAACATACGGCATCATTATATCAAGGATGGCAACATCAATATCGCCGTTGCAGGCTTTGTATTTTTCAATAGCCTGAGCGCCGTCCGCCGCTTCGACAACATCATAGCCGTTCCTCTTGAGGTTGATAACCACAAACTCTCTGATTGAGGACTCGTCCTCGGCTACGAGAACTTTTTTCATTTTGCTGCCAACTCCTTATCCTTGAATATCTTGATGTACGGTTTTATTGATTTGACGGTTATTCCTGCCTTTGCGCCTTTTTCGCGGGATTCAAAATAAACAACCGTTCCGTCATCGTTCTCTATAAGATAGTTTTCCGACTTCACACCCTTTTGGTTCGCGCTGTCTTTTGTTGTGCAGATTATGGCGAAAAGGTCATCGCCGGCAGTTTCGTATTTTGCGCTGTATTCTTTAAATATCCATGTGCGTGTATTGCTGTAGGAATACACTGTGAACTCGCCCATGATATTTTCAAGCGGTTTAAAATCGAGTATATACGAATCGCTTGCGTTGACGAGTGTCTCAGTAAATTCAAAGTCCTTCGATGAACGCACTTCGATCCAGCTTGTAACATTCATCTGCTCGTACATATTCTTCGGAGATTCGTATTTTCGGCTGCCCATCAGCGGGCGCTGGCTCGGTATTTCTATTATTCCGTCTCCGTCATAATCCTGCGAAGCGAGCAGCTCAGAGCGCGCCGTAAACATATTTGACTGCGTATCAAGACTGAACATTGGGGTCACAAGCGATTTGCTCGAAGCGCTCCAGAAGAGCACTTCGGTTATCGCCTGGTCTTCGCCCTTTATCGCATCAACATATATTCTAAGCGGCGACGAGGGACTGACTTTGTCCGTCTGAATCGAGCAATATTTGCTGATTCCGCCGTCAAGTTTTGCGGTGCCGAACTCATCGAGAGTGCCCGAGGCGTTCATCTTGAAGACCTTCGCGGTCGAGCGCGGCGAATTGTTGTTTGTCAAATCCTGCTGAATGAGGAATATGTCAAGCAGACCGTCAGAATCAACATCGACGTTCTCCATAACAGAATATACCTCGGTGCAGACATTCTTGACCGTAAGCTTTTCTTCGTTTCCGGTGCAGACATAGACCGAGAGTATTTTGCTCGCGTCGTTTTCATAGAGACTCTGGGAAACAAGTATCGCAGGGCATCCCGTTTCCGTCATCTGAACGAAGCTGACAAAATTGACACCCGTGCCGGTGCCCGAGAAGTCATTTACCGAGACCCACTTGCCGTTGACATTGTCGAGCACATTCATATGCTCTTTTGACGGTTCGCTTTCAAGCTTATAAAACACAAGAGCCTCATTGACCCCATCGTTATCTATATCGTGAAGCACGAATGCGGAGCGGTGATCTCCAGAAAGCGGAGATATCAGAGAAATTTCGGACGCGGACGCTGCCTTTCCCTTGCCGGTCGCGGCAGAAAGAAACGCACTTTTAAGTTCGCTGTCAACGCCCGCCGAAAGCGGAGGACGCATAAGCCCCGTGGGCGATTTCATCTTCGTGCCGCTGCACCCGGTAAAAGCCAGAGCAAGCAGGCAAAGCACGAGCATCAGCGCCGCCAGCCGTCTTTTCAAGAGACATTCTCCTTTCCGTCAAAGCCTTATTTTTCATCGTGATATTATACCATATGTTATACAAGCTTTTCAACACCCGAGCACAACAATTCACAAAAAATCCATAAACTCGGCATGCAGAACCATGTACTAATTTTTTCGATTTATCCCCCCGTATTCATATAAATTTTAGGCTTTATGACGATTTTCTGATTTTTTATTGTCGTATTTCCGTTCGGCAAATTAAAAAAGCTTTTATGGTGTTAGTATCAATGGTAATATCAAACCCGGGAGGCTAAACCATGGCAAAGAAAAAAGCAAACAAGCAACTTATCTATGTCGTTATGGCAGCACTTTTCGCGGCTATAATAACCGTCGTTACCGCATATGTTCTTCGCATTCCGACCGGTAACGGATATATACACCTCGGAGACTCGTTCATTTTCCTCGCGGCATCTCTCCTGCCCCTGCCCTACGCGATAGCAGCCGCCGCAGTCGGTGCAGGACTCGCCGACGCGCTGACCGCGCCTATATGGGTCATTGCAACGGTGATAATAAAGTCGCTCATCGTTTTGCCGTTCACTTCAAAAAAAGATAAGATAATCAACGCGCGCAATCTCATCGCACTTATCCCCGCGCTTATAGTCACCTGCGTCGGATACTATCTCGCCGACAGAATACTTTTCGGCGCATGGGGCGCATTCGCGGCGGTCATACCCAATGTTATCCAGGTCGCCGCAAACGCCGCTATATATGTAATCTTCGGTCTCGCACTCGACGCTGCGGGATTCAAGAAAAAGGTTCTCAAATAAGGAGGCTTTCATTTTGGCTGACATAGTTTATACTTACAGAGGCAAGGTTTATCTCAACATAACCAACCGCTGTCCCTGCAGATGCACTTTCTGTATCCGTTCAAACGGAGACGGACTCGGTTCGGCACACACCCTTTGGCACAAGTCAGATCCCACTGCTGAAGAAATCGCAAAGGCTATCGAAGAGTTTGACTTTTCCGATTTTCCCGAGGTCACGTTCTGCGGATACGGCGAGCCGCTTTGCGCTTTTGACAATCTTGTTATTGCGGGCAGGCTCCTCAAGAGCAAATATCCTGACATAAAGATACGCATCAACACAAACGGACTGGGAAATCTTATCAACAAAAAAGACACCGTCCCCGCAATCGCCGAATTCACCGACACTGTCTCAATAAGCCTCAACGCCCCGAACGCAGAGCGCTACAACGAGATATCGAGACCGAAATTTGGCATCGACTCTTTTAAGGAGATTCTGAGATTTGCCGAAGAATGCAAGAAATACATCAAGACGGTCAAGTTCTCGGTAGTCGATGTTATCAGCCCGGAAGAGATAGCAGAATGTCAGGCACTCGCCGACAAGATGGAAATTCCACTGCGCGTAAGAGCCAAAGAAAATTAAATAAATCAAAAGCGAAAGTCCGCTGTCATATTTCAGACAGCGGACTTTTTAAATTACTTTATGAGATAGGCTCTCGACTCATAGGGGCGAAGCGTGAAAGCATTCGACTTATCTTTGCAGTCATAGTTTGAGATAAGCAGCTCCGACTTCGTGATATCGAAATCTGCGGGAGCTTTGAACTTCACGGGCTTCTCGGAGAACGAGTTGATAACAAGCATTCTCTGTCCCTCATAGCTGCGCTCGTAGACGAAAAGCTTTCTGCTGAGCTTGTTGTACATCTTGAAATCGCCGTAGATGATAATGGGATTCTCCTTACGGAGTTTGAGAAGCTTTCTGTAATAATTGAGAATAGAGTTCTCGTCCTTCTCTGCCGCCTCAACATTTATCTCTTTGTAGTTATCGTTGATATAGAACCAAGGCTTATCGGCGGTGGTGAAGCCGGCATTTTTCTCTGCGCTCCACTGGACGGGCGTTCTCGCATTGTCACGCGATGCGTATTTTGCGACTTTCATGACCATATTGTGCGTGAAGCCGAGATGGCGCATGGTGTGATAGGCGTTCTGGGTCGAGACATCCTCATACATCTCAATCTCCGGCAGACCGATATTGACCATACCGATCTCCTGACCCTGATATATGAACGGAGTACCGCTCTGGCAGATATACATCGTCGCGAGCATCTTGCCGCTCTCGACTCTGTATTTGAGGCTGCCGTATCTGTTTATGATACGCGGCTGATCGTGGTTCTCGATATAGAGTGTATTCCATGCCTTACCGTAGAGCTTTGTCTGCCAGTTGTTATAAACATTCTTGAGCTTTCTGAGGCTGAACGGCGCTCTTATCCAGCTGTAGAACAGGCAGTCCGCCTCCATATGCTGGAAGTGGAACATCATATTGAGCTTCTGATCCTTGTTTTCCTCGATGAATTTCATCGCGGTCTTGGGAGTCATCATGGGCGCTTCGCCGACTGTCATGCAGTCATATTCATCGAGCACCTTTCTGAACTCACCGAGATATTCCTGAAGATGCGGCCCGCTCTTGTAATGTTCAATACCCGTAGCAACAGGCAGCGGAAATCCGTTGGGCAGACCTTCGGCTTTGGATATAAATGTGATAACATCCTCTCTGAAGCCGTCAACGCCCATGTCGAGCCAGAAGCGCATGATATCCTTTATCTCCTCGCGCACCTTGGGGTTATCCATATTGAGATCGGGCTGACCCTCGGCAAAGAGATGGAGATAATACTGATTGAGATCTTCGTTATATTTCCATGCAGGACCTGAGAAAGTCGAAAGCCAGTTATTCGGGGGCTTCTTGCCGCCCTTTTTGCCGTCGCGCCAGAAATAATAGTCGTGATAAGGGTTATCCTTGCTCTTCATGCTCTCAAGGAACCACTTATGCTGATTCGAGGTGTGGTTTATGACGAGATCCATTATAACCTTCATGCCTCTTGCATGAATAGCTTCGAGCAGCTCTTTGAACTCGTCGAGAGTGCCGTACTCCTCGGCGATATCCTTGTAGTCGGCTATATCATAACCCATATCCTCCTGAGGAGACTTATAGAGCGGCGAGAACCAGATAGCGTCAACGCCGAGGCTTTTTATGTAATCGAGCTTTGACATGATACCCTTGATATCGCCGATGCCGTCGCCGTTTCCGTCACAGAAGCTTCTCGGCCAAATCTGATATACTGCCATCTCTTTATACCAGCACTTATTGGTGCTCATGTTCCGTTACCTTCTTTCTTTTGATTATTTTACCAGCCGAGTGTTTCGAGGTACTCGCGGCTGAGCTTTGCTGAATTAATCGGCGTGTCTCCGGGTGCGGGTCTGTCCTGCTCGACAACGACCCATTCTGCGCCTGCTTTTACGGATGCATCAAGTATAGCGGGCATATTCTGAACGCCGTAGCCGACGGGTCTGAAGCCGAAAGCTTCTTCCGACGCGCTCTCGCCGTCATCCTCTATGCCGATAAGCTCATAGAGCTTTTTAGGCTTCTCCTTGCCCTGCATATGATAATCCTTGAGATGAACAACGGGCGCTCTGCCGCTGTATTTAAGAACATATGCGGCGGGATCCTCTCCTGCGACTCCGACCCAGCAGGTGTCAATCTCTGTCTCGAGTCTGTCAGCGGAAATCTCCGAATAGAGAATGTCGAGCGCATATTTGCCGTCAAGCTTTTTGAACTCGAAATCGTGGTTGTGATAGAGCAGCCGAACCCCCTGCGCATTGCAGACATCGGCAATTTTCTTTATGTCCTCTATCGTGCGGTCAAAGCCCTCTGTTCCGGGTCGTCTGTCCTCCGGAAGATAGGGCACGACGATATATTTGCAGCCTATTTCCTTATAGGTTGCAACTACCGCCTGCGTGTCTCCGAGCAGCTCGTCGAGCGGAACATGAGCCGAAACGGGAGTAAGTCCCGCGTCGGCAAGGATCTTTCTGACCTGCTCCGCGCTCCTGCCGTAAAGTCCCGCAAATTCGACTCCGTCATAGCCGAATTTTCTGACTTTCGCTATCGTGCCCTCAAAATCTGCTTCAAGCTCGTCCCTGACGCTGTAAAGCTGAAGTGCTACCGGTAATGCCATTGTTTATACCTCCGTACAATTATTGATATATTCATCCTCTCCGCATTTTATTTGCCGGAGAGTTTCAGATCCTTTTCGTATGTTGCCGTAACAGCCTGCATAACGGCATTTGCGAAGCCGTTTTCGTTGAGCGCCGCAACGCCCTCGACAGTTGTTCCGCCGGGCGAGCAGACTTTATCCACAAGCGCATAGGGGTGCTCCCCGCTCTCCGCTATCATCTTCGCGCTGCCGAGCACGGTCTGAGCCGCAACTTTCAGCGCGACCTGTTTGTTCATACCTATTTTTACTCCGCCGCGCGCAAGCTCGTCGATGAACATATAGGCAAACGCAGGAGCTGCGCCGCCGATAACGCCGAAGGCCGAGAAGAATTTTTCGTCGAGCTCGACCGCTTCGCCGATGGATGAACAAAGCTTTGCAACAAATGCTTTCTGTTCCGCGCTGACTCGTCCGTTCGCACAGTATGCGCTCATGGATGCGCCTATCGTGGCGTTTATATTCGGCATGACGCGCACAAGTGCGGGTTCATAGCTGAGATACGAAGAAATAGTCTCAATGGTCTTGCCGGCAGCTATGGAAATTATAAGCGGGTCGTGATATTTGAGTTGAGCATCAAGTCCGCCGAGCAGCTTTTCAAAACCGTAAGGCTTGATTGCAACAACTATCTCGCTGCACCCACTCACAAGTTCTTCAAGGCTTGACACCGCATTGACTCCGTAATCCGCAGCCGCCTTTTCGCGCTTTTCTGAGTGGATATCATAGACTGCTATATCTTTTCCCTCTGCCGCACCGGACGACACCATGCCTTTTATAATGGCATTTGCCATATTGCCCGCTCCGATAAAACCTGTCATATCAAAACTCCCTTTCGGTCAACAATATTTATAAGAGTCCCTCGTGGGACTGAAAATCCGGAATAAAATCTTTCTGCGCCGAACAGCGGCTCTGCACATAACCGTTGTCAAAGCCGAGGTCAATCATTGCATCGAGCGCTATTTCATATTCGTACTTGGAAATGCGCCTGTCAAGAGGCGGATGCTCCGCAGCTTTTGCGCACGGCGTATACTGGCTCATCAGGCTGACTACCGTTCCCTCCGGCAGATTTTCCTTTATCCAGCGAAGCACTTTCTTCGTGTTTGAAACGGCTCCCGGAAGCACAAGGTGGCGTATAATAAGACCGCGTTCGGCTATGCCGTCGGAGTCGAGTTTGAGCACTCCGACTTGCCTGTTCATCTCTTTAATTGCCTCAGACGCACGCTCGAAATAGTCCGGCGCATGTGAATATTCAGCCGCAAGAGCCGAGTCGGCATATTTGAAATCGGGCAGATATATATCAACAAGACCCTCAAGCCTTTTGAGCGTTTTCACAGACTCATATCCGCCGCAGTTATACACAATAGGCACAGGCGAATGATATTTTTCGAGTATCCGCGCCACGGAATCCGCATAATGAGTAGGGGTAACGAGATTGAGATTATGCGCGCCCTTTTCAATGAGCCTGTCAAAAGTGCGCATAACATCTTCGTCGCTCATAGGGATGCCCGCTCCCCCGCCGCTTATCTCGCTGTTCTGGCAATACACGCACCTGAGATTGCACCCGCAGAAGAACACTGTGCCTGAGCCTTTTGTGCCGCTGATGCACGGCTCCTCCCAAAAATGCAGCGCCGCCCGCGCGAGCTTTATTATATTCGGGCTCATGCAATATCCCTGCGAAACATCGCGGTCAACTCCGCAGTGTCGCGGGCACAAATTACACAGCATAACGGGTCTCATTCCTTTCTGCGGACAATTATACCATAATGCGCCGCGAAAATAAACAGTGAAATTTATTATAAGTTTGCTTTTTCCCGCGTTATAGTGTATAATCAAATCGGTTAAAACAACGCTTTTCACGAGGTGATCGGATTGCTTCTGACTATCGACATCGGCAACACCAATTTAACAATCGGCGCATACAGCGGCGAAGAGCTGAAATTCGTTTCGAGACTCGCCACCGACCGTTCGCGCACTGAGGATCAGTATGCCATTGAACTCAAGAGCATTTTCGATCTCTACGGCTACGGTTTTGACGAGTTTACCGGATGCGCGATAAGCTCCGTTGTGCCGGAGCTTACGGGTGCTATATCGCACGCCGCAAAGCGCATAACAGGCAGCGAGCCCATTGTTCTTGGTCCCGGAGTCAAGACAGGAATAAACATTCTTGCCGACGACCCGTCGCAGGCGGGCGCGGATCTTGTTGCCGCTTCTGTTGCGGCGGCGAATCTCTATGAGCTGCCGTGCTTTGTTATCGACCTCGGAACTGCAACAAAAATCAATGTTATCGACGAGAACGGCTCTTTCTGCGGCTGCGCCATCGCCCCCGGAGTCGGGATTTCGCTTGAAGCACTGTCCGCCAAAACATCTCAGCTTCCCGCGATAAGCCTTTCGACCCCAAAGAAGGCCATCGGCACAAATTCGATAGACTGCATGCAGTCCGGTGTTGTTTTCGGCACCGCCGCCATGCTCGACGGGCTCTGCGACAGAATGGAGCAGGAGCTCGGACGCAAAGTTAAATCGTTTGTTGCAACGGGCGGACTTTCGGGCGAGATAATCAAGAGCTGCAACCACAAGATGACATACGACCCTGAGTTCATACTCAAGGGGCTTCGTATAATATACGAAAAGAACAGAAAATAATAAAATTGCATATTAAAAGCAATGCTTTTGATATAGACTCAAAAAATTGCGCTGCATCCTGACGGAGCAACAGCAAGGAGGAAAAAATCATGTCAAAAACATCAGCTGCCGCATCGCGGCAAAAACTCGTGCGTCTCGTGCTCACCGCACTGCTCACCGCTTTGATAATCGTCATGGCATTCACACCGCTCGGTTATCTCAAAGCAGGTGCAATCGAGATAACATTCATAACGATTCCGGTCATCATCGGAGCCGTTCTGCTCGGCCCTGTCGGCGGACTGTTTCTCGGTGCGGTATTCGGAATAACGAGCTTCATCCAGTGCTTCGGGATGAGCACTTTCGGCGTTGCGCTTTTCAGTGTCAGTCCCCTGCGCACTGCGATCGTCTGCATCGTGCCCAGAGTTCTCATGGGCTGGCTGACGGCAGTTATTTTCAAAGCGATATCGTCGAAAGATAAGACAAGCTTTGTGCAGTATCTTGTTGCAAGCATCGCAGGTCCCCTGCTCAACACGATTCTGTTCACTGGCACACTGCTTCTGCTGTTCAACAACGCACCGATAATCATTCAGCTTAAGGAGCAGTTCGGCTCGACAAATGTTATGACTTTTGCCGCCGCATTCGTCGGGGTCAACGGACTCATTGAAGCCGGCGTCTGCGCCGTTCTCGGAACTGCGCTGTGCAAGGCTCTTTCGGTTGCAATGAAAAAGATGAAAATCTAAAAAATTATATCGGCTGTATCTTAACCCGTTCGGGTTGCGATGCGGCCGATTTTTTATGTCTGCTTGCGCAAACATATTGTTTTCATTGTGCAATATTTACAAATTGTTTTGTGCTGATTTTACAAAATTCGACTTTTGCTATTGCACATAAATGAAAAAAGTGATATTTTCGGTATTAGTACTTTAAAGCATAAGCGGTGATCTAAGCGTGAAAAAGATAATGGGATTTATAAGGCGTTTTTGCACAGCGGCAGCAGCAATAATTTTTACATTTGTTCTTGCAATACAGGCGTTTGCGGTGTCGATAGACGGTTCCGTCTCGCCCGATGAAGTGCGCGGCACCAATGTGCAGATACAGTGCGAAAATGAGAACGGCGGCAACGGCATCTGCGCGCTCGCTACATATTACACCAAAACCGAAAAAGGCTCGCTTTATGTTGCGATAAACGGCGATATCTCATATGCCGATCTGACAAAAGAGAGTTCGGTTGTCTATGAAATATATGTTGACTGCAAAGACCCGATAAAAATCAGCATTACGGGCAAGGCAGAATACGACGAACAGCTGTTCAGCGTCAAATCCTCCGCATCGTTTGCCGGAGGCGGGATAACCTGCGAGACGCTTATAGACAGGAAATATTCATTCGGCGGTGACCCGGAAATTTATGTCAGAGTCACCGATGACAAAGGCATTCCGTCAAAGATGTTTGAAATAGACACATATATTGCCCCGCCTGAGACTGCCGCGGAGCAGAACAACCAGTCCGGAAATTCGGATTCCGATGACAGAGACACCACAAAAACCACAAAGAAATCAAGTTCGACCAAATCAACGACGAAAAAGGAAAGTACAACGAAGAAAAAGAGCAAAAGCTCGTCGTCAAAGTCGAGCACCAAATCAAAGACAAAAAACAAAACAACTAAATCAAATTCTTCCAAGAACAATCGCTCATCCAAATCACAAGACGCCGATGAAGAATACTTGATAGATGATGCCGATGAGATGGAGACTTATACTCTGCCGAGCGGCGAAAACATGAGAAACGCCGCGAGAGTGAAGCAGGGTGTCACCGCAGTCGGCATAACGGTTATAATTGCGACGGTGATATCAATCTCACTGCTGATATTCAAAAAATCCGGCAAGAAATGAGGCTTTTAAAAAGTAAATAAAACCCATATTGACAATCGCGGCCTGAGCCGATAATCACTATTGAACCGTACAACGGTAGCGAAACACAGCGTGTTATAACCATTAAACTCGGCGAGAGAATGAAGCTCAATTTCCTTGAGCTGAGCGAAAATATTGCCGAGGGTCAGCGCGTTGAAAACTTCATTGTCCAGCACAGAAATGAAGACAAAATCTGGTTCAACAGCTTTGAAGGCACAACAATCGGCACTAAAAAAATAATGAAGCTTCACGGGCTTGAAACCGACGCTGTACGCATACTGATAGTCTCATCCCGAGACACGCCCGAAATCAACAAAATAGCTCTGTATTAAAAAAATGACCTCCGACGCACTTTGACGCATCGGAGGTCTGTTTATCTCAATTTTTATTTTTTCAGCAGGCTTGCCGCCGCTTCGTCAAGGAATATCGTCACATCGTCATGCTGCTGAAGTATCGACGCCGGGCAATGCGGAGTAACTTCGCCCTCAACAGTCGCCTTTATCGCCTCTGCCTTGCTTTCGCCTGTCGCGATGAGCACTATTTTTTTCGCTCTCATTATCGAGCCGATGCCCATTGTTATGGCATAGTGCGGCATGGCAATATCAGTAAAATACTGCGAATTTGCAGCTATCGTGCTATCGGTAAGCTTTACTTTGAATGCCTCGTCAGTGAACTCATCAGCCGGCTCATTGAAGCCGATGTGGCCGTTTCTGCCGATTCCGAGAAGCTGGATATCTATTCCGCCGGCATTCTTTATAGCCTGCGCATAACGTGCGCTCTCGGCAACGGGTTCAACATTTCCGTCAAGGAAATTGACATTTTCGGGCTTTATATCGACCTTCGAGAAAAGGTTCTCTTCCATAAACGAATAGAAGCTGTTGGGGTGATTCTTCGGCAGATCGCAGTATTCGTCGAGGTTGAAAGTCCTGACATCTTTGAAGCTCACCTTGCCGCTGCGATACTGCTCGGTCATATACTCATATGTAGGTATCGGGGACGCTCCGGTTGCAAGTCCGAGAACCGCATTATGCTTTGCATTGACCTCATCGCAGAAAATTTTTCCAACTTCCTCGCCAACCTGTGCCGCCGAGTTCAAAACAATAACTTTCATCTGTATTCCTCTTCATTATTAAAAATCCGCGATAGATTATATCATCACTTTATAAATATTTCCATAGTTTTTATAAAAAAATAGATAATATATTAAAAAAAACTACCAAAATAGAGCAAAATGTGCTATAATACTCCCGCTCAAAAAATATGAAAAGGAGAATTCCAATGAAAGCAGCAAAACGGACGCTTTCCATTCTGCTCGCACTGCTCATGCTCGCCTCGTGCCTTGCTATCGGCACCTCGGCAGACGGAAGCAATGTGCTCACTCAGCCCGAATGGAACAGCTACTGGGAAACTGTACGAAACGACAACACGCTTATCGCACTCACCCCGGGCGCGGACGCAACTCAGCTCAACTTCTGCTGGCACTCCGACGACACGGCAAAGAGCGGCGTTGTCCGCATCGGCAAAAGCGCCGACATGACCTCGTTCAAAGAGTTTGTCGGCAAAGCATCAACCGACAGCTACACGGGTCAGAGCGTATACAAAGTGACGGCAACCGGACTTGAGCCGAACACCGTTTACTACTACACTTACGGCAGCAACGGAAAGTTCAGCAGTCCCGTTATGTACAGAACTCTCTCCACCGAGAAATTTAAGCTCCTCTATATCAGCGATATCCAGGTCAGCAGCGACGTTGAAGACGGACGCGAGGAAGCCTATGTGTGGCAGAAAACTCTCGGCACCGCACTCGACAAGAACAGCGACATCAGCTTTATACTCTCCGCGGGCGACCAGACCCAGCACGGAGACAGAGCAAACGAGTGGGCGGGTACGCTCTCCCCTGCGGCGCTCAGATCTTATCCCCTTGCGACAACCGTCGGCAATCACGACCGCAAAGGCGAAACATATCCTTTCTATGTCAACAATCCGAACGAATACCGCGGCACGACACCCGCAAACGTTGACGAGAACTACTGGTTCCGTTACGGCGATGTGCTTTTCATCGTCTATAACACCCAGATTTTCAATGTTTATGACCAGTATCAGTTCACCCTTGACGCTATCGCCAAGAATCCCGATGCCACATGGCGCGTAGCCGTTATGCATCACGATATCTACGGAACGGGACACCACGCCGCAGATGGCGACAACAAGCTGCTTGCGGCTATATACAGCGCGCTTATCGACAGATTTGAGATAGACGTCTGCCTGACCGGTCATGAGCATCTTTACGGCCGCTCCTTCTTCATGAAGGACACAAAGCCCGTCAAGGATCAGAAATACAATGCGGACGGCGCAGTTGTCGATCCCGTCGGCACCGTATACTTTACCGCGAGCTCCGCTTCCGGCAAGAACCGTATCGAGGATTACGATTACGAGTGGCTTGATTTTAAATATGTCTCCGAAGAGCCGAGCTATTCGACAATTGAGTTCACAAAGAATTCGTTCACACTCAAGACATACGGCGTTGACAGCAAGAAGCAGATAGACGAGTGCAAGATAGTCAAAACCGACACATCCTACTCCCCCGTCGACCCCAACTACAAGGGCATGGACACCGATATGCTTCAGCGCTATCTCGGCAAGTGGTATGTTATAATCCAGATTGCGATTGAAGTTGCAAGATATGTTGTGAAGATAACGAGCGTTGTCGCTCCTGTCATTGCCAAGATCGTTATCAAAATTATAAAAGCTCTTATCCCGGTTATCATCAATATGTTTTAAATTTCTAACTGCATAATCGGCTCCAAGAGACACGGTTTGTTCCGTGTCTCTTTTTTTCGTCAAAAGCTTTCAATGGCAATAAGCTTTTTGTAACTCTTTTGTAATTGAATTACCAATTAAAGAGTGTATAATTAGATGTAATATAATTAGGTTTATCATACACGCAAAAAGGGGGAAGTCAAGTGGTCTTTTCGAGTCTCGTGTTTCTGTTCATATTCTTTCCCGTGACTCTGTTCTTCTATTTTATCGTGAAGAACGACAAGGCGAAAAATATCGTTCTTGTCATTGCATCACTTATATTCTATTCATGGGGTGAGCCGGTCTGGGTATGCCTGCTGATTTTCAGCTCCATACTTGATTATACTGTCTCGCTCGGAATAGAAAAATACCGCGGCAAAAAGATAACCAAACTGTTTATCGCACTTTCGGTTGTTATCAATTTAGGTCTGCTTGCGGCATTCAAATACAGCGGATTTTTCATTTCCACGCTCAACGGAATCTTCCGCCTCTCGCTCCATGTTCCCGCATTTTCTTTGCCGATAGGCATTTCGTTCTATACATTCCAGACGATGTCCTATTCGCTCGATGTTTACAAAGGCGATGTCAAGGCGCAGAAGTCCTTCATAAACTTCCTGATGTTCGTCTCGCTCTTCCCGCAGCTCATAGCGGGACCGATCGTCAGATATTCAGATATTGACACGCAGATAGACCACAGGACTGTTACGATAGACGGCTTTGCAAAAGGCATGACGAGATTCATGGCGGGTCTCGGCAAAAAGGTGCTCATAGCAAACTATGCTGGTTCTCTCGCCGAGTCATTGCTCGCCAATGTTGACAATGCAGCTGTGATGAGCGTGTGGGTCGGAGTTCTGTTCTATGCTTTCCAGATTTACTTCGATTTCTCCGGATACTCAGACATGGCTATCGGACTCGGTCGCATGTTCGGCTTTGATTATCCCGAAAACTTCAAGTATCCATATATCTCAACTTCGATAACCGATTTCTGGCGCAGATGGCATATCACGCTGAGCTCTTTCTTCAGAGATTATGTCTATATCCCCCTCGGCGGAAACAGAGTCAGCCTACCGCGTCAGATTCTCAATCTTTTCATCGTCTGGGGTCTCACGGGACTCTGGCACGGAGCGAGCTGGAACTTCGTAATATGGGGTCTCTACTATTTCGTGTTTCTGTGCCTTGAAAAGTTTGTGTTCAAAAAGTTCATTGATAAAATCCCGAAAATCATCCGCTGGGTGTATTCGATGTTTGTCGTGCTCGTCGGCTGGATGATATTCTACTTCGAGGATTTCTCGGCGATGAAATCGGCGTTCTCCGTGGCGTTCGGCGCATCGGGCAACGCGTTCACCGACCCGGTCATGAACGCGATGATAATCAACAACATTCCGTTTATTATTATCGCTGCCATAGCCTGCGCGCCCATTGCAAAGCTCGTCAAAACGGGCGTTGCGAAGCTCAAGCAGCGCGCACCGGTTACAGAGCCGATATTCAACACCGTTTTCAATGTCGTCATGCTCGTGCTCTGTGTGGCATCGCTGGCGGGCTCGACATATAACCCGTTCCTGTATTTCAGATTCTGAGGAGGCGCTGAGATAAAATGAAAAAAATCCAAAAAATTCTTACCGCCGTCTCATTCAGCGTTGTTTTAGCGGTTTTCACCGTTGTCGGATTTTACAGCTTCTTCGACAAGGACGAGAAAGTGTCCGAGATGGAAAACAGAAATCTCGCGCAAAAGCCATCTTTTTCCGCCAGCTCATATTTCTCCGGCGACTTCGCTTCAAAGTTTGAAGAATACTACAATGACCAGTTCCCCGGCAGAAACGGGCTCGTCAAAATAAGCAACAAGATAAAATCATTCTATTCGTTCCTGAAGATTGGCGATGGCGCGACGGTCATAAAGAACAACGGAGGAATCGGCGACGGCGAGGCGCTCTCACATGAGGACGAAAGCAATGCTGAAACAACAGGCGAGCAGACCACGACACCCTCCGAAACCGCAAAGAGCACCGAGACCACTCAGCCGATAAATGCCGCCGAAGTTGATGAAACCGGAAAGGAAACCGTATATTCCAACCAGTATATAATCCTTCTTGACAACCGTCTTATGGAGCAGTATACAAACGTCTACAAGAAGATGGATGTCTACGCTGCCACCCTCAACAAGCTCAAGGCCGAGATGCCAAACACCAAAGTGTACAGTCTCATGGCTCCGACTTCGATAGAGTTCTACGCTCCGAAGAAATACAATTCCGGCAAATCGCATTCGCAGTATCAGGGCATCAACTATATCTACGGCGAGCTCAAGGGCATAACCCCCGTTGACGCCTATCCGGAAATAGCCGCCCACACGAACGAATATCTGTATTTCAGAACGGATCATCACTGGACGGCACGCGGCGCATATTACGCATACCGTGCGTTTGCAAATACCGCAGGATTCACGCCCGTTGAAATAAATTCGCTCCGGACCGGTAAGCTCTCCCCGTTCCTTGGCACGCTTTATAAAGCTACGCAGAGTACGGCGGTTGAAAAAGACCCGGACTATGTTGAATATTTCATTCCGCAGACCAATACAGAAGCGATTGCCTCCGACTCCGACCCGACGCTCAAGAGCAGCTACAAAGTCAAGGTCATAAACACGGAAGTGAAGTCATCGAACAAGTATCTCGCTTTCCTCGGCGGCGACCACGGCGTGACTAAGATAACCACCGACGCGCCCGGCAACCGCAGCATCGTAGTTATAAAAGAGAGCTACGCAAACGCATTTGTTCCGTGGCTCTGCAACAACTACAAGACCGTATATGTCATTGACCCGAGGCAGATAAATGTAAACCTCGCGAATTTCGTCAAGACAAATTCGATAGATGAAGTGCTGTTTCTCAACTATATGTTCATCCCGACGAACCCGAAATATATGTCGGCGCTCGAAAAGATGGGCTAAAAACTATAAAGGCTCCCCCTGCGGGAGCCTTTTCTCGTATTTTTAAATAATAAACTAAAAAATCGTTGTATATTTTTGGTATATATGCTATAATTAACTGAAATTCAGCACAGCTGAGGGCTGATGCAACTAATGTTTAGGAGGATTTTTTAATGAGCGAGATACCCAGGACTTATCCGAGCTGGCTCAAGGGTGAGGTCAAGAGCGCGCAGAAGGAGTACACCGAGCCGACAAAGCTCCTTGCCGACGACGGAACTCTGCTTTCACCCGGCTGGGCGCGTCACATGGTTTTTGACTATGATCGCACGAAATCGACACCCACCATGCGCCGCAAGGAATGGGACTTCTATCAGATATCCGACGGAAGATATATGATTCAGATAAGCTTTGCCAATATCTCTATCGGCGGCTACGCTTCGGCGGCGCTGGTCGATTTGAGAAACCCGAAGAAGAACAAGAAGCTCGCCGCCGGCACTCTCACCGCTCCCACGGCGCTCTTCCTCGGCGGAAAAGACAAATATGTTCTCCCGCCCAAAGGCGATGTTCCGAACCATGTCAATATGGAGGTCAACGGAATCGGCAAGGCTACATTCGATGTCCTGACCGAAGAGCATAAGCGCACTATTTATTTCAAGTCAGGCAATGTCGAGTGCCATTTTGAAATGGACATTCCGGATGGACTCGAGAACATCACAACGGTTCTCCCCTTCAAAGACGACCCGAAGAGCTATTTCATGACCACAAAACAGAACTGCATGCCCTGCAGCGGCACATATAAGTGGGGCGACAAGGTCTACAAATTCTCAAAGGACGACACCTTCTGCTGCCTCGACTGGGGTCGCGTCAACACCCCCTACAAGCTCGTTTGGTACTGGGGCAACGGCTCTACATATCTGACTGACGAGAACGGCAACAAGCACATTTTCGGCTTTGAGATAACCTGGGGTATCGGCGACGAGAGCAACGCGACCGAGACCTGCATATTCTATGACGGCAAGGCTCACAAGTTCGGCGCGATAGATGTTGAAACTTTCCCGAAGCCCGACAAATATATGGAGCCATGGCACTTCGTCTCCGAGGACGGCAGATTTGATTTTGTAATGACTCCGTTCTATGATCACCACTGCGACACGAACGCCCTCAATCTCCTGCGCATGCATTCGCATCAGGTTCACGGTATGTGGAACGGTACGGCCGTACTTGACGACGGCACAAAGCTTGAAATTAAAGACATGTACGCATTCTGCGAATATGTCGAGAACAAATGGTAAATAAACCGACGCGAACCCTCCAAACGGAGGGTTCGTTTTTTGATGATAAAATCCACTATCCCCTTGACTTTTTTGCCGCGAAAGGCGAAAATATCTGTGGAGAGTGATAACTATGGCAAACTTGAAAGAACACGGTCTTATAGTCTCATGTCAGGCGGTCAAGGGCGAGCCGCTCTACGGGCTGCACATGATGGGGCATTTTGCGCGCGCAGCTGTACTCGGCGGCGCAGCTGGTATAAGAGCGAACTATGTTGAGGACATAAACGAGATAACGGCAGAGGTCGATGTGCCCGTAATCGGCATAATTAAAGCCGAATATCCGGACTCCGAAGTTTACATAACCCCTACGCTGAAAGAGGTCAAAGCCCTGCTGACAACGAAGTGCAGCGTTATTGCGCTCGATGCAACGAAGCGTTCGCGCCCGAACGGCGAAAAGATTGAAGATCTTATAAAATATATTCGCGAGAATGCGCCCGAAGTTGAGATAATGGCGGACTGCTCGAACTACGAAGAGGCAAAGCGCGCCGATGAGCTCGGTTTCGATTATATCGGCACTACCCTGCGCGGCTATACAGAATACACCAAGGGTATCGCAATCCCGGACTACGAGCTGCTCCGTGAGATGACATCGACACTGCACGCGCATATCATCGCCGAGGGCGGAATATGGGAAGTCGGTCAGCTGAAGAATGTGCTTGACACGGGCGTATACGCCGTTGTCATTGGCAGCGCGATAACCAGACCCATGGACATTACCAAACACTTTATGAAGGCTTTCGGTGAATAAGATGAAGAATATCGGTATCGACATCGGCGGGACATCGATAAAAGGTGCGGTTATTGAAAACGGAACCGTTACGGCGAGAGCAAAGCGCTCGACCGACATATCCCGCGGACTCGACAGCATCAGGGATTGTCTTTTCGCCGTTATAAAAGATCTGCTCCCGCTTGCCGGCACGGATGCGGGCATAGGCATCGGCTCTGCCGGAGACATCGACCCCTATGAAGGCAAGGTTCTCTACGCAACCGGCAACCTGCCAGGATTCACGGGATTCGAGATAAAAAAAGATGTTGAGAATAAATTCAACCGCCGTGTTTTCGTCGTAAACGATGCGGCAGCGGCATTCATCGGAGAGGCTTATTTCGGGGCGGCTGAGAACTGCAAAAACGCCGTCATGCTGACCCTCGGAACAGGGCTCGGCAGTGCGGCTTCAATAAACGGAAAGCTGCTCACGGGAGCCAACTTCCATGCGGCGCGGATAGGTCACATTCCCCTGCACATCGGCGGGCGCGAATGCAACTGCGGCAAGGTCGGCTGCGCCGAACAGTATGTTTCGGCAACCGGGCTTATGCGAACGGCAAACGAGCTTGACTGCCGCTGCTTCAACTGCAACGGAGTTTTCAAAAAAGCCGCAGACGGCGACAAAAAATGCCGCGAGGCAGTCGAAATTTTTATATCCGACCTGTGCGCGGTCGTTGACACGGTAAAATGTGTTTTTGACCCCGAATGTATCGTAATCGGCGGCGGACTGATAGAAATTCGGCAATACTGGCTTAATGATTTTCTCGCCGCTCTCCCAGACTCTGACGCTCGTCTCATTCGCCCTGCCGTGCTCGGCAATGATGCAGGTGCTATAGGTGCGGCATATCTGCTTGAAAACAGCGAAATATTATAAAAAATCAACCGCAGTGATTTTGATATCACTGCGGTTGTTCTGTTATTTAACAAGTTCTATATGCGTGTCGTAATACTGCTCCTGAAAATGCACCGCACGCTCGACCTCTTCACGGGTGAAATTCATATCAAGCGGCGCCATTATCAGCTTATCTTCAACATCGTCGGCGCGGTGGGCAATGCCGATTATTCTGCCAGTAAAACTCTCAACAGGCTCATTTACGCCTAGGAGATAAACATCAAGCTCTTCGCCGTCACCGCCGAGAACGCCCGGAATATAGCCGTAATTGAGCGGATAGACAAGCTCATAGCCGGATTTTCTGTGCACATACCCCAGTGGGCGGTCGGTTTTCATTGTAACAGTCTTGCCGAGAAATGACCACACCATTGCCTTGCGGAGAGTATGGCTTATAAACTCAGCCTTGCCGTCAACATAATCGTTTCTGCTCCCCATACTCCCGAGCTTTTCAACAAGCCTTGTTTTCACATTCTCATACTGCTTCGCTATCTCCGGATAAGTGTTCAGATAGTCGCGGAAGTTTATATAATTCCGCCACTCCATGCTGTTATATTTCACAACATGGATAAAGTGCGTCTGCATATCGCCGCCCTCATAGTAACTGCCGCAGGCAAAAAGCAGCTGTGCACCGCCCATATCGTGGTTGGGACGGTAATGATAGCCTGCTTTCAGCAATTCGGCTTCATGAGATAAAATGCGATTGAAATCGTCTGTGCCGACTGCAATATCTATTATCGGCTTTGCCTTTATGCTCTTTATAGATGTGCTGCCGACATGCTGAATATCAACAGCATCCGAGCCGAGTATTTTACGAAGTTCGTTTACTGTTCTCTCGCCTTCGATTTTCCACTCTTTGTTATGCTCAAAAAGCCTGACATCTCCGCGCCTAAGTCCTATCATCCATGTTCCCTCCTCCGATTGATGCGGGCTAAAATAGTATCACAAAGCATAGGATTTTGCAAGAAATATTTATTTGCCGCATATGCGGACAAGCAAATACAAAAATTCGATATTTTTTTATTTATTAATTGTTTATTTTTCTAAATTGCCAATCATTTTATTTGCGATTTGTGATAGAATTTATTTGTTACATATGCGGCGAGCGAGCGCTTCCGCTGAAAAATTTATTGAAAGGTGGATATACATGAATTACAAAATGCACCTTACTCCCGAAGAGGAAGAAATCCTCAACGGCGGTAAAGGCGAAACCATGGCGAAGGTCATGAAGACCCTTGTCATGTACGGTGACGCTTTCGGCGCCACCAAGATGGTGCCTGTCACAAGCAAGATGGGGCACCTTGTTACAAGCTTCGGTCTCGGAGTCATGCAGCCTGTCTATGATCTTATGGATCAGCTTATAGCGGGCGGTGCTCTTTCGAGCCAGAAGTTCTCCGTTGACCCCAAGCCCCTCGATCCCAATGTACCTTCGAGCTTCCTGAAGAACATCGTTTTCAAGAAGTTCATGTACAATATGCAGGACAGCTACGATGCGCAGCTTGCAAAGCTCGGTCTTATCGACAGCAAGTCCTACACCTGCACCTGCTACATGGACGAAGTCGGCAACACTCCCAAGAAGGGCGATGTTCTCTCATGGGCTGAGTCCTCGGCTGTTGTCTATGCAAACTCCGTTCTCGGCGCACGCTGCAACAGAAACTCCGGCATAATCGAGCTCTTCGGCTCCATCGTCGGCCGCGTCCCCTATTTCGGACTTGTCACCGACGAGGGCAGAAAGGCTACATGGATAGTCGAAGTCAAGACCACCAAGAAGCCCGAGGCTCAGATTCTCGGCTCCGCTATCGGCATGAAGGTCATGGAAGATGTCCCCTATGTCAAGGGTCTTGATAAGTGGATCGGCACCGAGCTTGACGGCGATGCAAAAGCATACCTCAAGGATTTCGGCGCGGCTACCGCTTCCAACGGCGCTGTCGGTCTCTATCACATTGACAAGCTGACTCCCGAAGCGGTTGAGCAGGGCGAGAGCCTTATCGCCGAGGGCGCAAAGGTTTATGTCATTGACGACGCCGAGCTCGACAGAGTCAAGAACAATTATCCCGTCATGTGGAAAGACAAGAACGCAACTCCGAAGCTCTGCTTCGTCGGATGTCCTCACCTCTCCTACGATCAGCTCGTTGAGTGGACCGAGAATGTCTGCGAGTCGCTCAAGAAGAACGGCAGAAGCAAGGTCTCCATCCCGACCGTCTTCACCGCCGCTCCGGCTGTTGTTGAGAAGTTCAACGCAACGCCCAACGCTGCAAAGCTCAAGGCTACCGGCGTCGTTCTCAGCTACATATGCCCGCTGATGTATATGAACAACCCGCTTGCAGGTAAGATGCCCGTCATCACCAACTCCAACAAGCTCAGAACATATACCACCTCGCGCTATTACACCAGCGCCGAGATTCTCGATATCATCACAAAGGAGGCAAAGTAACAATGAAACAGTTCAAAGGACGCCCTGTTGCCGCAGGCAAATGCACAGCAAAAGCTCTCGTTTCTCACAACGGATTCAATACCCTTGCTTCCTTCCAGAAGAGCCTCCAGTTCGGCGACAAGACCGCTAAGTGCGGCGATCAGAACAACCCCGATCTCTTCGGCAAGCCCATGGTCGGCACGGCTCTCTGTCTGCCCCAGACTATCGGCTCGACGACCGGCGGCATGGTTCTCTACTGCGCAAAGGTCATGGGCAGAACTCCCGCCTGCCTGCTCTTCTCGGAGCATATAGACTCGCTCGCGGCTGCCGGCGCTATTCTCTCCGCAGTTTGGACGGACAGCCCGATGCCCACAGTCGACTGCCTTGGCGAGGAGTTCCTCAACTATGTCAAGGACGGCATGACCATCACCGTTGACGAAGACGGCACAGTCACTGTCGAAGACTAATAACAGAAATTCAAAAAGCATCCGCGCGTTAATTCGTGCGGATGCTTTTCTTTTTATTTGTAATATCCCATTTGTCTGAGCAGGTCAACAAGCTCATCGCGGCATTCATGCGACGCTGCGGCGTAAATCACGGTATTGCCGCTGCAAATCTTGGCGGTATATAAATTGTCATCTTCGATTGAAAAGAAGGTGTAATTCGTGCCTTTATATGTGTATTCTTCTCCATCTTTTACCGGAAGCGTCATTCCCGAATAGATGCGCCGCGCGCTGTCGGTCGAGTCCATGACACAAAAGTCTATTCGCATATCTTCGGTATGCAATGAGCGCGAATCTTCTATCAGCGAACCGACCCGCCAATCTGTACGCAGTTCGTCGGTCATGTCCGACACTGTATAGCCGTTCTCGGTCATCACGGAAGAAAAAGTTTCAATGCCCGACGGCTGAGCGCGCAGAAAGACAAGGGTCAGCGCGATAATCGCAGCCATAAGCAGCAACGCTATAATTGTTCGCTTCGGGGTTCCGCTGTTTTCTGAAGTCTCAGTATACGCTTCATCTTCGTTTTTTAGCCGTTTGCTCCGTTTTATCGCCGTCAACAGAAAGAAAATTCCTGCCGCCAAGAACAAAACTCCGCCGCCGAACGGGTATATCAGATCATCTTTATTGGGAGTGATATCCGATGTTGAATCAGACGGATTGTCGGGGTCATATTTTATTTTTATTTCGTCTCCGACGAGTCGGATGCCTGAAACGCTGCTTTTCTTGCCGGTATATATTTTTCCGTCCGCTTCGTATTGATATGTCAGATCATAAAATGTCGTGCTTGATCTGCTGTTTCTTTTGACGCGGCTCGAAACATCGGTTATCCGGGCTTCGGTTACTATCCAGTCCGTCTTTTTAGACTCGGCAATGTAATTTGTCACGCTCGCCGCCATCAGATATATGCCGGATAATATGGCTATAACGCCGAGCAGACAGGAGATTATAAGTGATAGAGTTCTTCTTTTCATAGGCTTTATATAAGTTTGAATTTAGTCCATTTCTGATTTTTATAGCGTACAAAGAATATCGCTCCGCGGAAGAGCAGATCCATGCTCGTGCCTATCGCCACGCCTACGGCGCCCATATTGAGCCACAGACCGAACAGCGCAGAGAAGAACAGCCTCGCAGCTACAGTCAAAACAACAGAGACGGTCATGGTGAATTTCGCATCCCCCGCCGCTCTCAATCCGCTCCCGAGCGGTCCTGCGTATGTATAGGCAAAAGCGTTTATGGCGTTATTGATGAGCACCATGATGAGCACAAGATGCTTGGCTTCATCGGATATGGCAAAGAATTTCAGCAAGAGCGGAGTCATTGCGAACACAGCCGTGTTCCACGCCAATGATAGAATGAATGTCAGCTTATTGAGCTTTTTGAAATAGTAGTTTGCCTCTTCAATATTTCCCGCGCCCATGCACTGACCGATGACAGTCGTATAGACCGGAGCCATCGCCATACCCATCAGCGCTGCGAGCGACCATATGCTCTGCGACACACCTGCTGCGGCTATCTGATATGTTCCGAACTGCGCGACCATACTGCTCAGCGCCACTTTGACGAGCTGATGGACGCCGTTTTCAACGCCGTTCGGGACTGCTATTCCGAGCACTTTTTTGAGCAACGAGCCGTGCCACGCGAATATACCGGAAAGTGTATATCTCACGGGAGTTTTCCGATGCATGAAGCAATACCAAGTGACGGCGACGGCGGAAATAGCCCGCGCTATCAGCGACGGATAAGCAACTCCCGCGACCCCGGCATGAAGAACGAACACGCCGATAATATTGCCGACAACATTGACAGCGTTTGCAAAGGCGGATATATACATCGACACATCGGCTCTGCCGACACTGCGGCACATCGCCGCGCCGGCGTTATAAACCGCGAGAGCCGGGAACGAATACGCGGTTATACGCATATACTCGACGCACGCCGCCATGACATCATCCTCAACCCTGCCGAAAAGCAGATTCAGAAGTGGGCGTTCAAAGACGAGAATAAGAACGGATATAACAACCGAGCTGACAACCGAAAACATCAATAATTGACTTGCGGCTTTGCCAGCCTGCTCGTTATCTTTGCTGCCGATATACTGACTGATTATTACAGCGCCGCCGGATGCGAGGGCGGAAAATAGGAAGATCGCGACGGTGTTAAAGGAGTTTACGAGCGACACGCCGGAAACCGCCGCATCGCCGACGAAGCTGACGACAAATGTATCCGCCATGCCGACGAGCAAAAGTAAAAATTGCTCTATAAACAGCGGAATAATCATCGCCCGCAGGTCTTTGTTTGTAAACATCCTGTCGTTCATTAAAAGCCGTCAATCCTCCGGTTAGTTTATATATAGATATTTTATCATATGTTGGGGGATAAATCTACCGAAGTAAAGCTAAAAAGTAAAATCGGCACATGGATGTATCTGATAACATCCATGTGATTTGATAATTTGTTGCTTGTTTGTTAGTTATATGTTAGTTGTGTTTGATTACATAACCGAAAACAGTCCGCTTTTAACTGCCTTAAAATAGCCACAGCTCTTGAAAACATTGGGTAGTGAAAAATGAATAGTGAAGATGTAATAAGTAAAACTCCCGCACAAAAGTGCGGGAGTTTCTGGCTGGGATGGCTGGATTCGGACCAGCGAATGACGGAGTCAAAGTCCGTTGCCTTACCCCTTGGCTACACCCCAAAATATCGGTAATATATAAAAAACGCAAAACATTTCTGCTTTGCGTTGGTTTGCTGGGGTGGATAATCGGATTCGAACCGATGACCTCCAGGGCCACAACCTGGCACTCTAACCAACTGAGCTATACCCACCATTTAGTTTGCTGCGGGCACATCAAGAGATATGCCCGCAGGCTTGGCGCGCTTGAAGGGACTCGAACCCCTGACCCACTGCTTAGAAGGCAGTTGCTCTATCCACCTGAGCTACAAGCGCATATTGGAGCGGGTGATGGGAATCGAACCCACGTAACCAGCTTGGAAGGCTGGAATTCTACCATTGAACTACACCCGCAGTTAATTGCCGTTCTGTGACGACGGCAATTATTTTAACAAATAACTTTCGATATGTCAAGTGTTATGGCAAGATTTATTTAAAAAATCATTCACATTTTGTCGGCTCGTATCCGGCATCCTTGACAGCGTTCATTATAACGGCGTTATCGACATCATTTTTGAGCGTAAGCACCGCTTTTTTGTCCTCAAGGCTGACTTCAACGCTCTCAACTCCGTCGAGCGCTTCGAGTGCCTTCTGAACATGAGCTGTGCAGTGGTTGCACATCATACCTTCGATATAAACTGTCTTTTTCATAGCTGTTTCCTCCGTATTTTTTATATTCTCTTCTGCCGGCATGAGCTCAGGGAGCTTGACCGGCGGTTTTGACTTGCCTTTGAACGGGCGATCGGGCTTGAAGAAATTGAGTCTGAGCGCATTGGTGACAACACAGAAGCTCGAAAGACTCATTGCCGCCGCACCGAACATGGGATTGAGCGCGATATTGAACACGGGTATCAGCGCGCCTGCGGCTATCGGAATACCGATGCAGTTATAGAAGAACGCCCAGAACAGATTCTCGTGAATATTCCTGAGAACCTGGCGCGAAAGGCGTATCGATGCCGCAACATCGCGGACGCTCGACTTCATCAGCACAACATCGGCCGCATCGAGCGCAACATCGGCTCCTGCACCTATAGCGATACCCGTATCCGCCTGAGTGAGCGCGGGAGCATCGTTTATGCCGTCGCCGACCATGGCGACCGTGCCGTACTTCTGGAGCTTTTTGACCACATCCGCCTTGTCACCCGGGAGCACATCTGACACGACATTTTCTACGCCTATCTGCTTTGCCACAGCGAGTGCCGTACGCCTGTTATCGCCCGTGAGCATAACGGTTCTGACACCCATGCTCTGGAGTTCGGATATTGCCTGTTTGCTGTCGTCTTTTACTACATCAGCAACCGCGATTATACCGGCAAGCTTGCCGTCAATGGCGAAATACAACGGCGTTTTACCCTCACCTGCGAGTCTCTCGCCGGCGGCTTCCATTGCAGAATCTAGAATTCCTTTTGATTTGAGCAGAGATGCATTGCCGCCTATCGCGGATTTTCCATTTATCTCCGCACTGACTCCGTGACCGGGCAGAGCGGAGAAGCCCTGCGCCTCATCAGCGATTATATTGCTCTCCCCTGCCTTGCGCGTTATCGCCGCGGCGAGCGGATGTTCGCTCTTGCTTTCGAGCGAAGCCGCGAGTTTCAGCAGCGAATCATTATTAAATCCGTCGGCGGGCACGATATCGGTGACCTGAGGCTTGCCCAGAGTCAGCGTTCCGGTCTTGTCGAGGACGACTATCTGAGTTTTTCCGGTCTGTTCAAGCGCGGTCGCAGTCTTGAACAGCACTCCGTGCTTTGCGCCCATACCGCTGCCGACCATTATCGCGACAGGGGTTGCAAGTCCGAGGGCGCACGGGCAGCTGATGACAAGAACGCTTATTGCGCGGGCAAGCGCAAAGCTGAACGGGCGACCGGAAATAAGCCACGCCACACCCGCAACAAGAGCTATCGCCATAACAGCCGGGACGAATACACTGGACACTTTATCGGCGATTTTCGCTATTGGGGCTTTTGTTGCCGAGGCATTTTCGACCATATCTATTATCTGGCTGAGCGTTGTATCCTCGCCGACACGCGTCGCTTCGCAAGTAAGAAATCCGTTCTGATTGAGCGTAGCCGCGCTGACGAGACTGCCCGGCGCTTTGTCAACAGGGATGCTCTCGCCGGTAAGCGCCGATTCATCAACTGCGCTCTCGCCGCTTATAACTCTGCCGTCAACAGGGATGCTCTCGCCTGGTCTGACAACGAAAGTATCGCCTTTTACGACTTCCTCTGCGGGTATAACCTGCTCCTTGCCGTCTCTTATCACACAGGCGGTTTTCGGCGCGAGATCCATGAGACTCTTTATCGCATCTGTTGTGCGCCCTTTGCTGACGGCTTCAAGATATTTGCCGACGGTTATAAGCGTCAGTATCATTGCCGCCGACTCAAAATAGAGTCTGTGAAGATGGTGCATCGCCATCTGAACATTGCCGTTCACCGCCGCGTTGCACATTTCAAAGAGCACCGCTGTACTGTATATATAAGCTGCCGCGCTTCCGAGCGACACTAGCGTGTCCATGTTCGGCGCACCGTGAAAAAGGCTCTTGGTTCCGCTGATGAAAAATCGCTGATTTATAACCATAACAGCTGTCGTCAACAGGAGCTGATAAAGTCCTATCGCAAGCGGATCCGAAGCAAATATCTGCGGCACGGGCCAGCCCCACATCAGATGTCCCATCGAGACATACATCAGTGGGAGGAGCAGCACGGCCGAGGCTATAAGCCTATGAAGTATTTTTTTCGGCTCGTTGCTTTCAAGCAATGTTTTTTTGCTTTCTTTTTTGCCGCCCTGATTCTGCGGCGATGCGCCATAACCCGCCGCAGATACGGCTGAGCATATTTTCTCGGCAGTGGCGGGTAAAGAGAAATCGACGGTCATGGAATTTGTCAGCAGACTGACCGTCACCTCTTTCACACCCTCAACTCCGCGCACCGCGCGTTCAACATGGGCGCTGCACGCGGCACAGGTCATGCCGGTAACATCAAATTTCTCCATCTGTCTCACTCCGATTATTTGAGCTTTTTAATGAGTTCCACAGCCTCAGCTATGACCTCATCATCGCCGTTTTTTATTCCCTCGGCGACACAGGTTTCCATATGCTCTTCAAGTATAATATAGCCGACATTTCTCAGTGCATTCTGAGCGGCGGCAAGCTGAATAAGAATATCACCGCAATATCGGTTATCGTCAAGCATATTTTTTATTCCGCCGAGCTGACCGATTATTCGGCTGAGCCTGTTCTGCAGCGCCTTCACCGTCTCGTCGCTCCGCGGCGTCGACTTATGCCGACAGCATTCGCAGCATTTATTTTCATTTTCCATTCTGTCATCTCCCGTTTCTGTCTTCAGCTTGATTATATACCCCCATGGGGTATTTGTCAACACCGCTTTTATATTATTTTATCCAAACCGCGCCAAAGCAAATAAAAAAGAGCCGCCCATTTCTGAGCAGCTCCCAAAAAATTTGATTTTTTAAGCGATTATATATTCTCGAAGCCGCTGAAGCCCTTGAATATACGCTCGTCGTACTCGTTGTTCTCGTCCTTATCGTGGAGGGGATACCAAACCTGAGCAAAGAACGGATTGACCTTTGCTTCGGCGTCATATGCCCAGTGGAACTTCTTGCCTTCGCTGTCGGAGGGAAGCTCCTTCGGGCACCAATGGCCGCCCTTGAGAACAAGGTTCGGGGTCATCTCAAACTCATGGCCGTGAGCGCACTTCCACTTGAGAGGAGTGAACAGGTCGCCCTTGGTCATCTCGGTCGAGAGGCACTCGCCGCCGCGGAAAGCAGCAGCCTTCTTCATATCCTCGAGGTCAAGCTCGCTTTCGGGCTTGCTCTCATCATAACCGTGGTCAAGAAGGGTAACTTCCTCGGTGGGACGCTCGATCTTGAAGGTATCCCAGTTGCCGATAGCTTCCCAGTTCTTCTTGGAACCATAGTAAGCGGTGATTCTGTCTTCAACATTGTTGGAGATCCACCACATGGTGCCGTAAATCTCGGTGTTTGCAAGCTTCTTCATGAAGGTCTTCTTGAGAATACCTGCGAAGGGCTTTGCAAGGAAAGCGAGTTTATAGTAAGGTGCAACCTGAGTCATCATCTGCTTGAAGTATGCCTTCACGGGGATGTTGGCTCTGAAGTGCAGGTACTCCTCGAGCTTATCCGAGTCGGCATACCACTGACCGTGGAAGTTGCGGAGGATGAACCAGTTGGCATCAAAGAGCTTCTTGGTGGAGCCGATGCCGAGAGTGCCGAGGAGCAGCTCCTCGAACTCGAAGTTGGTGAGTCTGTATTCCTTACCGCTGCCGATGTTGTAGAACTTTCTCCAGAAGTCCTCGGGAACGTCGGGCTCGCAGATGTTTGCAAGAAGGCGGCCGGAATCCTCAACAGTTGCCCACTCAAGCACGCCGTTTATCGGAACATGGAACATGATGGGATCGATGTTCTTGAGAATGTCGGGATAAAGGATACCGGACTGACGAAGAGATACCCAATGCTTAAGACCGGACTCGGCGAAAATGCTCTCGGCGATGGTCTTGCTTATCGCATAGTGATCGTAGATGCTGATTTTAATCGGGTCACCGGTTCTTGCCCAATGGATAGGAGCGTTTCTGTCGCCCGTCTGAGCAACGGTGCCGATGTAAACGACCTTGATATCGTCCTTGTTGGGCTGAGCCTTAACGGCGTCAACTATGTTCTTAGCAGCGGTGGTGTTGGTCTGAATGGTCTTTGTCGGATAATAGTCAGCCGAAGGCGAGACCATTCCGCCGACATGAAGAACATAATCAGAACCCTCAACGCACTTGAGGACATCGTCATATTTCTTCAGGTCGCCCCAGACGATTTTAACGCTGGGATCATTAAGGTAATTTGCGAATTTCTTTCTGTTTTTCTCACTGTCGCGAAGAAGCAGGACTATGTTAAGCTTATCTTTTTTCTTGTAAAGCTCTTTGAAGCCTGCCCAGCCCATATGGCCGGAAGCGCCTGTGAGAAACACTGTCTTTTTTTCTGCCATGAGTGTTTTCCCTCCATTTGCATTATTACAGGATGTATAATAGCACATTAAAATGCGTTTTATTTTATATTTTAGCATTATATGTCAAAAATTACACTCAAGTGCAAAAAATATAAGCGCAAATGTATCGATAAAGCCTTATCGGTGTATCTCGAGAAAGCGGGATATATTTTCGACAGTTCTTCTGTCGAGGAAGTGTTCTATAAGCTCGGTCTGGCGCAGCTCGGATTCACTCGAATTCATTCGGCGCAACAGGCTCTCTATAACATCGTGGCGGAAGATAAGATACTCCCCTATTCTCCTTCCTCGCTTGGTGAGATATATCGTTCCGTATTTTTCAAATGTCACGAGCCCTGTCTCGCTGAGCTTATGCACCATTTTAGATGCGGACGATTCGCTGACATTTATCTTTCGCGCGAGCACGCCGAGGCGAACCGAGCCGGACTGAGGACAGTTGCGGCAAATCATCTCAAGATAGTCTTCCTGCGACGCCGTGAGTCCGTATTCGCCCCTGTATTCGCTGCCGTTGAAAGTAAAAAATTTTTCGCCGCCGTCCATGCCCATTCACCCTTTTCGCAGATGCCGATATTATGGTATCGGGAAACTTTCTTTCCCCGGGTAAACTTATATTAAAGGGTGAATCAAATTATGAGTCTTGTCTCTTTGAATACATTATCGGTCGGCGAACAGGCATATGTAAACAAACTCGGCTTCGGCGCGAACGACCGGCGCAGAATGCAGGACATCGGTCTTATCGACGGAACGCGCGTTGAGTGTCTCGGCAAAGCTATATCCGGCGACCCGGCGGCGTATTTAATTCGCGGCGCGGTCATAGCACTCAGAAGCGAAGACGCCGCAAAAATAGCGGTCAGCAAGATATGATGGCGCGGAGGCGGTAAAATTGGGATTGACGCGCACTTCAACGGGAAAGCATAGCATAGACACAAATACGCCCGCTCTCAAATCTGATCCCGGCGATATTGTGATAGCCCTCGCCGGGAATCCGAACGTCGGCAAAAGCACGTTGTTCAACGCTCTGACCGGCATGAATCAGCACACCGGCAACTGGACGGGAAAAACAGTTGCCACCGCCTGCGGGTCGTTCAGAAAAAACGGAAAGAATCATATTCTGGTCGATCTTCCCGGCACATACTCGCTCTTCACGCACTCGGTTGAAGAGGAAGTGGCGCGGGACTTTATACTCAGCGAAAATGCCGACGCCTGCATAGTTGTTTGCGACGCAACATGCCTTGAGCGAAATCTGAATCTTGTTTTGCAAATAATTGAAATAACTCCGCGCACTGTCGTTTGCATTAATCTCATGGACGAGGCGAAGAGAAAGAAGATATCAGTTGATATTCCCGCTCTGTCGCGCGAGCTCGGTGTACCCGTAATCGGAACGAGCGCGCGCAGCGGCAAGGGGCTCGACGAGCTGATTGACGCAGTTGACTCGGTAATATCAAAAAAGCCCGCTCCCATAGAGCCTGTGCATTATGGGAGCGGAATCGAAGAAGCGATAAAAATACTCACGCCCGCTCTGAGCGAAAAATCAAGCCACCCACGGCGCGATGCAATGCGGATACTCTCGGGAGAAATTGAAGCTCCCGACGCGGCGCAAGATGAAGCAACGATCGCAAATAAAGTAATTGACAGATTCGGGCTTACGCATGAAATGATACGCGACAAAGCGGCAATAGCCGCCGTTATGAGGGCTGAAGATATATTCAAAAAATGCGTCACAACAAGCGCAAAGCACTCGGCGGCAGACAGAAAGCTCGACCGCATATTCACGGGTCGCGCCGGGATATTCGCCATGCTCCTGCTTCTCGCCGCCGTGCTGTGGCTGACTGTATACGGGGCAAACTATCCGTCAAATCTGCTGTTTTCGGCTTTTGACGCGCTCGGGGCAAAACTGCGGCAATTACTATATTTGATAAACGCTCCCGATATTCTGACGAGCGCGCTCATTGACGGAGTATACAGAGTGCTCACATGGGTCGTTGCGGTCATGCTCCCGCCGATGGCGATATTCTTTCCGCTGTTCACGCTGCTCGAAGATTCAGGATATCTGCCGAGAGTAGCCTTCAATCTCGACCACAGGTTCAAGAAATCCGGCGCGTGTGGGAAGCAGGCGCTGACAATGTGCATGGGATTCGGCTGCAACGCGGCAGGAGTTACGGGATGCCGGATAATCGATTCGCCGCGCGAGCGCCTCATGGCGGCAGCCACGAACGGATTCGTGCCGTGCAACGGGCGATTCCCGACGCTGATATCGCTGATTTCCCTGTTTATTGTCGGCGCACTGTCCGCTCCGTTTGACTCGTTTGCGGGCGCCGCTCTGCTGACGGCGCTCATAGTTCTGTCCGTCTTTGCGACCTTTGCGGCGTGTTCCCTGCTTTCAAAGACGATACTTCGCGGAGTACCTTCATCATTCACGCTCGAGCTGCCGCCGTATCGCCGACCTCAGATAGGCAAAGTTATAGTGCGCTCCGTATTCGACCGCACGCTCTTTGTGCTGGGGCGTGCCGCGGCTGTTGCAGCTCCCGCCGGGCTTATAATATGGATAAGTGCGAACATAAAAATAAACGGCACGAGTATTTTTTCATATTGTTCTGATTTTCTTGACCCGCTCGCGCATCTATTCGGAATGGACGGAGTCATTCTGACTGCGTTCATTCTCGGATTCCCGGCAAACGAGACTGTCGTGCCGATAATGCTCATGGGCTATCTCGCTGACAGCGGCATCTCACAGACTGACGGCGCTGCACTGCACACACTGCTTACAGCAAACGGCTGGGACATAAAAACAGCCATATGCGTGATAATATTCATGCTTTTCCACTGGCCGTGCTCAACAACGCTGATAACGGTAAAAAAAGAGACGGGCAGCATGAAATGGGCTGTTATCGCCGCACTTCTGCCGACCGCCGCAGGGCTTATATTATGTTTTGCCGTGTCTCATATTTTCGCGCTGATCTGAGAGAGCAAGCCGGGAACTTCAGAAAGCTCTTTTATTGTATAATCCGGCTTTATGTCGCTGTCGTTTTCTATTCCTTTGGGATTGAACCAGACGGTTGTTATCCCGGCGTTTATGCCGCCTTTTATGTCAGAGCTCAGGCTGTCACCGATTATGACCGTTTCGCTGAGCAAGAAATCGGGTATCTCCGCAAAGCAGATATCAAAGAACTGCTTGTCCGGCTTATTGGCGCCGAGAATCTGAGAGATAAATATGCCGTCCATATATTTTGTGATTCCGGAGCTTCCTATCCTGCCCTCCTGTACCTTTGCGGTGCCGTTTGAGACTATATAAAGTCTATACTTTCTGTAAAGCTCCTCGAGCAGCTCGGGCGCGCCGGGCATAAAATAGTGGCCGATTGCGAGCATACTTTCATAATACGCAGTCGCCTTTACGGGATCGCACTCGACGCCTATCGTTTCAAACAGCTCGCGGTAGCGCCCGACTTTAACTTCTTCGCGCGAGATTTCGCCGAGTTCGAGGCGCTTCCAGTGGGCTGCGTTTATTGTGCTGTAGAGAGCCAGTGTCTCCTCGGTCGGGTCGATGCCGAAATGCACAAGTGTTTTTGTGAGGGCTATTTTCTCCGCCTTATGAAAATCGAAGAGCGTATCATCCAAGTCAAAAAGCACATTTCTTATCATCACAAACCTCCGCGGACTTTTTCGACTATTATAGCACCGATTTTATTTCTATATAGTATATATCAGAATTTTTTAACGAATATTTTTCGTTGTGAGGTACTTGTTCACAATTTGTTTAAATTCGAGTGGTACGATTGTCGCGGTCATAATATGGGACGCTTGGGAGGCCGCACAAAAATGAATAATGTAGCAGAAAACAGACGAAAAAAAGCACTTCTGATAGTCAATCCCTGCGCGGGAAAGAACAGAACGAGATCAGATCTCGGTGAGATAGTCAACGCCTTTCCGGACGGCGTTTTTGACTTCACCATCAAATACACCACCTGTCAGGGCGACGCTGTGAATATAGCGCGCGACTTTGCGGAGGGACACGACCTTGTTATCTGCTGCGGCGGAGACGGCACGCTCAACGAGACTATAAACGGACTGATGAGCGCGGGGGCAAATATTCCGATAGGCTATCTGCCGATGGGTTCGACAAACGACCTCGCGGTGACGCTCGGAATACCTACAAAGCTCAACGAAGCCGCCGAGCTTATCGCCTCGGGGCACACGAACGGATACGATGTCGGCGACTACAACGGACATCAGTTTTCATATGTCGCCTGCTTCGGCCCCGGCACAAAGATATCATACAGCACCCCGCAGAAGATGAAAAATCTGCTCGGATACAGCGCATATATGATAAACGGCTTTTTCCTGCATCTTATCCCCGCTCTCGCTGATGTCAAGCCGAGACACATTAAAATAGAATATGACGGAAATGTGCTTGAGGACGATTTCTATTTCGGCTCGTTTTCAAATTCCACTTCTGTTGCGGGACTTTTCAAATTTGACAAAGATGATGTCAAGCTTGACGACGGTCTGTTTGAGCTTCTGCTCGTGCGCAAGCTCTCTAATCCGCTTGCGGCGTTCAACATGCTCCACAGAATAATGAAACGCGACTTCGACGGCGACTCTCTTATATACATAAAAGCTTCCGAAGTAAAGCTCACATTTGAAAAGCCCGAGATATGGACGCTTGACGGAGAATGCGGCGGCTCGACAACGCAGGTCGATTTAAAGGTTCTCCACCGCGCCGTGAACATATTCTCGCCCGAAAATTCGATGTTCTCGCACAGAGAAAGCAAAGAAGAAGCAACCGTATAACCGCAAAAGTTTTATCCGCAGACTAAGCTCTGCGGATATTTTTTTGTGCTTTTATATTGCTATTGATTTCTTGCGGATGAGCTATTATGTTATAATGTTGTAGATTTTGCAGCATATATGTGGTACTATATTTACATATATAGTGTTGCATTCAACCGCCTATCTTATCGGCGCAATCCACAGGAGGACACAGCATGAATCTTGTTCATCTGAAATACGCAGTTGAAGTGGCTGAGACCGGGTCTATAAACAAAGCTTCTGAGAAGCTCTATGTCAGCCAGCCCAACCTCAGCAGAGCGATAAAAGAGCTCGAAGCGAGCCTCGGAGTTACCATATTCGACCGAAGCGCAAAGGGAATGGTGCTGACGCCGGACGGCGAGGTTTTTGTTCGTTACGCCCGCTCGATACTCCGTCAGGTCGACGCTATCGAAGAAGTGTTCAGCAAGGGTACGACCGAGAAGAAAAAATTCTCGATATCCGTGCCGAGGGCGAGCTATGTGACCGACGCATTCGCCGAGTTCTCAAAGCTTCTCGACAAGGACACGCCGGTTGAGATATTCTACAAAGAGACTAACTCCATGCGCTCGATGAAAAACATTCTCCAGGATGAATACAAGCTCTGCATAATCCGCTACGCCGAAGGATACGACAAATATTACAAATCGACATTCGACGAAAAGGGGCTCACCTACGAGCTTATAACCGAGTTTCAATATGTTCTGCTCATGAGTAAGAACAGCACGCTCGCAGAGAAAGAGGACATTACCTTCGACGATCTTCGCGACCGCATTGAGATAGCACATGCCGATCCGTATGTGCCGTCCCTTCCGCTGTCCGAAGTCAAAAAAGAAGAGCTGCCGGACAATTCGCAAAGGCGAATATTCGTATTCGAGAGGGCGAGCCAATTCGAGCTGCTCTCGCGCAATCCCGACACTTTCATGTGGGTCTCCCCCATTCCGCATGAGCTGCTCGACAGATACGGGCTCATCCAGCGCGTCTGCCCGGAGAACACACGCAAATATAAAGATGTGTTGGTTCACCGCAAGGATTATGAGCTGACCGAGCTTGACAACATGTTTATAGAGCAGCTTGTCAAAGCGAAGCGAAAGACTTTCGGATAAAGGAGAAACTATAAAATGAAATGGTTTATAGCATCCGACATTCACGGCAGCGCGTACTACTGCCGAAAGATGCTTGAAAGATACAAAGCCGAGAACGCCGACCGCATGCTTCTGCTCGGCGATATACTCTATCACGGTCCGCGAAACGACCTGCCGGAGGGCTACGCTCCCAAAGAGGTCATCGAAATGCTCAACGCGATGAAAGATGAGATTCTCTGCGTGCGCGGAAACTGCGAAGCTGAAGTCGATCAGATGGTGCTGGAATTCCCGGTTCTCGCCGACTACGCGATAATAGACCTCGGGAACAGCATTATTTACGCGACGCACGGGCATATATACAATGAAAACAATCTTCCGCCTATGAAAAAAGGTGACATTCTTCTGCATGGACACACGCATGTTCCGAAGTGCGTTGAGCATGAAGACTATACATATATGAATCCCGGTTCGGTTTCGATACCGAAAGAGAACAGCCATCACGGCTACATGACGCTTGAAAATAAAAAATTTGTCTGGAAAGATCTCGACGGAAACGCCAAAAAAGAGTTCGTTTCAGGTTAATAACACCATAAAAAAAACTGAATATCCCCCACTATCTGTAAACTATGCCAAATAAAGGTAAAGGTATATCGATATCAATAATATCGATATATAAAAGTCGTAATTCCCTTTTGCCCCGTTATGCGATAGAATAGTATTGGTCAGAAGTCAGACTACTTCTTTTCGGGAGGTGCAGCATGAAAACTACGGACGTGTCCAGAGCTGCTCTGGGGCGCATCCCTGTTTATCTCAAATTTATTGAGAGTCTGCCGCAAGATGTCGAAACGGTCTCGGCGACAACGATAGCAAAGGCATTGGGCTTCGGCGAAGTTCAGGTTCGAAAGGATCTCGGAGCGATATGCGGCTCCGGCAAGCCGAGGATAGGTTACACCGTATCCGACCTCAAAGCGAGCCTTGAATGTCTTATCGGCAGCCGCAACGGCAAAACGGTGATAGTCGGCGCGGGAAAGCTCGGAAGGGCGCTGCTCGACTACGGCGGATTTTCCGACTACGGGCTTGACATTCTCGCGGCGTTCGATACGGATGTTTCGCAGAATAACGCAAGCGGAAAACCTATACTGCCGATTGACGGACTACACGATTTCTGCAAAGAAAACAATGTCAGCATCGGAGTCATTGCCGTGCCGGCAAGGGCGGCGCAGGAAGTATGCGACAAACTCTGTCAAAGCGGCATAAAAGCCATAATGAGCTTTGCACCGTACAAACTCACAGCACCCGATGGTGTAGCGATTCAATATGAAAACATGGCTCTCTCGCTCGCACACCTGAAAACACAGATAAAACAGTAAACCGTTTAGGGGGATAAAATCATGAACAACGAAAGAAAAATCATCGACAGCGTTGAAACACTCGAATCAGCTCTTGCTTCGCTCAAAGAGGCAGAGAAGAAGTTTTCAACTTACACCCAGGAGCAGGTAGACAAAATCTTCCTCGCCGCCGCTTCCGCCGCAAACAAGGCGAGAATACCGCTTGCAAAGATGGCGGTCGAAGAGACAGGCATGGGCGTTGTTGAAGACAAGGTCATAAAGAACAACTACGCGGCAGAATATATTTACAATGCCTACAAAAACACAAAAACCTGTGGTATAATTGAAGAGGACAAGGCATACGGCATAAAGAAGATTGCCGAGCCCGTCGGCGTTATCGCTGCGGTCATCCCCACGACCAACCCGACCTCCACCGCTATATTCAAGTGCCTGCTTGCCCTCAAGACCAGAAACGCTATTATCATCAGCCCCCATCCCCGCGCCAAGAAATCAACCGCAGCGGCCGCAAAGATAGTTCTCGACGCGGCAGTCAAGGCAGGTGCGCCCGAGGGCATCATTGAGTGGATCGACACTCCGAGCCTTGAGATGACGAACCTCGTCATGAAAGAGGCGGATATAATCCTCGCCACCGGCGGCCCCGGAATGGTCAAGGCGGCATATTCCTCCGGCAAGCCCGCAGTCGGCGTCGGCGCCGGCAACACGCCCGCTATAATCGACGACACCGCTGATATCATCCTCGCTGTCAACTCGATAATCCACTCCAAGACATTCGACAACGGCATGATCTGCGCATCCGAGCAGTCCGTTATAGTTCATCAGAATGTCTATGACGCAGTCAAGACAGAGTTTGCGGCTCGCGGATGCTACTTCCTTGACCCCGAGGAGACCGAGAAGGTCAGAAAGACCATTCTTATAAACGGCGCACTCAACGCCAAGATAGTCGGTCAGTCGGCTTTCAGAATCGCAGAGCTTGCGGGAGTAACCGTTCCCGAGGGCACAAAGATACTTATCGGCGAAGTCGAGAGCGTCGACCTCTCCGAGGAGTTCGCTCACGAGAAACTCTCCCCCGTGCTTGCAATGTACAAGGCGGAAGACATTCACGACGCATTCAACAAGGCTGAACAGCTTATTGCAGACGGCGGCTACGGTCATACGTCTTCAATATATCTCAATGAAATAACCGAGCATGAGAAGCTCGACGAGTTCGCGGCGCGCATGAAGACCTGCCGTATTCTCGTCAACACCCCCTCCTCCCACGGCGGTATCGGCGATCTTTATAACTTCAAACTCGCGCCCTCGCTCACCCTCGGCTGCGGCTCATGGGGCGGCAACAGCGTCAGCGAGAACGTCGGCGTCAAGCATCTTATCAACATCAAGACTGTGGCTGAGAGGAGAGAGAACATGCTTTGGTTCAGAGCACCTGAGAAGGTCTACATCAAGAAGGGCTGTCTGCCCGTCGCGCTCGACGAGCTCAAGAACATCATGGGCAAGAAGAGAGCGTTCATCGTCACCGATAACTTCCTTTACAAAAACGGCTACACCAAGCCGATAACCGATAAGCTCGACGAGATGGGCATTGTCCATGCGACATTCGGCGACGTTGCTCCCGACCCGACTCTCCAGTGCGCCGAAAAGGGCGTTGAGCAGATGAGAGCTTTCGAGCCCGACACAATAATCGCCCTCGGCGGCGGCTCCGCGATGGACGCGGCGAAAATCATGTGGGTTCTCTATGAGCATCCCGAAGCGGACTTCATGGACATGGCTATGCGCTTTATTGATATCCGCAAGCGTGTCTACACCTTCCCGAAGATGGGCGAAAAGGCATATTTCATCGCCATCCCGACCTCGGCAGGTACCGGCAGTGAGGTAACTCCGTTCGCCGTTATCACCGACGAAACCACCGGCATCAAGTATCCCCTTGCCGACTATCAGCTCATGCCCAACATGGCAATAGTTGACACGGATTTCCATATGAGCGCACCCAGAGGACTGACCGCCGCTTCCGGTATAGACGCAGTCACCCACGCGCTCGAAGCTTACGCTTCCGTTATGGCTACCGACTACACCGACGGACTCGCAAAGCAGGCGCTCAAGGTCATATTCGACTATCTGCCCCGCGCATACGAGAACGGTCAGACGGATGTCGAAGCCCGCGAAAAGATGGCGAACGCCGCAACAATGGCAGGTATGGCTTTTGCGAACGCTTTCCTCGGCGTCTGCCACTCCATGGCGCATAAGCTCGGCGCTTATCACCACCTCCCCCACGGCGTTGCAAACGCGCTGATGATCGAAGAGGTTCTCCGCTTCAACGCGGCGGAAGCTCCCGCCAAGATGGGCACTTTCCCGCAGTACGACCATCCGCACACCCTTGCCCGCTACGCAGAGGTTGCCGACAGCCTCGGACTCGGCGGCAAGAACGACAAGGAGAAGCTTGAGAATCTTATAAAAGCTATCAACGAGCTCAAGGAGCGCGTCGGAATAAAGAAGACAATCAAAGACTACGGCATTGACGAGAAATACTTCCTCGACACTCTCGACGAGATGACCGAGAACGCATTCGACGACCAGTGCACCGGTGCAAACCCGAGATACCCGCTCATGAGCGAGATAAAGCAGATGTATCTCAACGCATACTACGGCAAGAAGCACTTTGAGGAGAAGCCCATGCCGACCGAGGCAGATATCGCCGAGGACGACAGCACCCACAACTTCAAGCAGGCTTACCGCAGAGCGGAGAACGGCAAGAATAAGGCATAAGGAGGGTTCACAATGAATCTTGACAGAATCATAGCAGTAAGGAACAACAAGACAGTCTACCGCGACGGCGACCGCTGCCTCAAGGTTTTCAACGAAGGCTATTCAAAGGCCGACGTGCTCAACGAGGCGCTCAACCAGGCACGTATCGAAGAGACCGGGCTCAACATTCCGAGAGTTCTCGAGGTTACGGTCATCGACGGCAAATGGACAATAGTGTCCGACTATATCAAGGGCAAGACGCTTGCGCAGCTGATGCAGGAGAATCCCGAGAAGAAGGACGAATATCTCAATCTTTTCGTCGACCTCCAGCTCGAGATGCACTCAAAGACCTGCCCCCTGCTCAACAAACTAAAGGACAAGATGAACAGAAAGATCTGCCAGACCGATCTTTCCGCAACGGTCAGATATGACCTGCACACCCGCCTTGAGTCGATGCCCAAGCACAACAAGGTCTGCCACGGCGACTTCAACCCCTCGAACGTTATAATCACCGACGACGGCACGCCTTATATCATCGACTGGTCGCACGCCACCCAGGGCAATGCCTCAGCCGACGCCGCGCGCACATATCTCCTCTTCTGGCTCAACGGAGATATCGACGCCGCGAAGAAGTATCTGAATCTTTTCTGCGAGAAGAGCGACACCGCGATACAGTATGTCCAGAAATGGATGCCCATCGTTGCCGCATCACAGACGGTCAAGGGCAACGCTGCGGAGCGCGAATTCCTCCACTCGTGGATCGATGTTGTTGATTACTCGTGAAAGAGGTGAAATGAATGAAAATAACCGTTTGCATCGGTTCCTCCTGCCACATCAAGGGATCGCGCCAGGTAGTTGAGCAGCTCCAGTACCTTATAAGAGAAAACAATCTTGACGACAAGGTAGAGCTCTCCGGCACCTTCTGCATGGGCAAATGCCAGCAGGGCGTGTGCGTCACGGTTGACGACAAGTTCTTCTCCGTGAAGCCCGATACAGTCAAAGACTTCTTCAGCGAAAACGTTCTTGCAAAGGTCTGAAACATATGATAATCCAGATTTGCGTAGGCTCTGCCTGCCACCTCAAGGGTTCGGAAAAAATTGTCGGGCTGTTTGAGGACGCTCTGAAAAAATATGACCTCGAAAACGATGTTACACTTGCCGGCAGGTGCAACCGCGAGGGCGTGACTATATCGGTCGACGACGATGTCTACACCGGAATAACGCCGGAGGGGTTCAACTACTTCTTTGAGGAGAAGGTACTAAAACGGATAAGGGAAGAGAGGGTGTAACGGCATGGATTGCCTGACTCTTAAAAAATCCAACTGTAAAAACTGCTATAAATGTATCCGCCATTGCCCGGTGAAGTCTATACGCTTCTCGGGCAATCAGGCATATATTATCGGCAACGAATGTATCCTCTGCGGTCAGTGCTTTGTCGTATGTCCGCAGGATGCAAAGCAGATAGTTGACGAGACCGAAAAAGTAAAAGTCCTGCTCCAGAGCAGCGACCCGGTCATTGTCAGCCTCGCTCCGTCTTTCATTGCAAACTATGAGGGCGTGGGCATAAACGCGATGCGCGAAGCGCTCAAGAAGCTCGGCTTTTTCGACGCCGAGGAGACCGCTGTCGGCGCAACAATAGTCAAGACAGAATATGAGCATATGATCGACAGCGATACGAGAGATATCATCATCTCCTCCTGCTGCCACTCTATTAACCTGCTCATTCAAAAATATTTTCCTGCGGAGCTGCCGTTTCTTGCAAACGTGCTCTCTCCCATGCAGGCTCACTGCAAGGATATAAAGCGCAGATATCCGAACGCAAAGACTGTTTTCATCGGTCCCTGCGTTGCGAAAAAAGACGAGGCGCAGTACTACGAAGGCATAGTTGACGCCGTTTTGACATTCGACGAGCTGACAAGCTGGTTCAAGTCGGCGGGCATTGAGCTTGCCCGTGAGACGGACTCGGACGAGCACAGCCGCGCGCGCTTCTTCCCTACGACCGGCGGCATACTCAAGACCATGGCGCAGGACAACCCGAAATACACCTACATGGCGATTGACGGCGTTGAAAACTGCATGGCGGCACTCAAGGACATTGAAAACGGCAAAGTGGTATTTGCCAGAAGAGATACCTTTGAGAAGATTGACGTGCCCATTGAACAGGTGGCAGAACAGGCAAAGGAATATTTGCAGAAAATTCATAACAATATGCTCCAAATGGCGCTGGAGTTCAGAGAGGCACACACCTATACGGCTACGAACTTTGACGAGTTTATGAAGGGCATCGAGGAAGGCCATGGCTTTGTCAAGGCCATGTGGTGTGGATGCAGAGAGTGTGAAGACGCTATCAAGGAAAAGACGGGGGTTACCACCCGGTGTGCGCCCTTTGAGCAGGAACAAATCTCCGATGTGTGCGTGTTCTGTGGCAAACCTGCCAAGAAGATGATGTACTTTGCCAGGGCGTATTAATTCTTGTATAAAAGATAAGGGATAAAAGAGCAGGAGGATCCTCCTGCTCTTTGTGGCTTTAGCAAATACATGTAGGTACATTGTTTGACAGAACGGATAGATTGTGATACTTTTAAGAAAATTCCATGTTTTGGCGCATAGGCTAGAACGCGCCGGGGATGCTAAGAGAGAAGGACAAGGGAAAGAATGTATTTTCCCAGCATGTAAGTAAGAAGAACTATGTGTGAATTAAGGATTAAAAATATGAGGTGAATATGGTGAATAAGAATGTACGGCAAAGAGTTATTTTAGAACAGATCGCTTTGGATTTTGCTAGAGATGGGCAGGGGCAAGAGGCGTATTTAGACGCTAAAATCTCTCAAATCAAAGAGGCTATTGTGGCATACGAGAAGCTAGCAGGGACGCATGGATTTATTCTAGGGTTGTCCGGCGGGATTGACAGCTTTGTCTGCGGCGCTTTGGTGGCAGATGCCATAGAGGGATCTCTGAGCAAAATTCACCTGCTGATGCTGCCCAACTGTGTACAAAAGGACATCGACGATTCCATCGCCTGTGCTCAGGTATTAAAAGAGCAGTGGGAAAAAGCACTTCCTGGTCTTACCGTAAACCTTGTTGTAGAGCCTAAGAAACAGAGAGTAGAAGATTTACAGAATGGTAACTTTGAGCTTGGTCTTACACGTTGGGGACCGGACTACGCAGACCCTATGACATACTTAGGAATGTGGGTAACAGATAACTCCAACAACTATGGTCTGTGGAGCAATGCTGACTATGATGCGATCATCACAGAATGTACAACCGGTGACCTTTGCACAGATGCAGAAGGACGTTGGGCAAAACTCTACGAAGCAGAGAAGATTGCAATGGATGATGTTGTCATCATGCCATTATATACACAGTGTAATGCAGAGATGGTATCCTCTAAGGTAGAGGGAATCGAATTCCATCCGGTAGCACTGAACCGTGTTTATAAAGACACTGTAAAGAAATAAAAAAATGAGACATCCATACCGGGGTGTTATGAGCTGCACTGAGGTCAGACTTGGTGCAGCTATTTCCTATCAATATGGAGGATGAAAACGTGAAAAAATATACTCTGAAGAGAGTCATTACAGCACTCTTTACGCTTTTGGCGATCCTGCTGGTGTTGTTCGTACTGATGCAGTTGATGCCGGGTTCTCCGTTTAACGATGAAAAGTTAAATGACAGCCAGAGGGCGGCACTTTATGCAAAATATGGATTAGATCAACCGGTGGTCGTTCAGTTTTTCCGATATGTCGGAAATATGCTGAGGGGAGATTTTGGAGTTAGCTATAATATTTCTAAAAATACACCAATCTCGCAGTTGATTCAGACAAGACTTCCTATCTCCATTCTTATCGGAGGATTTGCAGTATTGATTGGTGCAGTTTTAGGATTACTGTTAGGATTACTTGCAGCCTTAAAGCACAATACAATTTGGGATTCTATCGCAACGATCATTTCCGTGCCGTCCTATGTGTTTGCGCTGGCACTCAGCTATTCTTTAGGATTTAAATTAAAATGGTTCCCAATGCTGTTTAACATACAGGATGTGATGGGATCGAGCGTCCTGCCAAGTATTTCGCTGTCCATGTTTACGATGGCATCGATCGCACGTTTTACGCGAAGTGAGATGTTAGAAGTATTAGGCAGTGATTATATGCTTTTAGCAGAGAGTAAAGGTATTTCAGGAGCTTCCCTGATCTTTCGGCATGCATTGCGAAATGCACTGATCCCGATCATTACGGTATTAGCTCCGCTGATCGTAGATCTGATGACCGGTTCTTTGGTAGTAGAGAAAATCTTTGCCATTCCGGGAGTCGGAAGTCTTTTAGTTACTGCGATCCAGTCAAACGATTATAATGTTGTCATATCATTGAGCTTTGTATATTCTGCAATGTACATTATCATTATGCTGGTAGTGGATATTCTCTATGGAATCATTGATCCGCGAATCAGACTTGCGAAGGATGGTGATTAAGATGAGAGAAAAAGAAACCTGTATGGAAACCGTGACGGCGGCATATGTGCCGACTGATGAGGATTTCCGTTTAAAAAGCAATGCCGGAGAGATTGGCATTGATACGAACTTTGCTTCACAGAATTTCTGGAAAGATGTATTGATCCGTTTTTTTGAGAAAAAAAGTGCAGTCATCGGACTGATCTTTATCGTGCTGATCACCGTAATGGTCATTATCGGACCGGGAATGACACCG
>ERZ780195.211-NODE-211-length-61082-cov-20.846003_pt1 | contig 61082 bp, 56 predicted proteins | sample MGYA00511017_ERZ780195 | MGnify/ENA primary metagenome ERZ780195 (study PRJEB29588, sample SAMEA2159974) | human gut metagenome | biome: human gut; feature: human-associated habitat; material: faeces | place: Denmark | collected 2008/2010 ...
CTCGCTTTTATATTGCCGCACCGTATCGATTGCGATCTCTGCCGCCCGCTCGTTCGGGAAATGGAACACGCCTGTGGAGATGCAGCAGAAGGCGATGCTTGTAAGGCCCTGTTTTGCGGCAAGATCGAGGCAGGAGCGGTAGCAGGAGGCCAGCAGCGCCGCCTCACCGCAGCCGCCGCCCCGCCAGATAGGGCCGGGGGTGTGGATGACGTACTTACAGGGCAGGCGGTAGGCGGCGGTGAGCTTCGCCTGTCCCGTCTCGCAGCCGTGGAGGGTGCGGCACTCCGCCAGCAGCAGCGGCCCGGCGGCACGGTGGATGGCGCCGTCCACGCCGCTGCCGCCCAGCAGGGAGGTGTTGGCGGCGTTGACGATGGCGTCGGCATGGGACTGGGTGATGTCGCCCTGCACGATGGAAAGCATGAAATGCACCTCCCGGAAAAGTTTGGAAAATCAGGCAATATTAAGGGGCTGTTCAGATTACGGACAAAAATATTTACAGATTTGCCCGTTTATGCTATTATAGTACGGTTAGAACAGGTATGCAACAGTGGGAAAGGAAAGCCAGTGAGAAAATATGTACCGGCCTATGAGGGCAACCTGCGCAAGCACGCGCTGTCGGTGCCCCGCTGCATCAGCGAGTGCAGCGGCATCCGGGTGTTCGGACGCCGCATCAAGTCGCTGGTGTTCAGCACGGACGTGGCCATCATCAAGAATATCAACGCCGATGCCATCATCGCCGTGTACCCCTTCACGCCCCAGCCGGCCATTACCCAGGCCATCATCGGCGTGTCGGACGTGCCGGTGTTCTGCGGCGTGGGCGGCGGTCTGACCAACGGCATCCGGTCGGCCAGCATGGCCGCGTATGTGGAGCACCAGGGCGCCTACGGCGTGGTGTGCAACAGCAAGATCGGGCTGGAGACCATCCGGGACATCAAGGACGCCGTGGAGATCCCGGTGGTGTACACGGTCATTTCGGAGAAAACGGACATCCAGCCCTATCTGGACGCGGGGGTGGACATCATCAACGTGTCCGGCGCGGCCCGGACGCCGGAGATCGTGGCGGCCCTGCGGGAGCAGTACCCGGAGCTGGCCATCATCGCCACCGGCGGCCCCACGGAGGAGAGTATCCTGGCCACCATCCGGGCCGGGGCCAACGCCATTACATATACGCCGCCCAGCAGCGCGTCCCTGTTCGCCAAGACCATGGCGGCCAACCGCAGCGAGCTGGAATGAGATATAAAAAGCAGGAGGCCCTCCCGCGGGAGGGCCTCCTGCTTTTCGTTATATGGCCAGGTAGGCACGGCACCTGGCGTCGGCCTCCCGGGCCAGCGCGTCCTCGTCCACGGTGACGAGGCGGCCGTGCTCCACGGTGACGCGGCCCTGCACCACGGTGTAGTCCACGGGGCCGCGGACGCCTACGGTGCCCAGCACCGAGCCGGCGTCGCAGCCGCAGCCCACCAGCTCCAGCCGGCGGGCGTCGATGAGGAACAGATCGGCGCATTTGCCCTCGGTCAGCTGGCCGATGTCGTCCCGCCCCAGCAGCCGGGCGCTGCCCCGGGTGGCCATCTTCAGCACGTCGTAGCCGGTGGGGGCCTTGCGGCTGGCGGTCAGACGGTGCAGCAGGTAGGTCACGCGCAGCTCCTCCAGCAGGCTGGAGCCATCGTTGGAGGCGGAGCCGTCCACCGCCAGACCCACCTGCACGCCCAGCGCCAGCATCTCCGGGATGCGGGCCACGCCGCTGGAGAGCTTCATGTTGCTGATGGGGCAGTGGGCCACGCCGGTGCCGGTCTGGGCCAGCAGGCGCAGTTCCTCGTCGTTGAAGTGGATGCCGTGGGCGAACCAGACGTCGCTGCCGATCCAGCCCAGGCGCTCCATGTAGGCCAGCGGGCGGACGCCCTCCCGGGCCAGCATGAAGTTCTCCTCGTCCTTGGTCTCGCACAGGTGGGTGTGGAGCCGCACGCCGTACTGGCGGGCCAGAATGGCGCTTTCGCGCAGGAGATCGGCGGACACGGAGAAGGGGGAGCAGGGGGCCAGTGCCACGCGGTGCATGGCGCCGTAGGAGGCGTCATGGTACGTCTCGATGGCGTGGACGCTGTCGCGGAGGATCTCGTCCACGGTCTGCACCACACTGTCCGGCGGCAGGCCGCCGTCCTTCTTGCTGAGATCCATGCTGCCGCGGCTGGCGTACATGCGGATGCCCAGCTCATCGGCGGCGGCAAACTGGGCGCCCAGCAGGTCGCCGCTGCCGGCGGGGAACACATAGTGGTGGTCGAAGCAGGTGGTGCAGCCGTGCTTCATCAGCTCGCCCATGCCGGTGAGGCTGGACAGGCGGATGACGTGGGCGTCCAGGTTTTTCCAGATCTCGTACAGGGTGCGCAGCCAGTCGAACAGCTCCATGTTCTGGACCTGGGGCAGGTTGCGGGAAAACACCTGATAGAGGTGGTGATGGGTGTTGACGAGGCCGGGGTAGCAGAACATGTGGCTGCCGTCGATGACACGGTCGGCGGGCACGTCCAGCCCGGCGCCGATGGTCTTGATGAAGCCGTCGGCGCAGTAGAGATCGACGTTTTGCAGGATGCGGTCGCCGTCGTCGCAGGTGACCAGCTGGGCGATGTTCCGGATGAGCAGGGTGGACATGGCGGGTTCCTCCTTGACAGATGTAAATGGGTAGGAAAAAAGAGCAGGCCGCAAGCGGCCTACTCTTTTTTGTGTGGGGTCAGCGTTCCTCGCGGAAGTAGGAGAGACCGAGGGACGCAGGGGGCTGATCCTCCCGCTTTTTACGCAGGGACACGATGATCAGCACCACCAGAGTGATGACGTAGGGCAGCATCTTGTACAGCTCCTTCACGGCCATCACGTCGGAGGGCAGGTAGATGTTCAGGATGTACAGGCCGCCGAACAGGATGGAGGCCCAGATGCTGGTGCTGGGACGCCAGATGGTGAAGATGACCAGCGCGATGGCCAGCCAGCCGCGGTCGCCGAAGGCGTTGTTGGACCACACGCCGTTGGCGTAGTCCATGACGTAGTACAGACCGCCGAGGCCCGCGATCATGGAGCCGATGCAGGTGGCCAGATACTTGTACTTGGTGACGTTGATGCCGGCGGCGTCGGCAGTGGAAGCGCTCTCGCCCACGGCGCGCAGGTGCAGGCCGGGACGGGTGCGGTTCAGGAAATAGGACGCGCCGATGGCGATGATGATGGACGCGTAGGCCAGGAAGCCGTAGGACAGGAACAGCTGGCCGAACCAGCCGGTGCTGTCCGCGCCGGGCAGGGTGGTCTTGAAGAACAGGCTGGTCTTGGACAGGGCGATGGAGGGGACCTCACTGCCGGTGAGCTTGATGAGGGAGCCGCCGAAGAAGTTGCCAACGCCCACGCCGAAGGTGGTCATGGCCAGACCGGTGACGTTCTGGTTGGCCCGGAGGGTCACGGTGAGGAAGCAGTACAGCAGACCCATCAGCAGGGAGCCCAGCAGGGAGCAGAGGATGGGGATCAGCACGGCCAGGAAGCCGTTCATCTGGGCTGCGCCCTGCTCGTAGAAGAACGCGCCGATGACGCCGCTGATGCCGCCCACATACATGATGCCGGGAATACCCAGGTTCAGGTTGCCGGATTTCTCCGTCAGGATCTCGCCGGTGCTGCCGAACAGCAGGGGGATACCCTGCATGACGGCGCGGGGAAAGAACGATACAAAGTTAAAGCCCATTCGTCACGCCTCCTTTTTGCTGCTCTTGCGCAGGCTGACCTTGTAGGTGATGAAGAACTCGGTGCCGATGATGAAGAACAGGATGATACCGGTCAGGATATCGGCGAAGGAGTGGTTCAGGCCGAACACGCTGGACACCTCGCTGGCGCCGCGGTCCATGACCACCAGCAGCAGAGAGGCCGCGATCATGATGAAGGGATTGAACTTGGACATCCAGGAGACCATGACGGCGGTGAAGCCGCGGCCGTCCACGATGGTGGTGGTCAGGGTGTGGTCCACGCCGGCGGTGAGCAGGTAGCCGATAAGGCCGCACATGGCACCGGAGAGCACCATGGTCCGCACGATAACGCGGTCCACCTTGATGCCGGCGTAGCTGGCGGTGCGCTGGCTCTCGCCCACGACGGCGATCTCGTAGCCGTGCTTGCTGTACTGCAGGTAGACATACATCAGGCCGGTCATGATGGCGATGACCAGAATGGGGAGCAGGTACTGCTGACCCGCCAGGCGGGGCAGCCAGCCGGCCTCCGTGGACTGGTTGATGATGCCGATCTTACCGGCGCCCTTGGGCACCTCCCACACGATGATGAAGAAGGCGGTGAGTTGGGTGGCGATGTAGTTCATCATCAGGGTGAACAGCGTCTCGTTGGTGTTCCAGTGGGCCTTGAAGAAGGCGGGCAGGAAGCCCCAGATGGCGCCGGCCAGAATGGCGGCGGCCAGAGAGATCACGATCAGCAGGCCGTTGGGCACGGTTTTGCCCATGGTGATCATGCAGGCGGAGGCGGCCAGACAGCCGATCAGGGTCTGACCCTCGGCGCCGATGTTCCAGAAGCGCATTTTGAACGCGGGGGTCACCGCCAGGGAGATGCCCAGCAGGATGGCCACGTTCTGCCAGGTGACCCAGCTCTTACGGGTGGTGCCGAAGGCGCCCTTGAGGATGGTGCCGTAGACGCTGATGGGATTCTCGCCGGTCAGCAGCGTGGTGATGAGGCCGCAGAACACCAGCGCCAGCAGGATGATGCCGCCGCGGATGGCCAGTGCCTTGGGCAGAGGCAGCGCGTCGCGCTTGGAAATATGAAAGAGCGATCCTTTTTTACTCATCTGCCTTGCCTCCTCCCATGCGGGTCATCAGTGCGCCCACTTCCATCTTGTTGGTGGTGCGTCCGTCCACAACACCGGAGACCTGACCGCCGCAGAGCACCACGATGCGATCGCACAGCTCCAGCAGCACGTCCAGATCCTCGCCGACGTAGACCACGGCGACGCCCTTCATTTTCTGCTCCGTCAGCAGGTTGTAAATGGTGTAAGAAGTGTTGATATCCAGGCCGCGGACGGCGTAGGCCGTCATCAGCACCGCCGGCTCCTGGGCGATCTCACGGCCCACCAGCACCTTCTGCACGTTGCCGCCGGACATGCGGCGGACGGGAAAGCTGGTGCTGGGGGTGACGACCTCCAGCTCCTGCCAGATGCGCTGCGCCAGCGCCTCGGGGTTCTTGCGGTCCAGGAAGATGCTGTGGCCCTTGCGCCAGGAGCGCAGCATCATGTTGCCGGTCATGCCCATGGAGCCCACCAGACCCATGCCCAGACGATCCTCGGGCACGAAGGACATGGCGATGCCCGCCTTGCGGATGTCCATGGGATCCTTGCCCACCAGCTCCTGGGGCGCACCGCCGTCGGGAGCGTAGTAGGTGACGGAGCCGGAGGAGATGGGGTACAGACCCGCGATGGACTCCAGCAGCTCGCGCTGGCCGGAGCCGGCCACGCCGGCCACGCCCAGCACCTCGCCGGCCTTGATCTCAAAGCTGACGTTGTCCAGACGCTTGACGCCCAGCTCATCGAACACGGTGAGCCCCTCCAGCTTCAGGCGGGTGGTGACGTTCTGAGGCTCGGGACGGTCGATGTTCAGGCTGACGCTGCGGCCCACCATCATGTCCGTCAGGGACTGCTGGTCGGCGTCCTTGGTCAGCACGTCGCCTATGTACTCGCCCTTGCGCAGCACGGCCACGCGGTCGGACACGTCCAGCACCTCGTGGAGCTTGTGGGTGATGATGATGAGGGACTTGCCGTCGGCCTTCATGTTGCGCATGACGGCGAACAGCTTGTCCGTCTCCTGCGGGGTCAGCACGGCGGTAGGCTCATCCAGGATCAGGATGTCGGCGCCGCGGTACAGCACCTTGACGATCTCGACAGTCTGCTTCTGGGAGACGGACATGTCGTAGATCTTCATGTCGGGGTCGATATCGAACCCGTAGCGGTCGCAGATCTCCTGCACCTTCTTGCGGGCGTTGGCCAGATCCAGCTTGCCCTCCAGGCCCAGGATGATGTTCTCCGTGGCGGTGAACAGATCGACCAGCTTGAAGTGCTGGTGGATCATGCCGATGCCGAGAGCAAAAGCATCCTTGGGAGATGCGATGGTCACAGGCTGGTCGTGGATGTAGATCTGTCCCTCATCGGGGAAGTAGATGCCGGAGAGCATGTTCATCAGTGTGGTCTTGCCGCTGCCGTTTTCGCCCAGCAGAGACAGGATCTCACCCTCGTGCAGCTCCATGTTGATCGCGTTGTTGGCGACAACTTTTCCGAACCGCTTGGTGATGTTCTCCATTTTGATCGCGCATTTGTTTTCCAAGGCTGTCATCCTTTCTTTCGGCGCAGACGGCTGCAACACCTCGCAATACGCCGGGGCTATGTTCCATACGGTTTATTCTACCATACATAAATGGGCTTGTAAATCAAAAATAACAAAAAAATTGTCAGGAAATCACAAAGAATGTAAGGTTATACAAAGAAAGGGACACTCTGCTTGTGTAAATCGTCAAAGGGGTTGCGGGAGACGAAAAAAACGTGCCGCGGCGGGGCCGCGGCACGTCGTTTTTTCACTTTCCGCGCAGGGCGGAGGGGGAGAAAAAGGGTGGGACTGCTCTGCAGTCCCACCCTTTCAGGTGCGGGGAAAAGCTTACATCTTGGTATCCAGCAGGTTGATGCCGTCGATGCTCAGATCGAAGTACGGGGCGGAACGAGCGGTGGACTCAGCGAAGTAACCATCGGTGATGACTTCGGTGTCGCCGGTATAAGCCTCGTCGGTGTCAACGTCAGCCAGATAGGAGGTGATGTGGCCGTCAGCGTCGACCTTCAGGAAGTCGGTCTTGAAGGGGTTCAGCTCGACGGAGGTGGTGAAGGTGGAGCAGTCAAAGACGTGCAGCTCGCCGTTCTCCAGCTTGGCCATAGCCTCGTCGATGGCAGCCTGGGTGCCCTCGGCGGCGACAGCGGTGTTCAGGTCGGTCAGGACCACGGAACCGGTCTTCAGATCGCCGGTGTAGTCAACGGGGATCTCGGTGCCGTCCATGACAGCCTTGATGGCCATCTCATAGTAGGGAGCCCAGTCGATGCGGGAGGAGATGATGTAGGTGTTGGGGCCAGCGGCCTGAGTGGAACCGTTGTAGGAGACGTTGGGGATACCGGCGTTCTCGCAGGCGGTAGGAGCACCCAGGGAGTCGGCGTGCTGGCTGATCAGCTTGCAGCCGCCGTCGATCAGCTTCTGAGCGCCTTCCTTCTCCAGGGTCTCATCGTACCAGCTGCCGGTGAAGGTCACGTCCATGGTGACGGTGGGGCAGACGGACTTGGCGCCCAGATAGAAGGAGGTGTAACCGGAGACCACTTCGGCGTAGGTGAACGCACCAACGTAGCCCATCTTGGCCTCGTCAGCGGTGAACTTGCCGGCCTCGATCATCTCGTTCATCTTCATACCGGCAGCGATACCGGCCAGATAACGACCCTCATAGATGGAGGCGAAAGCGTTGTGGTAGTTGGGCAGGTTCTCGGTGTGAGCGCGGGTACCGGTGGAGTGGCAGAACTGCACATTGGGGAAGTCCTTGGCGGCCTGGATCATGTAGGACTCATGACCGAAGCTGTCGGCAAAGATGATGTTGCAGCCGGCGTCGGCCAGCTCAGCAGCGGTGTCGTAGCACTTCTGACCTTCCTCAATGTTGGTCTTGAGGATGTAGTCATTCTCGGTGAGGCCCAGATTGGCAATGGCCTCCTTGGCAGCGTTGATGAAGTTGAGGTCGTAGGTGGAGTTCTCATCGTGCAGGGTGATGAAGCCCACCTTGATGGTAGCAGTCTGCTCGCCGTCGTCGGGGACGTCGGGGGTGTCAGGCTGCTTCTGCTCACCGCAGGCCACCAGGCTCAGAGCCATGACCAGAGCGATGATCAGTGCAAGGAACTTTTTCATTCTTGTTTTCCTCCTTTAAATATGTGACATACGGCTGAAAGTAAGGGTAAAAATTTGCCGCATGCCTGAATAACGGGGTTCGACCCGGCATTCACATCCAACAGGATGGAAGTATTATACAGGAAAGTGCTTCGGATTTCAACTGAAAATGTGTGATATAAGAAAAACTTTTGCTTGGCATAAAGGCCAAAGCAACTGCGGGAGAACGGCTGCCGCGCAGCAGGTCACTGATGGACGCGGGTACCGGTCTTGCCCTCGATGCCGTCCTTGGCCTTCTCCAGCAGGGTGATGAGGGCGGTGCGGCCGGGCTTGGACTCGGCGAACTTCACAGCCGCCTGCACCTTGGGCAGCATGGAGCCCTTGGCGAACTGGTTCTCGTCCATGTACTTGTAGGCCTCGGCGGGGGTCAGATCGTCCAGACCCTTCTGGTCGGGCTTGTTGAAGTTGATGGCCACCTTCTCCACGGCGGTGAGGATGATGAGCATATCGGCATCCAGCAGCTCGGCCAGCAGCTCGCTGCCGAAGTCCTTGTCGATGACGGCGGGGGTGCCGGAGAGCTTACCGTCCTTGCGGATGACGGGGATGCCGCCGCCGCCCACGGCGATGACCACATGGCCGGCGTCCACCAGTGCCTTGATGGAGGCCTTCTCCACGATGTCAAAGGGCTTGGGGGAGGGGACGACCTGACGGTAGCCGCGGCCGGCGTCCTCCACCATGGTGTAGCCCTTCTCGGCGGCGATGCGGTCGGCCGTTTCCTTGTCGTAGAAGGCGCCCACGGGCTTGGTGGGGTTCTGGAAGGCGGGGTCATCCTCAGACACCACGGTCTGGGTGACGATGGTGGCCACGGGCTTGTCCATGCCGCGGCTCATCAGCTCGTTGCCGATGGCCTGCTGCAGGTGGTAGCCGATGTAGCCCTCGGACATGGCGCCGCACTCGGGGAAGGGCATGTCGGCCTTGATGGCCTTGGCCTCGGCGGCGGTGCTGAGACCCAGATTGATCATGCCCACCTGGGGGCCGTTGCCGTGGGCCACCACCACCTCGTTGCCGGCGGCGATGAGATCCACGATGGAGCGGGCAGTCTCGGTGACCAGCTGGAGCTGCTGGGCGGCGGTATTGCCCAGGGCGTTGCCGCCCAGGGCGATGACGATCCTCTTAGACATAATGAAAGTACCTCGTTTTGAATAAAAATGTAATGTGGTGTATGCGGGATTGAAAAAACAACAGCGGCGGCGATGCCGCCGCTGTTGCGGGTGGTGTGCTTATTTTAGAAGATCTTGCGGGTGTTCTTGCCCTCGTCCAGCTCCATCAGAGCCTTGACGGGATCCTTCACCTGGGCCATGAAGATCATGGCGGCGATGACATAGGGCTTGTAGGAGGCCTGCTTGTACAGAGGCACGATGTAGCGGTCGAACACGGAGTTGTCCACCTCGCCCTCGGCGCAGCTCAGACCGGTGATGTCGGCGGGCAGGCAGTGCAGGTACAGCGCCTTGCCGTCCTTGGTGAGCTTCATCATCTCCTCGGTGCAGGCCCAGTCCTTGTGCTCGGCGTTCTGGGCCAGCAGGCGCTTCTCCAGCGCGTCGATGCCCTCCTTGTCGCCGGCGGCGTACAGCTTGGTGCGCTCTTCCATGGCGGCGTAGGATGCCCAGCTCTTGGGATACACGATGTCGGCATCCTTGAAGGCTTCCTTCATGTCGTTGGTCTTGTGGAACTTGGAGCCGTACTTCTCGCAGTTCTTGCGGGCGACCTCCTCCACCTCGGGCATGACGTCATAGCCCTCGGGATGGGCCAGGGTCACATCCATGCCGAAGCGGGTGAACAGGCCGATGACGCCCTGCGGCACGGACAGAGGCTTGCCGTAGGAGGGGGAGTAGGCCCAGGTCATGGCGACCTTCTTGCCCTTCAGGTTCTCCACGCCGCCGAAGTAGTGGATGACGTGCAGCATATCGGCCATGCACTGGGTGGGATGGTCCACGTCGCACTGCAGGTTCACCAGCGTGGGCTGCTGCTCCAGAATGCCGTCGCGGTAGCCCTCCTTCACGGCGTCCATGAAGGTCTTCTGGTACTTGTGGCCCTCGCCGATGAACATATCGTCGCGGATGCCGATGACGTCAGCCATGAAGGACACCATGTTGGCCGTCTCGCGGACGGTCTCGCCGTGGGCGATCTGGGACTTCTTCTCGTCCAGATCCTGCACCTCCAGACCCAGCAGGTTGCAGGCGGAGGCGAAGGAGAAGCGGGTACGGGTGGAGTTGTCGCGGAAGATGGAGATGCCCAGACCGGAATCGAACACGCGGGTGCTCTTGTTGCGCTCACGCAGGTCGCGGAGAGCGTCGGCCACGGTGAAGATGGCGTCGATCTCGTCATCGGTCTTGTCCCAAGTCCAATAGAAATCGTTCTTGTACATATTGTTGATGTTCAGGGTGGACAGATGACGTGCCAGCTCAACAGTCTTGCTCATTTTCTTTTTTCTCCTTATTGTAATGGTTTCACAGAAATAGTTACTTGATGTCGTTGCCGGTCAGCTCCTGACGGAAGCTGGTGGCGGAGCCGTCCTTGTTCTCGGGCTTGTACAGGCCGGGAACGGCGGCGTACAGAGCGGCGCAGGTCACCAGATCCTGCTTGAATGTCACCTCGTTGGGGGCGTGTGCCTGAGACTCGGCACCGGGGCCAAAGCCCACGCAGGGGATGCCGTAGCGGCCCTGAATGGACACGCCGTTGGTGGAGAACGTCCACTTATCGGTGAGAGGACGGCCCTCGCGCTTGGAGGCGGCCAGCTCGGTGGGCATCAGGCGCTTGTCGCCCCACAGGTTGTGGTGGGCGTCCACCAGCGCCTGCACGTGGGGAGCGGTCTCCTTGTTGATCCAGGTGGGGAAGAAGCACTCCGTCTCGTAGACGTGGCCCGTCCATGCCGGACGGTCATACATGTACATGGACACCTTCACGTCCTTGGCGTACTTCTTGCAGGCGGGCAGATCCTCGATCTCCTTCAGGCAGGACTTGTAGGTCTCACCGGCGGTCATGCGGCGGTCAATGGAGATGGAGCAGCTGTCGGCCACGGCGCAGCGGGAGGGGGAGGTGTAGAAGATCTGGCTGGTGGTGCAGGTGCCGCGGCCCAGGAAGCGGGCGTCCTCGTAGTGGTCGGGGTTGAACTTGGGATCCAGCATCTTCACCAGACCGTTGATCTCGGTGGAGCCGTCGGCGGGGTTCTCGTTGAGGTCGCGGACGTTGAGGAGGACCTCGGCCATCTTGTGGATGGCATTGTCGCCGCGCTCGGGAGCGGAGCCGTGGCAGCTGACGCCGTGCATGTCCACGCGGATCTCCATGCGGCCGCGGTGACCGCGGTAGATGCCGCCGTCGGTGGGCTCGGTGGAGATGACGAACTCGATCTTCTCGCGGGCGTCCTCGGGGCCGTTGAAGTACTCGTTGACGATGGACTGCCAGCACATACCGTCGCAGTCCTCCTCCTGCACGGAGCCGACCACCATCATCTTGTAGCCCTTGGGCAGCAGGTCCAGATCCTTCATGATCTTCACGCCGTAGGCGGCGGCAGCCATGCCGCCCTCCTGGTCGGAACCGCCGCGGCCGTAGATGATGTCGTCGGTCTCATAGCCCTTGTAGGGGTCGGCTTCCCAGTTCTCAATGTTGCCGATGCCCACGGTGTCGATGTGGCTGTCGATGGCGATGATCTTGTCGCCCTCGCCCATCCAGCCGATGACGTTGCCCAGCTTGTCGAACTCCACCTTGTCATAGCCCAGGGACTTCAGCTCCTCGGCGATGCGCTTGACGACGCCCTCCTCCTCACAGGACTCGGACGGGATGGCGATCATGTCACGCAGGAACTTGACCATGGCGGGCTTATAGCCCTCGGCAGCTTTTCTGATGGCTTCGAAATCCATAACGTACCTCCGTATATTTTCTGTTGTTTCACACATACAAACAAGGTTCTTCTTTTTTTGCCTCTCTTATCATAACACACAAGCACAGGATGTCAAACAAAAATTTATGAAACCAAAAAAATATTCTGAAAAAATCGTTGCTTTCTTCGCAAAGTGTGGTATGATAGTAGAGGAGAAAAATAAGAAAGAGAAATACGGGGAGGGCACGCCATTGGAGACGAAGCGTCTGGAGAGCCTGAAGCAGATCGCCGCGGGCATCGCGGCGCAGTTCGGGGACAAGTGCGAGGTCGTGATCCACGACGTCAGCAGCAGTCATCCGGAGCATACCATCGTACATATTGAAAACGGGCACGTCTCCGGCCGCAAGGTGGGCGACGGCGCGTCCATGGTGGTGCTGGAGCAGCTGGAGCATCAGCACGACCAGCCCAAGGATCACCTGTGTTACCTGACGAGGACGCCGGATGGCAAGATCCTCAAGTCCTCGTCGCTGTACATCCGCAACAGCCGCGGCGCTGTGACCGCCATCTTCTCCATCAACTACGACGTGACGGGGCTGATGATGATGCAGCAGCAGCTGGGCGAGCTGCTGTCCACCCGGGACAAGGAGCAGACGGAGCCGGAGAAGATCATCAACGTCAACGACGTGCTGGATGAGCTGATCCAGCAGTCCGTGGCGCTGGTGGGCAAGCCGGCGGCGCTGATGAACAAGGACGACAAGGTGCGGGCCATCCAGTTCCTGAACAAGTCCGGCGCGTTCCTCGTCACCAAGTCCGGCGACAAAGTGGCAAAATACTTCGGTATTTCCAAATATACCTTATACTCTTACATTGACGCGAACAAGCAACAGGAGGAAAAGAAAAAATGATCGATCTGTCCATCAACAAGGTTGGCCTGGAGCACAATATCCAGAAGGCCAAGGAGAACAACGTCATCATCCCCACCATCGCGCAGATGCAGGATCCCGATCTGATCCCCGAGAAGATCAAGGCCAAGCTGAGCCACACCGGCCTGTGGGACGTGGATCCCGTCAACCTGTTCCGCATTTCCTGGCACAACGAGGCCAAGGAGAGCGGCGGCCTGTTCCAGAAGGTCCCCAACTATGTGGAGATCCCCAGCAAGCTGTCCGGCGTACCCTGCCGCATCGTGGCCATGTCCGGCAAGTGGTTCCCCACCGGCTGCCATAAGGTGGGCGCTTCCTTCGGCTGCCTGGCGCCCCGTCTGGTGACCGGTCAGTTCGACGCCACCTATCATCACGCCGTATGGCCCTCCACCGGCAACTACTGCCGCGGCGGCGCCTTCAACTCCAAGCTGCTGGCCTGCGAGTCCGTGGCCATCCTGCCCCAGGATATGTCCAAGGAGCGCTTTGACTGGCTGAAGTCCATCGCCGGTCAGATCATCGCCACCCCCGGCTGTGAGTCCAACGTCAAGGAGATCTTCGACAAGACCTGGGAGCTGAAGCAGGATCCCACCATGATGATCTTCAACCAGTTCGCCGAGATGGGCAACCCCCTGTGGCACTACAACGTCACCGGCTACGCCCTGGCCGATCTGTTCGAGGCCATCAAGAAGCCCGGCCAGAACTTTGCCGGCGCCTGCTTTACCTCCGGCTCCGCCGGCACCATGTCCGCCGGTGACCTGCTGAAGGAGCGCTATCCCCACCTGAAGCTGGCCGTGGGCGAGGCTCTGCAGTGCCCCACCATCCTGGACAACGGCTTCGGCGGCCACCGCATCGAGGGTATCGGCGACAAGCACATCCCCTGGATCCACAACGTGAAGAACACCGATATGGCTATCGCCATCGACGACGAGGACAGCCAGCGCCTGCTGCGCCTGTTCAACACCCCCGAGGGCCAGAAGTATATGAAGGACGAGCTGGGTATGTCCGATGAGGAAGTCCAGAAGATGACCTGGCTGGGCATCTCCGGCATCGCCAACGTGCTGTGCTGCATCAAGATGGCTAAGTACTATGAGCTCACCGAGAACGACGTGGTGGCCACCGTCCTCACCGACTCCGCTGTGATGTACGGCAGCCGCATCGAGGAGCTGAACCAGATGCACGGCGCCTACAATGCCCACGAGGCCGCGCTGGATCACAACCTGCACATGCTGGGTCTGAAGACCGACTCCATGCTGGAGCTGACCTACACCGAGCGCAAGCGCGTCCACAACCTGAAGTACTACACCTGGGTGGAGCAGCAGCAGATGAACGTGGAGGACCTGAACGCCCAGTGGTACGACACCAAGAACACCTGGGACGCCGTCCACGCACAGGCCAAGGATCTGGACGAGCTGATCAACGAGTTCAACGAGGCCACCGGCCTGCTGAAGGCACTTTGATCCCTTAAATAGATTTGGTCTGTTGATCACCAATCGCTTCAGGGCGGGGCAGTCGCCCCGCCCTGATTTTCATTATAAGTAAGGAGAGACACCATGAGAAACGTAAAATACGGCAAATGCGTCCGCTGCGGCAAGACCTATGACGCGGTGCCAGACCTGACCAACTGCGAATGCGGCGGCATTCTGGACATCGTGTACGACTACGACTACATCAAGTCTGTGCTGACCAAGGAGAAGCTGGCCAAGCGGGATAACCGCTCCATGTGGCGCTACCGGGAGCTGCTGCCCGTGGAGGAAACCACCCCCGACACGCCGCTGCGGGTGGGCTGGAGCCCCCTGTACGAGGAACCGAAGCTGGCGGAGCTGCTGGGCATCAAAAAGCTGTGGGTGAAGGACGACGGTCAGAACCCCACCGCCTCCCTGAAGGACCGGGCCAGCGCCATGGCCGTGGCCAAGGCCATGGAGGCCGGCGCCAAGACCATCGCCTGCTCCTCTACCGGCAACGCCGCCAGTTCTCTGGCCGGCAACGCCGCCGCCGCGGGCATCAAGACCTACATCTTCGTGCCGGAGCGCGCCCCCAAGGGCAAGGTGGCACAGCTGATGATCTTCGGCGCCAACGTCATCTCCGTCAAGGGCAACTATGAGGACACGTTCAAGATGTCCGCCGCTGCCATCGACAAGTACGGCTGGTACAACCGCAACGCCGCCATCAACCCCTACCTCAGCGAGGGCAAAAAGACGGTGGCGCTGGAGATCGCCGAGCAGCTGAACTGGGAGATGCCCGACTATCTGGCCATCTCCGTGGGCGACGGCTGTACCATCGCCGGCGTGTGGAAGGGCTTCAAGGATCTGTACGCCATCGGCTTCATCGACAAGCTGCCCCGCCTGATCTCCGGCCAGTCTCTGGGCTGCTATCCCATCAACCGGGCCATTCAGGAGGATAAGCCCTGGGAGCCTATGGAGGAGAACACCATCGCCGACTCCATCTCCGTGGGCGTGCCCCGCAACGCCGACAAGGCGCTGATGGCCATCCGCGAGTCCAACGGCATCGCCGTCAACGTCTCCGACGAGGAGATCCTGGCGGCGCAGCGGCTGCTGGGACGCACCTGCGGCGTGTTCGGCGAGCCTGCCGGCGTCACCGGCGCGGCGGCGCTGAAGAGGGCCTGTGAGGAGGGGCTCATCCCCCACGACGCCACGGTGGTGTCCGTGGTCACCGGCAACGGCCTGAAGGACGTGGCCAACGCCATCAAGTCCGCCGGTGAGCCCATCCACATCGAGCCGGATCTGGATCTGATGGTGGAGGAGTTCAAAAAGCGCGGCGTGACCGTGGAATAACCGTACCCCGGAAAGGGAGCGGCATGTGCCGCTCCCTTTTGACCGCTTTTCCGGCGGGAGCGGGGGGGGGACCCGGAAAAACAGGGAAAAACCGGCAGATGCAACCGCCGGTTGACAAATTGACGGGCCTGCTCGCTGGTCAGCAACGGGCTGTTCGTGTAGGATGTGAGCATCAAAACACGAGCCGAAAGGAGAAAAAAGCATGATCTTGGCGGATAAGATCATCGCCCTGCGCAAGCGGGCGGGATGGTCACAGGAGGAGCTGGCACAGCAGCTGGGCGTCACGCGCCAGTCGGTGTCCAAATGGGAGGGCGCGCAGTCCGTGCCGGATATGGACAAGGTATTGCAGATGAGCCGTCTGTTCGGCGTGAGCACCGACTATCTGCTGAAGGACGAGCTGGAGGAGACGGAGGCGCTGCCGACGGCGGAGGAGCCGGCGCTGCGCCGGGTCACCATGGAGCAGGCGTCGGACTATCTGGCCCTGCGCCGGGCCGCCGCGCCCCGCGTGGCGCTGGCCACATTTCTGTGCATCCTCTCGCCGGCAGTGCTGCTGCTGTTGTCGGGCATGAGCGGGGACGCCCGCTTCGCCGTCCGGGGAGACACGGCGGCGGGCATCGGGCTGTGTGTGCTGCTGGTGCTGGTGGCGGCGGCTGTGGCGCTGTTCATCACCAGCGGCACCAAAAGTAAGGTCTATGAGTTTCTGGAGAAGGAGCCGTTCGAGACGGAGTACGGCGTTGCCGGCATGGTGAAGGAGCGGAAGCAGGCGTTTGCGCCCACCGCCACGCGGCTGAACGTCATCGGCACGGTGCTGTGCATCCTGTCGGTGCTGCCGCTGTTCGCGTGTGTGGCCTTCCGGGCCACGGATCTGGCGTACATCGCGGCGGTCTGCGCCCTGCTGATGCTGGTGGGCCTGGGCTGCATCGCCTTCGTGTACGCGGGCGTGGTGACGGACGCCATGGACAAGCTGCTGGAGGAGGGGGACTATACCCGGGCCAGAAAGGCCAAGAGCGGCATCATCACCGCCGCCAGCGTCTGCTACTGGCTGGTGACCACGGCGGTGTTCATGATCTACACCTACGGCCACCGGGGCAACGCCCAGCCCCAGAGCAGCTGGATCATCTGGGCGGTGGCGGGCGTGCTGTACGGCGCGGTGATGCTGCTGCTGCGGACCATCCTCACCGGGCGGCGGGACAAATAAGGCGCGATGTGCGGCACATACAGGAAAAGAGACGGCGGAGCCGTCTCTTTTTTCATGCAGAGGCAGGCGGACGTACCATCCGGCAGCCGCGGGCAAAAAGAAGCGGGAGGGAAGCAGAGCTTCCCTCCCGCGTGGACACATAAGAATTTACTTGTCCGCTGCCACAGACTTGACGACCTTGACTTCGCGGCCGTTGTAGGTACCGCACTCCGGGCACATTCTGTGAGGCAGATGCAGAGCACCGCACTTGGGGCATGCCACCAGAGCGGGAGCTGCCAGCTTCCATACGGAAGAACGTCTCTTATTGCGTCTTTGCTTGGATACTTTTCCCTTAGGGACTGCCATGTTGACACCTCCTTGGTCTTAACTGCCTGAGCAGCAATTTATGATGGATTCACTCGTCGTTCTGCAGCAGCTGCGCCAGCTTGGCCAGCCGGGGATCCACCGCCTTCTTGCAGCGGCAGCTCTCGCGGTTCAGGTCGGCTCCGCAGCCGGGGCAAAGTCCCTTGCAGTCCTCAGAGCAGAGAAATTTCGTGTCCATATCGAGGATAAAGGCGTCCCGCGCCAGTTCCGTCACATCCACCTCGTCGCTCTCCAGCAGCACGATGTCGTCGTCCTCGTCGGACTGACGCTCCTCGGCCAGCACACAGGCGTAGTCCACGGATTTTCCGCGGTCGAACTCCTGGGCGCAGCGGTCGCAGACGCAGTGGAGCGTGGTGGTGATCTGAAGCTCACAGAGCAGCACGCCCGCCTGATTCCGCAGCTGGCCGTCCACAACAACCGGTCGCGTCACAGGGCAGGAACCGCCGAACTCCAGATCGGACAGATCCATTTCAAAGTGGATCTCCTGCCGGGAGCCGGGGGTATGCAGCAGCTTGTTTACGTTCAGACGCATAGTACACCTCGCAACGACACGAGTAGTATTATAGCCGACACAAAATCCCTTGTCAAACATTTTCTCACAAATATTTTGACTTTTTTCCAAAACCGGATACAATGGACAGAGAACGAAAGGGAGGTGCGCCCATGCGGGAGCTGACCATCGGGAAAAATGACGCCGGCGCACGGCTGGACCGCTTCGTGTCCAAGGCACTGCCGCTGCTGCCGCCGGCGCTGCTGCAGAAGTACATACGCATCAAGCGCATCAAGGTCAACGGCGCCCGAGCCCAGCGGGACCAGCGCTTGGCCCAGGGCGACGTGGTGCAGCTGTATATCAACGACGAGTTCTTCGACAGGCCGTCGGAGGAGAACATGTTCCTGACGCTGTTCAAGCCCCAGGTGGACATCGTGTACGAGGACGAGAACCTGCTGCTGGTCAACAAGCGGCCGGGACTGGTAGTCCACGCCGACGAGACGGAGAAGGTGAACACCCTCATCAACCACATCCAGGCGTACCTGTACCAGAAGCGGGAGTGGAACCCCCGGTGGGAGAACGCCTTTGCACCGGCGCTGTGCAACCGCATCGACCGCAACACCGGCGGCATGGTCATCGCCGCCAAGAACGCCGAGACGCTGCGCATCATCAACGAGAAGATCCGCCTGCGGGAGATCGACAAGCGCTATCTGTGCATCACCGTGGGGCGTCCCAAGCCGCCGGAGGGCAGGATCGAGTGCTTCCTGCTGAAGGATGAGCAGAAAAAGCAGGTGGCCGTGTACCACCGGCCGGTGCCGGGAGGCAAGACCGCCGTCACGGACTACCGCACGCTGGAGAGCCGGGGCGAGCTGTCGCTGGTGGAGGTAGGGCTGGAGACGGGCCGCACCCACCAGATCCGGGCGTCGTTCGCCGATCTTGGCTGCCCGCTGCTGGGGGACGGCAAGTACGGCCGGGGCGATGTGAACCGCCGGTACGGCGAGACGCGGCAGGCGCTGTACGCCTATGAGCTGACGTTCGACCTGCCCACGGACGCGGGGCTGCTGAACTATCTGCGGGGCCGGACGTTCACGGTGGAAAATGTGCCGTTCCGGGCAAAATATTTCGGCTGAAAACGTCGTGCGGGGCTGTTGACGCGGCTCCGCACGATTTTTTTCTAAAAAACAGGAAAATCCATTGACTTTCCCAGAGCTTTTATATATAGTGTAGCTGCTTTCTTTCGACGGAAAAAGCGGCGCGGGAACAGGCACCGGCGATTTTCATCGGGGGGAGGTTATTTTATGAGTGAACGGGGGAGGATAAATGTCCAAAGAGTTGATTCGCCTGCGGAACCTCTGCATGGCGTTTGACGACGAGCTGGTTCTCGATAACATCAATCTCTACATCAACGATTCCGAATTCCTCACACTGCTTGGGCCCAGCGGCTGCGGCAAGACCACGACGCTGCGCATCATCGGCGGGTTTACAACGCCCACTTCCGGTGACGTGACCTTTGACGGGGTGAGGATCAATGACGTTCCGCCTCACAAACGGCAGATCAACACGGTGTTCCAGAAATATGCGCTGTTCCCGCATCTGGATGTGTTTGAAAACATCGCCTTCGGCCTGCGCATCGCCAAAGTGCCGGAGGAGGAGATACGGCAGCGTGTCACCGAGATGCTGGAGGTGGTCAGCCTGAAGGGCTTCGACCGCCGCCGCATCGACCAGCTGTCCGGCGGCCAGCAGCAGCGGGTGGCTATCGCCCGGGCGCTGGTGAACCGTCCGAAGGTCCTGCTTCTGGACGAGCCGCTGGGCGCATTGGATCTGCGGCTGCGCAAGGATATGCAGAACGAGCTGAAGCGTATCCAGCAGCAGATGGGCATAACGTTTATATATGTGACCCACGACCAGGAGGAGGCCCTGACCATGTCCGACACCGTGGTGGTGATGGACAAGGGCCGCATCCAGCAGATCGGCACGCCGGAGGATATCTACAACGAGCCGAAGAACGCCTTTGTGGCGGACTTCATCGGCGAGAGCAACATCCTCAACGGCGTTATGGTCCGGGATAAGGTCGTGAAAATGTACGGCAAGGAGTTCCCCTGCGTGGACGTGGGCTTTGCCGAGAACGAGCCGGTGGACGTGGTCATCCGCCCCGAGGACATCGACATCGTCCCCGTGGAGCAGGGCCAGCTCATCGGCACCGTCACCAATGTGACGTTCAAGGGCATGCAGTACGACATCATCGTGGACTTCCGGGGCTTCAAGTGGCTGATCCAGACCACCGACCACTCGCCGGTGGGCGCCCGCATCGGCGTGAAGATCGACCCTGACGGCTTCCACATCATGAAAAAGAGTGAATACTCCGGACTGTTCGGCGACTACTCCTCCTATTCCGAGGAGTATGAGGAATTGGCGGACGCCAGCGTGGAGCTGGAAGAGGAGGAGAGCGAGGATGAAGACTAAGCTCTCCCGTTTCGCCGTGCCCTATGTGGTATGGATGGCCATTTTTGTGGTGGCCCCCATCGTCATCATGGTCATTTACGCCTTCTCCAACGGGGAGGGCGGCGCCACGCTGGACAACTTCGTGCAGATGGGGGGCTACGCCGCGGTGTTCGGCCGGTCGTTCAAGCTGGCGCTGATCGCCACGGCCATCTGCCTGCTCATAGGCTACCCGGTGGCGTACCTCCTCAGCCGGGAGGGAGCGTCCTTCCAGCGGACGGCCATGGTGCTCATCATGCTGCCCATGTGGATGAACTTCCTGCTGCGGACGTATTCCTGGATGACCATTCTGGAAAACCACGGGCTTTTGAACCAGCTGCTGCAAAAAATCGGTATTCTGGCGCTGTATAACCACCTGACCGGCAGCGATCTGGAATATTTCACCCTCATCAATACGCAGGGCGCGGTGGTGCTGGGCATGGTGTATAACTACCTGCCCTTCATGATCCTGCCCATCTACTCTGTCATCATCAAGCTGGATCACTCCCTGCTGGAGGCCGCCCGTGATCTGGGCGCCAACAGCCTCACCGTGTTCCGCAAGGTGGTGCTGCCCCTGTCGCTGCCGGGCGTGCTGTCCGGCATCACCATGGTGTTCGTCCCGTCGGTGTCCACCTTCGCCATCAGCCGGATGCTGGGCGGCGGTACGGAGCTGCTGCTGGGCGACCTGATCGAGCGGCAGTTTCTGGGCGGCGCGTACAACCCGCAGCTGGGCGCGGCCATCTCGCTGGTGATGATGCTGGTGGTCGTGGTGTGTATGCTGGTAATGAATCGCTTCGGTGAGGGCGAGGAACAGGCGGTGATGCTATGAGCCGTAGAAAGACCAACAGCTTCGGCGACCGCCTGCTGATGGTGCTGGTGGGGCTCTTCCTCTATGCGCCCATCATCATCCTCATTGTATTCTCCTTCAATGCCGGCAACAGCTCCAGCGTGTGGAAGGGATTCTCCCTCCACTGGTATCAGCAGCTGTTCCACAACCGGCTCATTATGCACAGCGTGTATACTACGCTGATGGTATCCCTGCTGGCGACGATCATCGCCACCATCGCCGGTACCTTTGCCGCCATCGGCTTTTTCGCCATGCGCCGCAAGCCCCGTGAAACGCTGATGGCCGTGAACAACATCCCTATGATGAACGCGGACATCGTCACCGGCGTCAGCCTGTGCCTGCTGTTCGTGGTGTTCTTCAACGGCTGGGGCGCCTTTGCCGGCTGGGTCAACAGCTGGCAGACCGCCGTGGTGCTGCCGGAGCGGCTGACCATGGGCTTCGGCACCCTGCTTATCGCCCATGTGTGCTTCAACATCCCCTATGTCATTCTGGCTGTCGGCCCCAAGCTGCGGCAGATGGACCGCAATCTGGTGGACGCGGCGCAGGATCTGGGTTGCACATGGATGCAGGCGTTCTGGAAGGTCATCATCCCGGAGATCAAGCCGGGCATCGTGTCCGGCGCGCTGACGGCCTTCACCATGTCCATCGACGACTTTATCATCAGCTACTTCACGGCGGGCACCTCGTCCTCCACGCTGGCCATGACCATCTACGGCATGACGAAAAAGCGCGTCAGCCCGGAGATCAACGCCGTGTCCACGCTGCTGTTCGTCACGGTGATCCTGCTGCTGGCGCTCATCAACATCCGGGAGAACCACCACAGCCACGACCACGTCCGCCATCCGGCCCGCGCCGAAGCGCCGGCCCCGGTGAAGCCGCCGAAAAAGTATCCCGGTCTGGGGAAGAAGATCGCCGCCGGCGGTCTTGCCTGCGTGCTGCTGGCTACGTTGATCGTCACCGGTACGGCGGCCCGCAGCGAGCGTGTGGTGAACGTCTGCTCGTGGGGCGAGTATATCGACGAGTCCCTCATCACGGAGTTTGAGGAGCAGACCGGCATCCGCGTCAACTACCAGACGGCGGAGAGCAACGAGGCCCTGTACTCCCTCATCAAGATGGGCGGCGCGGACTTCGATGTCATCGTACCCTCGGACTATATGATCGCCCGGCTCATTCAGGAGGATCTGCTGGCGGAGCTGAACTACGACAATATCCCCAACTTCCAGCTGATGGACCCCCAGTTTACCCACCTGAGCTTCGACCCGGAGAACAAGTACACCGTACCCTACACCTGGGGCAGCGTGGGCATCATCTACAACACGACGATGGTGGACGAGCCCATTACCAGCTGGGGCGCTATGTTCGACGAGAAATACGCCGGACAGGTGCTGATGATCAACAACTCCCGCGACGCGCTGATGGCGGCTCTGTGCTATCTGGGCTACGATATCAACACCACCGACGAGGCGCAGCTCACCGAGGCCTTTGAGTTGGTGAAGAATGCCAAGAGCAAGGGCGTCTATCAGGCCTTCGTCATGGATGAGATCTTCGGCAAGATGGAGGGCGGCAACGCGGCCATCGCCATGTACTACGCCGGCGATTATCTGACCATGCTGGAGAACAACGAGGATCTTGCCTTCGTCATCCCGGAGGAGGGCAGCAACTGGTTCGTGGACGCCATGTGCGTCCTGAAATCCAGCCAGCATATGTCCGAGGCGGAGGAGTGGATCAACTTCATCGCCGGAACGGACGCCAATCTGGCCAACATGGACTACATCTGGTACGCCTCCCCCAACGCCGAGGCGCTGGCGGAGTATCCCGCGTACTACGAGGAGACGTATGGTGAGCCGCTGGACGAGGAGCTGTACCACATCATGGCCATCCCCGACGAGGAACGGGAGCGCTGCGAGATCTATGTGAACCTGCCGCAGGAAACGCTGAAGTTCTATGATAAGCTGTGGACACAATTAGGAGTATAAAGGAGGCAGCAATATGATCGAGATCGGCATGACCCATACCGTGGAAAAGACCGTCACCGCCGACATGACCGCCAAGGCCGTGGGCTCCGGCGGGCTGGAGGTGCTGGGTACCCCTTATATGATGGGCCTGATGGAGTGCGCCGCCATGTGGTGCGTGCAGAATGAGCTGCCGGAGGGCAAGGGCACCGTGGGCGTGGACATCGCGTCCAGCCATCTGGCTCCCACCCCCGTGGGCATGAAAATCACCGCCACCGCTGAGGTGACGGGCGTCTCCGCCAACGGCAAGATGATCACCTTCAAGGTCAGCGCCTCCGACGAGGAGGGACTGATCGGCGAGGGCACCCACACCCGCGCCGTCATTGACAACGCCCGGTTTTTGCAGAAGTGCAACGACAAGCTGGCACGGGTCAAGTAAGTCCATACGCACAAAAGAACGCCGCCCGAGCAGGGCGGCGTTCTTTTGCGCTGCCCCTTGCGGCGGGGCAACGTATCTGGTACAATAAACCAATATCGACTTTACAGGCGGGAGAGGGGAGAGCATATGCGCGTACTGGCCACCATTGCCTTCTCCTTTGCCGCGGGACTCTTCCTCATTCTGCTGCTGCCGTGGAGCGGCTGGTATCTGTGGGCGGCGGCAGGCGTCGGCCTGTCAGCGCTGGCGCTGCGCCTGTGGGCGAAAGACCGGCGGTGGTTCCGGCGGAGCCAGCTGCTCCTATGGCCGCTGGCGGCGGCGCTGGTGTACTTTGCCGTCTATCAGGCGGCGGTGCAGCAGCCGGTGCTGGATCGCTGCGGCGAAACGAATGAATTTTCCGCCACGGTCTGCGCGTGGCCGGAGGAGACGGGACAGGGCGGCAAGGTCACGGTGCGGCTCCACGGCTTCTTCGGCGCGAAGGCCGTGTACTACGGCGGCGATGAGGTGCTGGCGCTGGAGCCGGGACAGCAGCTGTCCGGCGCGGCGTGGTGGCAGGATGCCGCCAACATCCGGGGCACGGAGCTGACGCAGTTCACCGCCCGGGGCGTGTACGCCCTGCTGTATCAGCGGGAAGACGTGTCGGTGACGGACGGCAGCAGAGGTGGTCTGCAATGGCTGCCGCAGCGGGCCGTCAAGGCCTTTCGGGAGCGGATCGCCGCCATCTGGGACAACCCGTCGGTGTGGGGCTTCCTGACGGCGGAGCTGACCGGCGACAAAACGGAGCTGCCGGAGGGCGACGCCGTGGCCATGCAGGAGACGGGACTGGCCCACCTGTTCGCCGTGTCCGGCCTGCACTGCGCGTTTCTGGTGACGCTGCTGGGACTGCTGGTGCCCGCCAACAGGCGGCGGACGCTGTGCGCCGTCACCATCCCGGCGCTGCTTTTCTACATGGTGATGGTGGGCCTGTCGCCGTCGGTGGTGCGGGCCTGCATCATGCAGATCTTCCTGCTGACCGCGCCCCTGTTCCGCCGGGGCAGCGACGGCCCCACCGCTCTGGCGGCGGCGCTGGCCGTCATCCTGCTGGAAAATCCCTTTGCGGCGGGGAGCGTCAGCCTGCAGCTGAGCTTCGCCGCGGCGCTGGGCATGGTGCTGCTGGCGCCCCGGCTCAACCGGACGTTCACCGGCTGGTACCGCGGCAGGAGCCGCCTGCTGGGCGGCGCCATCCGCTTCATCGCGGCCAATCTGGCGGCGTCCCTGGGCGCCATGGTGTTCACCGCACCGCTGATCGCGTGGTATTTCAACATTTTCGTGGTGGTAGCCCCGCTGGCCGGTCTGCTGGCGGTGCCTGCCGCCGGCTGGAGCTTCATGGCGGCATTCGTCACCGCACTGCTGGGCTTTGTGTGGCTGCCGCTGGGCCGCGTGCTGGGCTGGATATCCTTCGCGCTGGTGAAATATATCCTGTGGGTGGCCAGGACCCTGACGGCCCTGCCGTTCCACGCGGTGTACTTCGACAACCGCTATCTCATCTACTGGATGGCGTACACCTACATCGCGTTTATCGGCTGCGCGGTCACAAAGGACAGACGCCGGAAGTACGCGGCGGCTGCGGTGCTGTCGGCGCTGATGCTGGCGGTGTCCGTCTGGCTGGGCGGCACCGGGCGGTACGGCGATATGGGCGCGCTGGCGCTGGACGTGGGACAGGGCGAGAGCGTCGCCCTCTGGTCGGGCCGGGAGGCGGCGCTGGTGGACTGCGGCAGCAGCAACAGCTATGTGGATGCCGGCAGCGTGGCGGCCGACCGGCTGGAGAGTCTGGGGCTGCGCCGCCTGCGGTGCGTGGTGGTGACTCACTACCACGCCGACCACACCAACGGCCTGTATGAGCTGCTGGCCCGGCTGCCGGTGGACACACTGTACCTGCCAGACATCGAGGACGAGTACGGCGTGCGGCAGCGGCTGGAGGCGCTGGCGGCGGAAAAGGGCACGGACGTGGTGTTCGTGACGGAGACCACAAGGCTGACACTGGGAGAGATGACCCTGACGGTCTATCCGCCGGTGGAGGCGGAGGGCGACCTGAACGAGCAGGGCCTGACGGCGCTGGCCACGGCGGGGAGGTTCGACATCCTCATCACCGGCGATATGGCCGGCAGCACCGAGCGGCAGCTGGTGGAGACGTATGATCTGCCGGATGTGGAGGTGCTGGTGGTGAGCCACCACGGCTCCCGGTACAGCTCGGACGAGACGTTCCTGCGCGCCATCCGCCCGGAGACGGCGGTCATCAGCGTGGGCGACAACAGCTACGGACACCCGGCGCAGGAGACGCTCCGGCGTCTGGAGGACGCGGGCGCGGACATCTGGCGCACGGACCGGCAGGGAACGGTGCGCATCACCGTGAACGGAGGAAACTGACATGGCGAAAAACGACAGCCGCAGCCGCAGCGGCGGCTACGAGGCGCTGCGCGCCGCCATCAAGGCGGGCGTGCCGGCCAATCTCTATATTTTCTACGGTGAGGAGCGCTATCTGCTCCAGACCATGGCCCAGCAGCTGAAGGAGCTGCTGATCCCCGGCGGCTTCGAGGAGTTCAACTACCACCGCCTGACCGGCAAGGGCCTGACGGTGCAGGAACTGGCGGAGACGGTGGAGGCCATGCCCATGATGGCGGAGCACACCCTCATCACCGTCACGGACATGGACATCTTCAGGCTGGACGAGGGCCAGCGCACGGCGCTTATCGACCTGCTCAGCGATTTCCCGCCCTACTGCACGCTGGTGTTCCTGTACGAGCAGGTGGCCTATAAGCGGGACGGCAAGATGAAGAAGCTGTGCGCCGCCCTGAACGAGCATGTGCAGGAGGTGGAGTTCGTCCAGCAGGAGCGGAAGGATCTGCTGAACTGGCTGAAGCGGCGGTTCGCCGCCACCGGCCACGACATCGACCAGACGGCGGCGGATCACCTGCTGTTTACCTGCGGCAGCCTGATGCGGGGGCTGATCCCGGAGATCGAGAAGATCGCCGCCTACGCAAAGCATGAGCGCATCACCATCGCGGACATCGACGCCGTGGCCGAGCCGGTGCTGGACGCCCGGATCTTCGACATGACCAACGCCGTCACCGCCCGAAACTATGACCGCGCCGCCGCCATTCTGGCGGATCTGCTGCGGATGCAGACGGAGCCTATCGTCATTCTGGCGGCGCTGGGCAAGGAGCTGCGGCGGCTGTACACGGCCCGCCTGGCGCTGGACGGCGGCAAGGACCGCGTCTGGCTCAAGGAGCTGTGGAGCATGAGCAGCGACTATCCTGCCAAGCTGCTGCTGCAGGCGGCGAAGAACGTGGATCACGAGTGGTGCCGCCAGGCGGTGAAGCGCAGCCAGACCCTGGACCGCCGCATGAAAAGCGAGCGCAATATGGACAGTGAGGGTGAGCTGAAGCTGTTCCTCATGGAACTGGCAGGTGCCCGATGAAGCCCCGCATCCGGGAGGTCATCGTGGTGGAGGGCCGCTACGACAGGAACACGCTTTTGCAGGCGGTGGACGCCGCCGTCGTCGAGACGGGGGGCTTCGCCGTGTTCAACGACCGGGAAAAGACCGCCTACCTCCGCCGTCTGGCGGAAAAGCGGGGACTGATCCTGCTGACGGATCCGGACGGTGCGGGCTTCGTCATCCGGAACCGCCTGAAGGGCGTCATCCCGCCGGACAGGCTGAAGCAGGCCTATGTGCCGGACGTATACGGCAAAGAGCGCCGCAAGAAAAAGGGCGGAAAAGAGGGAAAGTTAGGCGTGGAGGGCATGCCGCCGCAGGTGCTGCTGGAGGCGCTGCGCCGGGCCGGCGCCACGTTTGAGGACGGCCCCGCCGCCCCGCAGCGGGCGGGCCTGACCAAGGCCGACCTGCTGGAAAAGGGCCTCATCGGCCCCGGCTCCGCCGAGAAGCGCGCGGATCTCCAGCGGCGGCTGGGACTGCCGGAGCGCCTGACGGCCAACGGCCTTTTGGAGGCGCTGGATCTGCTGCTGACCCGGGAGGAATTCGACGCGCTGTGACTTTTTTGCAGGAGGGCGGGCAAACCCCTTGCAATTCACAGCGGCGGCGGGTATAATAAACCATTGCTTTTGCAAAGAATTTTTGATCCATAAGGAGTGTGAGAAAGATCATGGCCGAGGAAATCAAGACCCCTGAAACCGAGGAGTCCGGCAAAAACTTTATCCTGAATTTCATCGACGAGGACATCGCAGAGGGTGGTCAGTTCCAGGGAATGACCGTCCACACCCGTTTTCCGCCGGAGCCCAACGGCTATCTGCACATTGGACACTGCAAGGCGCTGACCATCGACTTCGGCACCGCCGAGCGCTACAACGGCCTGTGCAACCTGCGGATGGACGACACCAACCCCACCAAGGAGGACGAGGAGTTCGTGGAGGCCATCAAGCAGGACATCCACTGGCTGGGCTTCGACTGGGGCGACCGCTTCTTCTACGGCTCGGATTATTTTGAGGAGGACTACCGTCAGGCGGTGCTGCTCATCAAGAAGGGGCTGGCGTATGTGTGTGAGCTGACGCCGGAGGAGTTCAAGCAGAACCGCGGCGACATCGGCATCCCCGCCGTGTCCCCCTACCGCGACCGGCCTGTGGAGGAGAGTCTGGATCTGTTCGCCCGTATGCGCGCCGGGGAGTTCCCCAACGGCGCCATGACGCTGCGGGCCAGGATCGACCTGACCAGCGGCAACTTCAACATGCGTGACCCCGTGATCTACCGCATCAACCACATGAGCCACCACCGGCAGGGCAATAAGTGGTGCATCTATCCCATGTACGACTTCGCCCACCCCATTCAGGACGCGCTGGAGGGCATCACCCACAGCCTTTGCTCGCTGGAGTTTGAGGCCCACCGCCCCCTGTATAACTGGGTCATCGAGCACTGCGAGCTGCCCGCCCATCCCCGGCAGATCGAGTTCGCCCGTCTGGGCATCGACCATACGGTGATGTCCAAGCGGAAGCTGCGCAAGCTGGTGGAGGAGCACTATGTCTCCGGCTGGGACGATCCCCGTATGCCCACGCTGTGCGGTCTGCGCCGCCGGGGCTATACCGCCGCGTCCATCCGCAATTTCTGCGAGCGCATCGGCGTGGCCAAGTCCCCCAACGTTATCGAGTACGGTTTTCTGGAGCACTGCCTCCGGGAGGATCTGAACGCCAACGCCGAGCGCACCATGGCAGTGCTGCATCCGGTGAAGCTGACGGTCACCAACTATCCCGAGGGACAGAGCGAGACCTTCGCCGTGGAGAACAATCCCACCGATCCGGCGCAGGGCACCCACGACATCACCTTCTCCCGCCACCTGTGGATCGAGGAGGACGACTTCATGGAGGTGCCGGTGCCCAAGTACAAGCGCCTGACCCCCAACGGCCCGGAGTGCCGCCTGAAGGGCGCGTATCTCGTCACCTGCACCGGCTGCGTCAAGGACGAGAGCGGCCGGGTGGTGGAGGTGCTGTGCACCTACGACCCGGATTCCCGGGGCGGCGACCCCGCCGACGGCCGCAAGGTCAAGGGCGCTACGCTCCACTGGGTGGACGCGGAGAACTGTCTGGACGCCGAGGTGCGCCTGTACGACAACCTGTTCTCCGACGCTACGCCCGACGGCCCGGATAAGGACTTCCTGGACTGCCTGAACCCCGACAGCCTGACGGTGCTCACCGGCTGCAAGGTGGAGCCGGAGATGCGCCGCGTGGCGGAGGACTTCGACAGGCAGGCGGACCGCACCGGCGTCAACGCCCCCACGTTCCAGTTCATGCGGGTGGGCTACTTCTGCATGGACAACCGGGACTGCACGGCGGAGCATCTGGTGTTCGACCGCAGCGTGTCCCTGAAGGACAGCTTCAAAAAGTAAAGCAAAACAGCGTCTCCGGCGGAGCCGGAGGCGCTGTTTTTTTACCCGAACCACCCCTTCTTCCGCCGGGGCGGCGGTGGCGGCTGCCGCTTCTGGAACGGCTTGTCGATGAGGATGATGTCGTCCCCAAATTTCTGGATGCAGTCCCACGGGACGTAGAAATCCTCCCCGCGCCCGAACAGCCCGAAGAACCGGCAAGGCCCGAACACGATGATGCCCTTCACCGTGCCCTCCGGCACCTGCACGTCCAGATCGCCCACGCAGCCCAGGCGGCACCCGTCGCACAGGTTGATGACTTCCTTGCGCCGCAGAATGGAAAATTTGCACAGCATCGCACTCACCCCGCCATACTCTATGCGCCGCGCCGCCTGTCCCATGCTGTCGTTTCCGGGGACATTCCGCCCTGCGGAATAGCCGCCGCCGCGCCGGGAAATACTGCCACTATCACAGTGGAAGGACGGGCGCACATGCGGGGGAAAGTGGAGATCTGCGGCATCAACACAGCCAAGCTGCCGGTACTGAAAAATGACGAGATGATGGCTCTGCTGCGCCGCGCCAAGGCTGGCGACACGGCGGCCCGGGAGCAGCTGATCTGCGGCAATCTGCGGCTGGTGCTGTCGGTGCTCCAGAGGTTTCAGGGCCGGGGTGAGAATGTGGACGACCTGTTCCAGGTGGGCTGCATCGGCCTGATGAAGGCCATCGACAACTTCGACATCCAGCAGCCGGTGCGGTTCTCTACCTACGGCGTGCCCATGATCGTGGGGGAGATACGCCGCTATCTGCGGGACAACAGCGCCGTCCGGGTCAGCCGCAGCATGCGGGACACGGCGTATAAGGTGCTGCAGGCACGGGAGAAGCTGATGGCGGAGAACCAGCGGGAGCCGACCGTGGAGCAGATCGCCCGCTATCTGGATATCCCGCGAGAGGACGTGGTGTTCGCCATGGACGCCATCGTAGACCCGGTCAGCCTGTACGAGCCGGTGTACGCCGACGGCGGCGGGGACGCCGTGTGCGTCATGGATCAGGTGCGGGACGACCGGAACACCGACGACAGCTGGCTGGACCGCATCGCCCTGAAGGAGGCCATCTCCCGGCTGGACCCGCGGGAGCGCAGCATTCTGGCCCTCCGGTTCTGTCAGGGCAAGACGCAGATGGAGGTCAGCAGCGAGATCGGCATCTCGCAGGCGCAGGTGTCCCGGCTGGAGAAGGGCGCCATCAACAGCATCCGGCGGAATATGTGAGGCAAAGCGCAAGAAGCGCGGCAGGGAAGTCCCTGCCGCGCTTTTTCGTATGTCACTCCGCGTCCGGCGCATCCTCCGGCTCCGCAGGCTCCTCCCACGGCACCATAGAGGCCACGCAGCGGTTGATGTTCTTGCCCTCGCTGAAGAACTTCCGCTCATAGTCGGTCATGACGCCCACCGGGCCGTCCCGGTGCAGGTCGGTGGTGACCTCCGACAGCCGGAAGCCGAACTGGGGGATCTCCTCCAGCGACCAGGCGAACAGCCTGTCGTTGTCGGTCTTGAAGTGGATCTGTCCGCCCTCGGCCAGCACCCTGCGGTACAGCTTTAGGAAATTCCCGTGGGTCAGCCGCCGCTTTTTCTGGTTGCTCTTGGGCCACGGGTCGCAGAAATTGATGTACAGCCGGTCGATCTCGCCGGGGGCGAACATGTCCGGCAGCAGCGCCGCGTCGCCGTCCACGAAGAACACATTGCACAGTCCGGCCTCCGTCACCCGCTCCATGGCCACCACCATGGCGTCGGGCACCTTCTCCACGGCGATGAGCAGCACGTCCGGCTCGGCGGCGGCGGTGTCCGCCGTGAAGCGGCCCTTGCCGCAGCCCAGTTCCACCCGCAGCTCCCGGGCGTCGGGCATCAGCGTCCGCCACCGGCCACGCATGGCAAAGGGATCGCGGACGAGACAGCTGCCGCAGGCCTCCATCCGGGGCACCAGATTCTTCTTTTTTCGCATACGCATGGCGCAGACTCCCTCCCATATGTGGTGAATAACATCACCCCTTATACCATATTTTCCGGCGACTTGCAAACCCCAAATTCCCGGAAGTCGAAATTTCCCCGAAAATGCAGCTGGGCTACCCTTAAAATTGCGCAAAGAACGGCATCAACTTTTGTGAGAACTGCTAAAAAAGAGAAAGCGCTGTCGGTTGGACTTGATAAAATTCTAACGGTCTACTATAATACAGTATGTATGAGGAGGATTGCGTCCAGAGGGCGCTCTGCCGCCTCTGACGCGCTGCCGCGGCGCTGTCTGCCGCGGCGGAACAGAATGTAAGGAGGAATGGATATGACGCATGTTCTGCTGGAAAAGAAGGAGCATATCGCCGTGGTCACCATCAACCGGCCCAAGGCGCTGAACGCTCTGAATTCCGAGGTTCTGTCCGATCTGAACGAGCTGGTGGATACCGTTACCGCCGATCCGGATATTTATGCGCTGGTCATCACCGGCAGCGGCGAAAAGGCCTTTGTGGCCGGCGCCGACATCGGTGAGATGAGCACCCTGACCAAGGAGGGCGGCGAGGCCTTCGGCAAGCACGGCAACGACGTGTTCCGCCGCATCGAGACGCTGCCCATCCCCACCATCGCCGCAGTCAACGGCTTCGCGCTGGGCGGCGGCTGTGAGCTGAGCATGAGCTGCGATATCCGCATCTGCGCCGACACCGCCGTGTTCGGACAGCCCGAGACGGGCCTGGGCATCACCCCCGGCTTCGGCGGCACCCAGCGTCTGGCCCGCCTGGTCGGCACCGGCATGGCCAAGCAGCTGATCTACACCGCCAAGAACATCAAGGCCGACGAGGCGTACCGCATCGGTCTGGTCAACGCCGTGTACCCGCTGGAGGAGCTGATGCCCGCCGCGGAGAAGCTGGCCCAGACCATCGCCAAGAACGCCCCCATCGCCGTCCGCGCCTGCAAGAAGGCCATCAACGACGGCCTGCAGACCGACATGGATCAGGCCATCGTTATTGAGGAGAAGCTGTTCGGCAGCTGCTTCGAGACGGCGGACCAGAAGGAGGGCATGGGCGCCTTCCTGGAAAAGCGCAAGCACGAGCCCTATCAGAACAAGTAAGTTAATTGACAGGCGTGAGCCTGATAATTAAGCAATTCATGTAAAAATTTGAATTAGGAGGAACAATCATGAAAGTAGCAGTATTTGGCGCAGGTACGATGGGCAGCGGTATTGCTCAGGTTTTCGCAGCGAAGGGCCACACCGCCCTGATGTATGCATCCAGCACGGCAAGCGCACAGCGTCATAAGGACAAGCTGGCCGCCTCCCTGAACAAGAAGGTCGCCAAGGGCAAGATGACCCAGGAAGCTGCTGATGATATCATGAGCCGCGTCCTGGTGGAGGAGTTTGAGGCTGCCGCCGATGCCGATCTGGTCATCGAGTGCGTCGCCGAGAACATGGCCGTCAAGAAGGAGCTGCTGGGCAAGCTGGACGCGCTGTGCAAGGACGAGACCATCTTCGCCTCCAACACCTCCTCTCTGTCCATCACCGAGATGGGTCAGGGCCTGAAGCACCACCTCATCGGCATGCACTTCTTCAACCCGGTGCCCGCCATGAAGCTGGTGGAGGTCATTGCCGGCGGCAACACCCCCGCTGAGCTGGTGGACTACATCAAGAACCTTTCCACCGAGATCGGCAAGACCCCCGTGGTGGTCAACGAGGCCCCCGGCTTTGTGGTCAACAAGATCCTGATCCCCTACTGCAACGAGGGCGTTTGCGTTCTGCAGGAAGGCGTTGCCTCCGCGGAAGATATCGATATTGCTATGCAGCTGGGCTGCAACCACCCCATGGGCCCCCTGCATCTGGGCGACCTGATCGGCTGGGACGTGGTCCTGAACATTATGGACGTGCTGTTCAATGAGACCCACGATAGCAAGTATCGCGCAAACGTGCTGATCCGGAAGATGGTTCGCGCGGGCAAATTGGGTATTAAGTCCGGCGAAGGCTTCTTCAACTACAACAAGTAAAAATCAGGAAAAGGAGAAAAGAGTATGGATTTCCATCTGACTAAGGAACAGCTGCTCGTTCGCAAGATGTACCGCGAATTTGCAGAGAACGAAGTAAAGCCCCTGGCCGCCGAGATCGACGAGGAAGAGCGCTTCCCCATGGAAACCGTCGAGAAGATGGCGAAGCTGGGCATGATGGGCATTTACTTCCCCAAGGAGTACGGCGGCGCCGGCGCCGACGTGCTGTCCTATGCAATGTGCGTGGAGGAGCTGGCTAAGGTCTGCGGCACCACCGCTGTTATCGTTTCCGCCCACACCTCCCTGTGCGCCGCCCCCATCTTTGAGAACGGCACCGAGGAGCAGAAGATGAAGTATCTGCCCGACCTGTGCTCCGGCAAGAAGATCGGCGCCTTCGGCCTGACCGAGCCCGGCGCCGGCACCGACGCCCAGGGTCAGCAGACCACCGCTGTGCTGGATGAGTCCGGCGAGAACTACATCCTGAACGGCTCCAAGTGCTTCATCACCAACGGCAACGTGGCTGATACCTTCGTCATCATCGCCGTCACCGGCAAGACCACTGATAAGCGCGGCCGCACCATGAAGGAGATCTCCGCTTTCATCGTGGAGAAGGACGACAAGGGCTTCTCTCAGGGCAAGCACGAGAAGAAGATGGGTATCCGCGGCAGCTCCACCTGCGATCTGATCTTCGAGGATTGCGTGATCCCCAAGGATCGTATGCTGGGCAAGAAGGGCGAGGGCTTCAAGATCGCCATGAAGACGCTGGACGGCGGCCGTATCGGTATCGCTTCTCAGGCTCTGGGTCTGGGCGAGGGCGCCGTTGAGGAAGCCATCAAGTACACCAAGGAGCGCGTACAGTTCGGTAAGCGCATCTCCCAGTTCCAGAACACCCAGTTCCAGCTGGCCGATATGCACACCCGCATGCAGGCCGCTCAGTACGTGGTTTACGCTGCTGCCATGAAGAAGCAGAACCACGAGCCGTACTCCATGGATGCTGCCATGGCCAAGCTGTTCGCCGCCGAGGCCGCTTCCGATGTGACCCGCCGTGCTGTTCAGCTGTTCGGTGGTTACGGTTACACCCGTGAGTATCCTGTGGAGCGCATGATGCGCGATGCCAAGATCACTGAGATCTACGAGGGCACTTCCGAGGTCCAGCGCATGGTCATCGCCAGCAATCTGGGCGTTAAGTAATTGAGGAGGTAAAAGGTAAAATGAAAATCATCGTTACTGTGAAGCAGGTTCCCGATACCTCCGGTAAGGTGGCCGTGAACCCCGATGGCACTCTGGACCGTGCGTCCATGCAGACCATCATCAACCCCGATGACATGAACGCCGTGGAGGCCGCTCTGGCTCTGAAGGACGAGCTGGGCTGCAAGGTCGTGGCGTTCACCATGGGCCCCCCTCCCGCAGAAGGTATGCTGCGTGAGCTGATGGCCATGGGCGTGGACGAAGGCGTGCTGGTCACCGCCCGCGAGTTCGGCGGCTCCGATACCTACGCTACCTCCCAGATCATCGCCGCTGCCATCGACACCTACGGCATCGACAAGGATGACGTCATCCTGGCCGGCCGTCAGGCCATCGACGGCGATACCGCTCAGGTCGGCCCCCAGATCGCTGAGAAGCTGCACCTGCCCCAGGTCACCTATGCTGGCGAGATCACCAAGGACGGCGACACCCTGACCGTCAAGCGCATGCTGGAGGACGGCTACATGACTATCAAGGTCAAGACCCCCTGCATGATCACCTGCATCAAGGAGCTGAACACCCCGCGTTACCTGTCCGTGGGCGGCGCGTTCGAGTGCTACAGCAAGCCTCTGGTCACCATGACCTACGAGACCCTGAAGGATCACCCCCTGATCGACAAGAGCACGATCGGCCTGGCTGGTTCTCCCACCAACATTCTGACCTCCTTCACGCCCCCTCAGAAGGGCGCGGGCATGATGCTCGAGGGCGCTGACAAGGCTACCACCGACAAGCTGGCAGGCATCCTGGCCGCCAAGCACATCATCTAAGGAAGGAGAAAAGAAAATGGCTTTTAATAGTGCTGATACCGCTGCCTTCAAAAACGTATGGGTTTTCTGCGAGCAGCGTCAGGGCGTGATGATGCCCACTACCTTCGAACTGATCTCCGAGGGCCGGAAGCTGGCCAATGAGCTGGGCGTGGAGCTGTGCGGCATCCTGCTGGGCGACAACGTCAAGGGCATCGCCGCTGAGCTGGGCCAGTATGGCGCAGACAAGGTCTATGTCTATGATTCCCCCCTGCTGAAGGACTTCACCACCGATGCCTACACCAAGGTGATCGTGGAGGCCGTTGAGGAGCTGAAGCCCGAGGTGCTGCTGTTCGGCGCCTCCAACATCGGCCGCGACCTGGCTCCCCGCTGCGCCGCCCGCCTGCACACCGGTCTGTGCGCGGACTGCACCCACCTGGACATCGATATGCCCAACTACAAGGGCTTCCTGAAGGAAGCCTCCACGCTGCCCGAGGAGCGCATCGAGAAGCTGGGCACCGTGATGATCAACAAGGAGCCGCATGACGTCTCCCGCGACCTGAAGATGACCCGTCCTGCCTTCGGCGGTCACCTGATGGCCTCCATCATCTGCCCCCGTTTCCGTCCCGCTATGGCCACCGTTCGCCCCGGCGTTATGAAGAAGCGCGAGTGCCCCAAGAACGTGGAGATCATCGAGCCCAAGTTCGAGCTGACCGCTGCTGACATCCACACCGAGGTGGTGGATACCGTCAAGGCCGCCAAGAAGCTGGTCGACCTGATCGGCGCCGACTTCATCGTGTCCGTGGGCCGTGGTATCTCCAAGGACGTGGAGGGCGGCATCAAGCTGGCCGAGGAGCTGGCAGAGGTGCTGGGCGGTGTCGTGGGTTCCTCCCGCGCCTGCGTGGACGCCGGCTGGATCTCCGCTGACCATCAGGTCGGCCAGACCGGCAAGACCGTCCATCCCAAGGTCTACGTTGCTCTGGGTATCTCCGGCGCTATCCAGCACAAGGCTGGTATGCAGGATTCCGAGTGCATCATCGCCGTGAACAAGAACGATACCGCTCCCATCTTCGAGGTGGCTGACTACGGTATCGTGGGCGATCTGTTCAAGGTCGTTCCCGAGCTGATCGAGTCCATCAAGGCTGCCAAGGCCGCCAAGTAACTCTTTTTCCTGATACCCAAAAGGAACTCCGCCCTATGGGCGGAGTTCCTTCTATGTGGACTGTCGTAAACAGAGGCGGGGAAGATATTTCCCGGCCCGCCTTGACGCGGCGGCGCTTTTTCGGTATACTGTCCCAAACGGGAGGAGGAGCTTCTATGGGGTATGTGGCATTGATCGGACTGTATTTCGTGCCGCTGCTGTGCCTGCTGGGCGCGGCGTGGTCCTACGTCCGCTATAAAAACGAGCATGAGGACAAGGAGCGCGCAGAGAAGGATCACAGGCGCGTGCGCATCATGCTCATCGCGGCTGCGGCGGCGTTGGTGGTCTTTCTGGCGCTGAAGTTCGCGTTCCCTGTCTCGTGACGCAAAAAGCAGTCCCTCGGCGTAAGTCGGGGGACTGCTTTTTGCGTTTCAGCCTTGCGCCGCCTCAGAACACCGGATAGCCGTCCTTCAGCGACTCGTCGTACACGGCGCGGTCGCCGCCGATGAACTTGGGCCGCACCCGGGCCGCCAGCAGAATGGCGTCGCCGATGTGATCCTGTGCCAGCCGCACCGGCACCGCCACCTTTTTCAGGTGCATGCCGATAAGGGTGCCGCCGATATCCAGACCGGCGTCGGCGCGGATCTCCTCCAGCGCCACGGGATGGGCAAAGGCGTGGTACGCGGCGGTGGCAAAGGAGCTGCCCGCCTTGGGCTGGGGCACCACGTTGACGATCTCTCCGTTGGGCACGGCCTCATGTTCCACGATGATGGCCCGGTTCAGATGCTCGCAGCACTGGGCGGCGATGTACACGCCCATGGGGCCGAACACGCTGTGCAGCCCCTCGAAGATGGCGTTGGCGATCTCCGGCGTGGACCAGCTGCCCACCTTTTTGCCCACGACCTCGCTGGTGCTGCAGCCCACTACCACGATCTGGCCCTTGTGGAGATGGGCGGCCTCCGCCAGCTGGGCCGCCGCGTTGGCCGCCTCCTGCCGCACCTGCTCATGCAGACCCTTCTGCTCCAACTCATGCACGATACCTGCCATAAAAAAACACCTCGTTCACATGTAAATTCAAAAGCGATGGCGAGCCATTTTCAGGCTCGCCATACAGTATATCACACGCTGACCTTTTCTTCAAGATGTGTCCGGCGCGCCACCTGCATCAGCAGGAAGCCGGCCACCAGACCCACGGCGCCCTGCACCAGATTGCCGGGGATGCTGGCCGCGGCGCCGATACCCTTGCCCAGCAGCAGCGCGGCATAGCCAAAGTAGCCGGCCACCATGATGACCTCGCTGACCACGCCGCTGACCAGCGTGCCCACCGTGCTCTTGCCGAAGGCTTTGAAGACCAGTGCGCCCACCAGCGCCATCAGGCCCTTGATGACCAGCGTGCCCGGCGCATAGTGGCCGTAGCCCAGCAGCAGATCCGCCAGCATGGAGCCGATGCCGCCTGCCGCAGCGCCCCACCACGGGCCCAGCAGCCAGCCGCTCAGCAGCACGAAGCAGTCGCCCAGATTCACATAGCCGTTCATGGGGGAGGGGATCTGCACCACCATGGTGGCCACACATGCCAAAGCCGCCAGCACAGCGGCCATTACCATCGTTCTGATCTTTTTGTCGGACATGGTCTTGCACCTCACAAATAACTTTCCGCGTCAGGCGAAAAAGCCCTTGCAATCGCGGTCAAGCTGTATTATAGTGTGAACTGGTATTATTAAAATATCCATTTTGATTTTTCTTGTTAATACCAGATGGAGGGCGCCATGCTGACCTATCCACTGACAAAGAACGGCGGCGTCAGCCTGTACGAGCAGCTGTACCGCCGCATCAAGGACGATATCCTCACCGGACGGCTGACGGCGGGGGAGAAGCTGCCCTCCAAGCGGGCGCTGGCCGCCCATCTGGAGGTCAGCGTCATCACGGTGAAAAACGCCTATGAGCAGCTGGCGGCTGAGGGCTACATTTACGGTATGGAGAAAAAGGGCTACTACGTCAGCCCCGTCCAGCGGCCACTGACAGCCCAGCTCCCCCGGCAGGAGGCCGTGCCTCCTGCCGAGCACCACTGGGAGATGGATCTGGTCACCAACTCCATCGCGGCGGAGGATTTCCCCTTCACCGTCTGGGCGCGCCTGATGCGCCAGACCATTCTGGAGCAGGGCACCGGGCTGCTTCGCGCCATGCCGCCCCAGGGCGCGCCGGAGCTGCGCCATGCCATCGCCGCCTACCTCCGGCAGTTCCGGGGTATGGCGGTGGACGCGGAGCAGATCATCATCGGCGCCGGCACGGAGGTGCTGTACAGCATGCTGGTGCAGCTGCTGGGCCGGGACAAGCGCTACGCCGTGGAGGATCCCGGCTACGGCAAGATCGCCCGCATCTACCGCAGCAGTCAGGCGGAGGTGGTATCCGTTCCGCTGGACGCCGCGGGCCTGTCGGTGGCGGCGCTGGACGCCGCCGGAGCCGACGTGGTGCATATCTCACCCAGTCACCACTACCCCACGGGCATCGTTATGCCCATCGCCCGGCGGCAGGAGCTGCTGCACTGGGCGGAGCGGGAGCCGGACCGCTTCATTCTGGAGGACGACTACGACAGCGAGTTCCGCTTCGTGGGCAGGCCCATCCCCACGCTGTTCTCCGTGGACGAGGGAGGGCGCGTCATCTATCTGAACACGTTTTCCAAGACCATCGCACCGTCCATCCGCATCAGCTACATGGTGCTGCCCCACCGGCTGCTCCCCGCGTTCCGGGAGAAGCTGGGGTTCTATTCCAGCACCGTCTCCGGCTTCGAGCAGTACACACTGGCCCGGTTCATGGCGGAGGGCTACTACGAAAAGCACCTGAACCGCATGCGCAAGCGCTACCACCAGAAGCGGGACGCGGTGATCGCCTGCATCCGCGGTGGCCCGCTGGCCGAACGTGCCCGCATCACCGAGGAGGACGCGGGCCTGCACTTCCTGATGACGCTGGATACGCCCCTGCCCGACGGGGCGCTGCGGCGTCTGGCGGCGCAGCGGGGGGTGCGGCTGGCCATGCTGTCCGAATACTACAACGACCCCGCCGCCGCGCCGCCCCATGTGCTGGTGGTGAACTATTCCGGCATCGACATCGAAAAACTGCCCCGGGCGCTGGCACGCCTGGCGGAGATATGGGAGGAACAGGATCATGCATGACGAACTGACCCGCAGCGACCTGCAGAAGATGCAGGAGGAGATCGACTACCGGGTGCAGGTGCTGCGCCCCAAGCTCATCGAGGACGTGCAGACCGCCCGGGCCTTCGGCGACCTCAGCGAGAATTTTGAGTACAAATGCGCCAAGCAGGACAAAAACCGCAACGACGCCCGCATTCGTTATTTGCAGCGGATGATCAAGACGGCGCAGGTCATCGAGGACCGTTCCACCGCCGACACGGCGGGGCTGTACGACACGGTGGACATCTTCATGGAGAACATGGGCAAGAGCCGTCGGATCCAGCTGGTCACCACCCTGCGGCAGGACGCCCTCAAGGGTCTCATCAGCAAGGAATCCCCGGTGGGCCGGGCCGTCATGGGCGCAAGGGTGGGCGACCGGGTCCATGTGGACATGGGCGGCGGCAAGGGCTACTATGTCCGCATCGACGCCATCGAAAAGGGGAAGGACGACGGCTCCATCCCCATCGGCAGCTTCTGATAAGAGATGCCCCACGGCTCTGCCGTGGGGCATCTCTTATATCAGTTCTTCAAACGACCGGATGTACCGGTCACACACCGCGCGCATCTCCGGCTCCGTGGCGGCGAAGTAGGGGTCGTATACACCTACGGTCCGCATCCCAGCGGCGCTGGCACCCCGGCAGGCCTCCACCGAATCGTCGTACAGCGTGCAGTCCTCCGGCCTGACGTCCATCATCTCCGCCGCCAGACACCACAGCTGGGGATCCTTCTTCTCTCGGTGCAGCTCCTGGGCGAAGATGACCCGCTCGAAGTACGGCATCAGCGCCAGATGCGTCAGCGCGGTGCGGCAGTGTACCGGCACGGCGCTGGTCACCACGATCATCCGCTCTCCGGCGGCCCGCAGCTTCTCCAGATAGGCCCGCACCCCCGGCTTCACCGGCACCGACGTACCGTACAGGTCGCCGGCCATGTCCATCCACTCCGCCATGATGTCCTCCTCCGACTCCGGAAGACCGCAGAATTCCTTGGTGAATTTTGCCGCCAGCGGAAAAATGGTGTGGGCCACGCCCTCGTAGTATTCCTTTGTGTACGGCAGGCCCCGTTTGGCCAGAAACGCGGTGTCCACGTCCTTCCAGATGCCGTTGGAGTCGATGAGGGTGCCATCCATGTCGAATATCTGCATATTTGTCTCCTTTTTCCGGGGAAATCTCTTGCAAAACCAAATTTCAGGTGCTATCATAACATAATTCTGATGCGCTGTAAATGGGCGGAATGCCCGGTTTCCGGCAGAAAAGCGAGGGATATGTATGCAGACCGTTGATTACCGCAAGGGCCTTCCGGCCATGGGCGTGTGCTTCCTGTTCTGGGGCTTCCAGCCGCTGTACTGGTTCCTGTGCACCAATCTCTGCGGCCAGATCGACACGTTTTTCCTCATGGCCTGCCGCATCATCTGGGCGGCGGTATGCTGCCTGTGCATCCTGAAGGTGCAGGGCAAGCTGCCCCAGCTGTGGGCCGTGTTCCGGGACAGGCGGGTGCTCAAGCGGGAGATCCCCGCCTCCGTGCTGCTGTTCGGCGACTGGCTGGTGTACCTGTGGGCCGTCCAGAATGGCCGGGTGCTGGAGTGCAGCCTGGGCTACTACATCCAGCCGCTGGTGGTGTTTGCTCTGGGCGCCGTCATTTTCAAGGAGAAAATGAGCTGGCGGCACTTCATCATTATTGCCATCGTGGTGGTGGGCATCGTCCTCAGTACCTCCGGCTTCGGCGGCGTGCCCTACGTCACCATTGCGCTGGCGCTGATGTTCGCGGTGTATGCCGCCATCAAGAAGAGCCTGACCATCGACTCCATCGTCTCCACCTCGGCGGAGATACTGATGATGGTGCCGGTGGCGCTGCTGTTCATTTTGTTCTTCCGCATGGGAGACGACGGCATGGGCAGCATGACCGTCCTGAAGCAGCTCCTGATGATCGGCGGCGGCATCGTCACCGGCCTGCCCATGGTGTTCTATGCCATCGGCGTGCGGTATCTGCCGCTGATGACCACCGGCATCTGCCAGTATATCAGCCCGTCGCTGTCCATTGTCTGCGGCGCCATCATGGGGGAGTCCCTGACCCACGAGAAGCTGGTGAGCTTCCTGTTCATCTGGGCCGGCGTCATCCTGTATGTGCTGAACACCGTCTACGAGGAAAAGCGGAAAAAAGCCGCCGTACAATAAGCGACAAGGGCCGTCCGGTGTACCGGGCGGCCCTTTCGGCTGCGCCGGCCTGTCTATGATATGGACAAATGGGGAAAACTGTGATACAATGGCTCTCATCATGGGGCATTGTGTCCTGAGGAGGAGAACGGTATGCAGGGGAGACTCATCGTATTTGAGGGAACGGACGGTTCCGGCAAGGCCACCCAGTCGGCACTGCTGTGCCGGGAGCTGGAGCGCCGGGGCATCCCCTTCCGCAAGCTGGAGTTCCCCCGCTATCAGGAGGAGTCCTCCGCCCTGATCCGCCTGTATCTGGGCGGCGCCTTCGGCAGCGACCCGGAGGATGTCAACGCCTACGCCGCGTCCACGTTTTACTCCGTGGACCGCTACGCCTCCTACAAGCAGGACTGGGGCGCGTTCTACGAGTCCGGCGGCCTGCTGATCGCCGACCGCTACACCACCAGCAACGCCGTCCACCAGACAGCCAAGCTGCCGCCGGAGGAGCGGGACGCCTTTCTGGACTGGCTGTTCGACTTCGAGTACCGCCTGCTGGGCCTGCCGGAGCCGACCCGCGTGCTGTATCTGGACATGCCCACCGAGGCCACGGAGCAGATGATGCGCCTGCGGGAGGCCACCACCCATACCAAGGCCGATATCCATGAAAAGGACGAGGCGTACCTCCGCCGCTGCCGGGAAAACGCCGCCCATGTGGTGGCGCGCTGCGGCTGGACGCGGATCGACTGCGCAAAGGACGGCGCGCCCCGCTCGATCAACGACATACACAACGAAGTGATGGCGTGTGTGGCCGATCTCATCGGCTGACCGCCTGAAAGGAGCAACTATGTCCAATTACGAAAGACACGACAGACAGGACGAGACGGCTATGTGGGACGCCGGCGAGGTGCGCCGTCAGGAGTCCGCGCAGCAGGATCGCCGCCGCAGCAGAAAGCGCTCCCGCAGCCGGGCCGGTCTGGCCATCTATCTGGTGTGCGTGGTGCTGGGCTCCTGCCTGCTGGCAGGTGTGGGCTGGCTGCTGGTCAACGACCTCTGCTCGCTGAACAAGGCGCCCGTGGAGGTGGAGATCGTGGTGGAGGAGGGGGACACCCTGTCCGATGTGGCCACGAAGCTGAAGGACGCGGGGCTGGTGAATTCCAAGGGCTTTTTCAAGCTGGCCAGCGGCTTCCTGCACTACAGCCGCTATGTGGAGCCGGGCACCTATAAGCTCAACAGCGACATGGATTTCCGCGCCCTCATCGTGAACATGCACGACTGGAAGCAGGACTCCATGGACGCACAGGGTCTGGTGCAGGTCACCATTCCCGAGGGCTACACCGTCCGCCAGATCATCGACCTGCTGGCGGAGAAGGGCGTGGCCACCAAGGAGGAGCTGGAGGACGCCTGCGCCAACTTTGACTTTGAGAACTACGCCTTCCTGTCCTCCGACACCCTGGGCAGCATCGACCGTATGGAGGGCTTCCTGTTCCCCACCACCTACACCTTCGACAAGAACAAGACGGCGGTGTATGCGGTGGATACCATGCTGACCATGTTCAAGAATGAGATCAGCCAGCAGATGCTGCAGGACATCAAGAACTCCCCCTATGACCTGCGGCAGATCATCACCATGGCCTCCCTCATCGAGCGCGAGTCCATCGGCGACGATACCGAGCGCAAGAACATCAGCTCCGTCATCCACAACCGTCTGGAGAACCCCAACAGCGAAAAGGGCGGCCGGCTGCTGCAGCTGTGCTCCTCCATCAACTATATCATGGTGCATGACGGCGTAAAAACCTTCGACACCACCATCGACCATCCCTACAACACCTATATCCACGAGGGCCTGACCCCCGGCCCCATCTGCAACCCGGGTCTCAGCGCCATCAAGGCGGCCATCTATCCTGCCGACACGGAGTATTACTTCTTCGCGCTGGGCACCGATAAGAAGAGCCACTTCTTCACCGACTACAACGAGCATCTCCGCTTCGTCAACAGCGCGGAGTACCAGCCCATCTACTCCTGATGCGGAAGCCGGAGCTGCTGTCCCCGGCGGGGGACTGGGAAAAACTGCAGATGGCCGTGCTCTACGGCGCGGACGCCGTCTATCTGGCGGGCACATCCTTCGGCATGCGCTCCTTCGCGGGCAACTTCTCCGACGAGGAGCTGCCCCGGGCGGTGCGCTTCGCCCACGACCACGGCGTGAAGGTACACGCCACGGTGAACACCATGCCCCGCTGGGACGAGGCGGAGCAGCTGCCCGCCCATCTGGAAAAGCTGGATGCGGCGGGGGTGGACGCCCTGATTCTGGCGGATCTGGGGGCGTTCACGCTGGCGGGGCGGTACGCGCCCCACTGTCAGCGCCACATCAGCACCCAACAGTCCGTGGCCAACCACGTCTGCGCCCAGGCCTGGTACGATCTGGGTGCCACGCGGGTGGTGCTGGCGCGGGAGGTCAGTCTGGCGGAGATCGCCGCCATCCGGCAGCGCGTGTCGCCGGAGCTGGAGCTGGAGGCGTTCTGCCATGGCGCTATGTGCGTCAGCTATTCGGGACGCTGCCTTCTGAGCAACTATATGACGGAGCGGGACTCCAACCGGGGCGCGTGCGCCCAGCCCTGCCGCTATCAGTACGCGCTGATGGAGGAAAAGCGCCCCGGCGAGTACTTCCCGGTATTCGAGGACGAGAAGGGTACCTATATCATGAACAGCCGGGATATGTGCATGATCGACCATCTGGACGATCTCATGGCCGCCGGTGTGGACTGTCTGAAGATCGAGGGCCGGGCCAAGTCGGCGTATTACGCCGCCATCGTTACCGGCGCCTATCGCCACTGTCTGGACGCCGCGGCCGCCGGCGAGCCGCTGGACCCCGTCTGGCGGGATGAGGTGGAGCATATCAGCCACCGCCACTACGCCACCGGCTTCTTCTACGGACAGCCCGGTCAGTATTACGAGAGCGCCCGCTACCTGCGGGACTGGCAGATCTGCGCCGTGGTGACGGACTGCACCCCCGACGGCGTGGCCACCATGAGCCTGCGCAACAAGTTTGCCGCCGGCGACACGGTGGAGATCGTCGGCCCGGACACCAAGCCCTTCACCATCACCGTCCCCGCCATGCGCGGTGCGGACGGGGAGGTACTGCTGGAGCCGAAAACGCCCCAGATGACCTTCACCATGGAGCTGCCCCGGCCGGTGCCGCCCATGAGCTTCGTCCGCCACGCGGTGGAGCTGAGCGGGAAATAACGTACATAAAAAGGACGTCTGCCCACGGGCAGACGTCCTTTCTGCGTATTTACATAGGGGAGGTGGGCTGGGCATCGCTGTCCGCGCCCTCGTCCTCCGGCACGGAGGCGGCCTCCTCGTGCCGCCGCTCGCATACCGCCAGAAAATACCCCCACGCCACCAGCGGCAGCACCGCCAGAGAGCCCTTGGTGAACCACCACTTCACCGCGCAGAACGCCCACGATGCGCCGATGTGGAAGCAGCCAAGCGTGGCCAGATAGAACCACATTTTCCGCAGGTGCGCCCGGTCGTGGTCGCACAGGTACTCCGCCAGCGCCAACGAGGACTGCTTGGTGTTGTTGGTGGAGAAGATGGTGGAGCTGTAAAAGCCCCGTGCGCCGGCGAAGCTGCTCCACTGGATACTCATGGCGAAGAAAATGGGGTACAGCGCCACCACCGGATCCAGCTCCGGCGGCAGGAAGAACAACACCACCGCCATGGCCGCCGTGATGAGGGGGGAGGCGCGGTGCATATCCACGCCCCACCGGTGGGGCAGCAGCACCGTCAGCATGGTACCCAGCACATACAGCGCCAGCGCGCCCAGATGCAGCAGCATATCCGGCAGCTGCCAGCGCAGCAGGTCAATGACCAGCTCCAGCAGGTTCATGGTCTGGGCGTTGCCCATGACGCCGCTGTGTACCAGCACGGCATAGCACCCGAAAAAACCGCCCACCGCGCAGAACGCCAAATGGCGGTAAAAGTCGATATGATCGTTTTCCGACAGCTTTTTCATGGAAACGCCGCCTTTCTCACAAATTCACCGGCTATTCAGTATAGCAGACGGCGCGGGAAAGGCAAGGGTAAAATCGCACAAATCGGAAAAACAGGCGGATTTTCTGTTGACAACCGCGGAGTTCGTGGTACAATAACAGCATCTTTGAAAAGGCGATAACGAAGAAGAAACGCCGCGGCCGCCGCCAAGCGAGACAGGGAGGGTGTGAGCCTGTCGGGACCGGCGCAGCGTGGGCCGCTTCCGAGCCGGCCGCGACGAGCGGCACGCTTCGTCCTCGTTACCGGACGGCTGAGAGGGCGGTTCTTCCGCCGAATCAGGGTGGTACCGTGAAGCAGCGCTTCGCCCCTGTGTGTACGCAGGGTGCGGGGCGCATTTATTTTTTGCGGCCGCCCATCGCTGGTGAAACAAATTTACTATATAAAGGAGACGAATACTATGAGCCATCCCTATCACGGCCTGAACGAGCTGCGGGAGCTGTTCCTGCAATTCTTCGAGACGAAAGGCCACCTGCGCCTGCCCAGCTTTTCGCTGGTGCCCCAGAACGACAAATCCATCCTGCTCATCAACGCCGGCATGACCCCCATGAAGCCCTGGTTCAAGGGGGAGGAGGAGCCGCCCCGCCGCCGCGTCTGCACCTGTCAGAAGTGCATCCGCACCGGCGATATCGAGAACGTGGGCAAGACCGCCCGCCACGGCACCTATTTTGAGATGCTGGGCAACTTCTCCTTCGGCGACTACTTCAAGCACGAGGCCATCGCCTGGAGCTGGGAGTTCCTCACCAGCCCCCAGTGGGTGGGTCTGGAGCCTGACCGCCTGTATCCCTCCGTGTTCGAGAGCGACGACGAGGCGTGGAACATCTGGCACGACGAGATCGGCATCCCCGCCGAGAAGATCTTCCGCTTCGGCAAGGAGGACAACTTCTGGGAGCACGGCTCCGGCCCCTGCGGCCCCTGCTCCGAGATCTACTATGACCGCGGTCCCGAGTACGGCTGCGGCAAGCCCGGCTGCACCGTGGGCTGCGACTGCGACCGCTATATCGAGATCTGGAACAACGTGTTCAGCCAGTTCGACAACGACGGACACAACAACTACACCGAGCTGAAGCAGAAGAACATCGACACCGGTATGGGTCTGGAGCGTCTGGCCTGCGTCTGCCAGAACGTGGACAGCCTGTTCGACGTGGACACCGTCATGAACATCACCCACAAGGTGTCCGAGCTGACCGGTGCCCACTACGGCGAGAGCTATAAGCGGGACGTGAGCCTGCGTGTCATCACCGACCACATCCGCTCTGCCACGTTCATGATCTGCGACGGCATCCTGCCCAGCAACGAGGGCCGCGGCTATGTGCTGCGCCGTCTGCTGCGCCGCGCCGCCCGCCACGGCAAGCTGCTGGGCGTCAACGAGCCGTTCCTGTATCAGGTGGTAGACACCGTGGTGCATGAGAACGAGTGCCAGTACCCCGACCTGCGGGAGAAGCAGAGCTATATCACCAAGGTCATCCGCACCGAGGAGGAGAATTTCGCCCGCACCATCGACGGCGGTATGCGCATCTACGGCGAGATGCTGGCGGCTCACAAGGAAAAGGGCGAGACGGTGTTCTCCGGCAGCGACGCCTTCAAGCTGTACGATACCTTCGGCTTCCCCATCGACCTGACGGTGGAGATGGCGGCCGAGGAGGGCATGACCGTGGACGAGGAGGCCTTCAAGGCCCTGATGACCGAGCAGAAGGAGCGCGCCCGCGAGGCCCGCAAGGCGCTGGGCGATCTGGGCTGGGCCGGCGTGGAGTTCGGCAAGGACATGCCCGCTACCGTGTTCGCCGGCTACGAGTATGACCGGCTGGACGACGCCAATGTGCTGGCCATCGTGACCGATGGGCAGCTGGTGGAGGAAATCGTCAGCGGCATGGACGCCATCGTGGTGCTGGATCAGACCCCGTTCTACGCCGAGATGGGCGGTCAGGTGGCCGACCACGGCACCATCACCGCCGACGGCGCGGAGTTCGTGGTCACCGACGTCCAGAAGAACAAGGGCGGCAAGTATATGCACTATGGCAAGCTGCTGCGGGGCGCCCTCCATGTGGGCGACAGCGTGTCTCCTGCCATCGATACGGAGCGCCGCAGCGCCGTCCGCCGCGCCCATACCGCCACCCACCTGCTGGATGCCGCGCTGAAGAAGGTGCTGGGCGATCACGTCCATCAGGCCGGCTCTCTGGTGGAGCCGGATCGCCTGCGCTTCGACTTTACCCACTTTGAGGCCATCACCCCCCAGCAGCTGCTGGAGGTGGAGGATCTGGTGAACGACGCCGTGCTGGACGGCCTGACCGTCACCACCGAGGAGCTGCCGCTGGCCGAGGCCAAGGCCCGCGGCGCCGTGGCCACCTTCGGCGAGAAGTACGGCGAGACGGTGCGGGTCGTGACCATGGGTGAGTTCTCCATGGAGCTGTGCGGCGGTACCCATCTGGACAACACCGCCAAGGCCGGTATGTTCCGCATCAAGTCCGAGAGCAGCGTGGCCTCCGGCGTCCGCCGCATCGAGGCCACTACCGGCAAGGTGTCTCTGGAGGAGACCCGCCACGGCCGCACCACGCTGCTGAAGGCCGCCCAGTTCTTCAAGACCGCTCCCGGCGGCATTCTGGAGCGTATGGAGCAGCAGGCCAACGAGATGAAGGAGCTGCGCCAGGCCGTGGAGAAGTTCAAGGTCGAGGCGTCTCTGGGCGAGGCCAAGCAGGTCATGGCGTCCGCCAAGACCGTGGACGGCCTGCACATCATCACCAGCACCCGTCAGGGTCTGGACGCCAACGCCCTGCGTACCATGGGCGACTTCCTGCGGGACAAGGACTCTGCCGTGGTGGCGGTGCTGGCCAGCATCGTTGGCGAGAAGGTCAGCTTCCTGGCGGTGTGCGGCAAGGAGGCCGTGGCCAGGGGCATCAAGGCCGGCGAGCTGGTGAAGTCCGTGTCCGCCGTGTGCGGCGGTAAGGGCGGCGGCAAGCCCGACAGCGCCATGGGCGGCGGCACCGATCTGCTGAAGGTGGACGATGCGCTGGCCACGGTGGACGATTTTGTGTCCTCCAAGCTGGGCTGAGAAAACAAAAACACCGCCGTCCCGCCCCGGCGGGGCGGGACGGCGTGAAAAACCATCGAAAGGAGACAGACCATGAAGAACGATTGCCTGTTCTGCGCCATCATCGACGGCGAGATCCCCAGCAGCAAGGTCTACGAGGACGAGCAGTGCTACGCCTTCTATGACATCGAGCCGCAGGCGCCCACCCATTTTCTGGTGGTGCCCAAGGAGCATATCTGCTGCGCCAACGCCATTACGGCGGACAACAGCGCCGTGGTGGCCCACTGCTTCGAGGTCATCGCGAAGATCTGCAAGGAGCTGGGCGTGGAGAGCTACCGCATCGTCAACAACTGCGGCGATCAGGCGGGGCAGACCGTCAAGCACCTGCACTTCCATGTGCTGGCCGGCCGCGACATGACGTGGCCCCCGGGCTAAACCGCACCGGCGGGAGGTGCCCGCCCATCACCGATAAAAGGAAAAGCGCCGCGGCTCAGCCGCGGCGCTTTTGCACGCTGTCTGTCAGGAAATATTCAGGTTGCCCGCAAAGGCCTCCACGGCGAAAAACAGCAGGAACGCCGCGCCGGCGAAAAACAGGAGCCCGCCCAGTATGGGCTTCCGGGGCTTATCCTCTGTGATCCTGCGGGGATCGGAGGGGTCGTAGTAGCCCGTGACCTGCCGTCCCATATCGCGGCTGGAGACACAGCGGCGGCTGCAGTACTGGTACGTCTGGCCGCCTACCGTGTACTCATAGGTGGGCGTGTAGACCGTCTCCCGCCGCAGCTCCCGGGAGCCGTCGTCCTGATCCTCCCATGTCTCAAGGACCGATTCCTCCAGATGCACCACGGTCATGACCGTGGTGGCCGTGTACCGCTGCACATCATCCTCGTATTCCTTCTGCGCGTTCCGGCGGCGCCGGATGCCCAGCCATACCAGCAGCACCGCCGCCAGCAGGAATGCAATGCCCCAAATGATCTGTTCCATATGTTCTCCTCTCTCCGCAGCGTGTGGATGTCTGATAGAAACAGTGTACCGTAAAAAAGCGGCGGAGGCAACTGTTTGTTGAAAATTTCCCGGCCGCATACCGCTTGTCTCCGCGGGAAAAATATGCTACAATAGCTTTCCCGAAAAACTTACGGCAGGAGGTATGTATGGACAAGAACGGAACAGTCATGGATTACCTGCGCTGGCGGGGCGACCTGACCTTCGCGCAGGACGGCTTCAACGAGGTGGACGATCTGGTGCTGTGCATCATCTCCTACCTGAATTTCCGCCGCTTCGACGATCTCAGGACCACCGACCCCGCCCGGGCCGTGGCGCTGCCGGATGTGGCCGCCCGCCTGACGGAGGAGGACGAGCAGCTGGGCCTGTCGGAGCTGGACTACATCCCCCTCATGCGCCTGGCGGCGGAGACGGAGCGCTTCCGTGACGTGCGGATGTTCGGCTTTACCCACGAGTGGGACGAGGCCAAGGAGATGCAGTTCGACGCCGTGTCCTACCTGCTGCCGGACGACACGCTGCTGGTGTCCTTCATGGGCACCGATACCTCGCTGGTGGGGTGGAAGGAGGACTTCAACATGAGCTTCCTCACCGCCGTACCGGCCCAGGAGCGGGCCACGGCCTACACCGTGGAGATGGCCGCCGCCTGCCCGGACCGCAAGCTGCGCATCGCCGGCCACAGCAAGGGCGGCAATCTGGCGGCGTGGGCCGCCATCCATATCCCCGCCCAGCTGCAGGAGCAGCGCCTGCTGGATGCCTACAACAACGACGGCCCCGGCTTCTCCCACGACATGGTGGATTCCGACGCCTACCGCCGCGTGGCCGACAAGCTCCACACCTACATCCCCGAGTCCTCCATCGTGGGTGTCCTGCTGGAGCACGCGGAGGATTACGCCGTCATCGACAGCAGCAACCGCTCCGTCATGCAGCATGAGCCCATGTCCTGGAGCGTCCTTGGCCCCCGGTTCGTCCATCTGGGCCAGCGCTCCCAGATGGGCAAGCTCAGCGACGACGTGCTGCGCCAGTGGATCGGCTCCATGACCCCGCAGGAGCGGGAGCAGTTCTCCGACGCCCTGTTCGACGTGCTGAGCCTCTCCGGCAAGGCCCGGACGCTGGACGATCTCCGTACCGGCGGTCTGGCCGGCGGCGCGGCCCTGCTGAAGCAGTACAGCGGCGCCGACGAGCAGGACAAGAAGATCATCGCCGAGATCTTCCGCCGCCTGGCGGTGGACGTGAAGGAGGAGCTGAAAAAAGCCGCCGGACAGGGCCTCAAGACCGCGGAAAAGGGTCTCACCGGCGTGAAGAACGCCATCACCGGCCTGACGAAAGGCGACAAGAGCGACGCATGACCACCGCGCCCCTCCGGAAAACCGGAGGGGCGTTCACATTTTCCACGGTTGACGCCACCGGCGGCACGTTGTATAATAAACTGATTTACTATCTCAAACGCGGAGGTGCGGCCTGTATGTGGATCGCAAAGGATTGGCAGGATTACGAGCTGCTGGACTGCGGCGGCGGCGAAAAGCTGGAGCGCTGGGACCGGCAGATACTGGTGCGCCCCGACCCCCAGGCCATCTGGGACACGGAGCGCCGCGACCGGCGCTGGAAGACCGCCAACGCCCGGTATTCCCGCTCCTCCACCGGCGGCGGCCACTGGGACAAGGGAAAGCTGCCGGAAAGCTGGCCTATCCGCTACAAGGACCTGACGTTTCAGGTCAAGCCCATGAACTTCAAGCACACCGGCCTCTTTCCGGAGCAGGCCGCCAACTGGGACTTCGCCATGGAGCAGATCCGCGCCGCAGGCCGTCCCATCCGTGTGCTGAACCTGTTCGCCTACACCGGCGGCGCCACTGTGGCCTGCGCCAAGGCCGGCGCCAGCGTCTGCCATGTGGACGCGGCCAAGGGCATGGTGGCCTGGGCCAAGGACAACGCCCGCCTCAGCGGCCTTGCCGACGCCCCCATCCGCTGGATCGTGGACGACTGCGCCAAATTCGTGGAGCGCGAGATACGCCGGGGCAAGACGTATGACGCCATCATCATGGATCCCCCCAGCTATGGCCGCGGCCCCTCCGGCGAGGTCTGGAAGCTGGAGGAGAACCTGTACCCCTTTGTCCGCCTGTGCGCCCAGGTGCTGTCGGACAAGCCCCTGTTCGTCATCCTCAACAGCTACACCACGGGCCTTGCCCCGTCGGTGCTGGGCTATATCCTGCAGATGCTGGTGGGCCGCAAATTCGGCGGTCATGTGACGTGGGACGAGCTGGGCCTGCCCTGCACCGATTCCGGTATGGCGCTGCCCTGCGGCGCCACAGGCCGCTGGTGCGCCGACTGAGCAAGAACGGAGAGATCACAATGCCGACCATGATCGAAACAAAAGACCTGACCTTTACCTATCCGGCACCGGAGGGAGAGACGAATCCTCCCGCCCTGCGGGGCGTGTCCCTGGCGGTGGAAAAGGGCAGCTTTGTGGTGGTGCTGGGCCACAACGGCTCCGGCAAATCCACCCTTGCCAAGCATATGAACGCGGTGCTGCTGCCCGACGGCGGCGCCGTGTATGTGGAGGGCATGGACACCCGTGACGAGTCGCTGCTGCTGGAGATCCGGCGGCGCACCGGCATGGTGTTCCAGAACCCGGATAACCAGATCGTCGCCAACGTGGTGGAGGAGGACGTGGCCTTCGGGCCGGAGAATCTGGGCGTTCCCACGGCGGAGATACGCCGCCGGGTGGACGACGCGCTGGCTGCCGTGGGCATGGAGAAATTCGCCCACCACGCGCCGCACCTGCTGTCCGGCGGACAGAAGCAGCGTATCGCCATCGCCGGCGTCATCGCCATGGAGCCGGCATGCATCGTGCTGGACGAGGCCACCGCCATGCTGGATCCCGCCGGCCGGCGGGAGGTGCTGGACACCGTTCACCGCCTGAACCGGGAGCGGGGTATCACCGTGGTGCTCATCACCCACCACATGTCCGAGGCGGAGGACGCCGACCGCGTCATCGTCATGAACGACGGCACCGTGGCCATGGACGGCACGCCCCGGCAGGTGTTCGCCCGGGTGGAGGAGCTGCACAGCTTCGGCCTGGCCGCGCCGGACACGGTGGAGCTGCTGCACGAGCTTGCGCAGGCGGGACTGCCTGTGGCACTGGACAGCCTGACGGTGGACCAGTGCGCCGATACCATTTGCCGCGCTCTGGGCGCGGCGGAAGGGAAGTAACCTTGGAACCGATCTTACAGATAGAGCATTTGACCCACACCTACTCGGCGGGCACGCCGTTCCAGCGCAGCGCCGTGGAGGATATGAGCCTGTCCGTGATGGACGGCGAGTTTCTGGGCATCATCGGCCATACCGGCTCCGGCAAGTCCACGCTGATCCAGCACCTCAACGGACTGCTGAAGCCCACGTCGGGCCGCATCCTGCTGCAGGGAAGGGACATCTGGGCCGACCCCAAGAAGATCCGGGACGTGCGGTTCCAGGTGGGGCTGGTGTTCCAGTATCCGGAGTATCAGCTGTTTGAGGAGACGGTGTATAAGGACATCGCCTTTGGGCCAAAGAACATGGGTCTGGACGAGGCGGACATCGACCGCCGCGTCCGCTCCGCCGCCGCCTTCGTGGGGCTGACGGAGGCCATGCTGGACAAGTCCCCCTTCGAGCTGTCCGGCGGACAGAAGCGCCGTGTGGCCATTGCCGGCGTCATCGCCATGGAGCCGAAGGTGCTGGTGCTGGACGAGCCTACGGCGGGCCTTGACCCCCGGGGCCGGGACGATATTCTGGCCCGTATTCAGGATTATCACCGGGCGAAAAACGCCTCCGTGGTGCTGGTGAGCCACAGCATGGAGGAGATCGCCCGCAACGTGGACCGCATCGTGGTGCTGTCCGACAGCCATGTGTTCATGGAGGGCACGCCCCGTCAGGTATTTACCCGTGCTGACGAGCTGGAGCGGGTGGGGCTGGACATCCCTCAGGTCACCAAGGTGGCGCTGACCCTGCGCCGCCGGGGCCTGCCGGTGGACACGGCGGTCTACACCGTGGAGGCGCTGCGCGACGCGCTGCTCCGCCTGAAAGGGGGTGCCGGCGCATGCTGAAGGATATCACGCTGGGCCAGTTTTTCCCTGGCGATACCCCCATCCACCGTCTGGATCCCCGGACGAAGCTTCTGTGCGTCATTTTGTACATTGTGGCGCTGTTCAATGCAAAAGGCCCCCTGACCTACGGCATCATGATCGCCGTGCTGGCGGTGTGCATCCTCCTTTCCAAGGTGGAGTGGAAGGCCCTGACCCGCGGCCTGAAGCCCGTGTACATCATCGTGGCCTTCACCGCCCTCATGAACATGTTCTTCACCACCGGCACGCCGGTGGCGGACGTGTGGCTGCTGCGCCACATCACATGGGAGGGCATCGTCTCCGCCGTGCAGATGGTGCTGCGCATCGTCATGCTCATCATGGGTACGTTCCTCATGACCTACACCACCAGCCCCATCGCCCTGACGGACGGGCTGGAGCACCTGCTGTCGCCGCTGAAGAAGCTGCGCTTCCCGGTGCATGAGCTGGCCATGATGATGTCCATTGCCCTGCGCTTCATCCCTACCCTCATCGAGGAGACGGACAAGATCATGTCGGCCCAGAAGGCCCGGGGCGCGGACTTTGAGACGGGCAATGTCTTCCAGCGCGCCAAGGCGCTGGTACCCATTCTGGTGCCGCTGTTCATCAGCGCGTTCCGCCGCGCCGACGAGCTGGCCACCGCCATGGAGTGCCGCTGCTACCACGGCGGCGAGGGCCGCACGGCCCTGCGGGTCCTGCATTACCGGCGGGCGGACTGGCTGTCGCTGGCGGCCTTCGTCGTGCTGACTGCCGGCATCATCGTCCTGAAAAAATTCGGCTTCTGAGAGAGGAGGCGGCGCAGTGCGCAACATCGCCCTGATCTTAATGTACAACGGCGCCGCCTATCACGGCTGGCAGGTGCAGAAAACGGAGATCTCCGTGGCCCAGACGCTGGAGCGGGGGCTGAGCATGGTCTGCGGCGAGCCGGTGAAGGTCACCGGCTGCGGCCGCACCGACGCCGGTGTCCACGCCGAGCACTATGTGGCCAATTTCCGCACCAGCTCCCGCATCCCGGTGGAGCGCCTGCCCTTTGCCGCCAACACCCATATCCCCGAGGATATCGTGGTCAAGGCGGCCTACGAGGTGGCGGAGGATTTCAACGCCATCGGCTCCTGCATCAAAAAGGAGTATACCTACCGCATCTACAATTCCCGCATCAAGAACCCGTTCTATGTGGATCGGGCCTACTTCTACCCCAAGCGTCTGGACGAGGCGGTGATGGACCGCGCCGCCCGGATGTTCGAGGGCACCCACGACTTCGCCGCCGTGCGCAGCGTGGGCACCAATGTCCGCAGCACGGTGCGCACTATCCATTACTGCCGCGTCACACGCAACGGGGAGCTGCTGGAATTGAAGGTATGCGCCGACGGTTTTTTGTATAATATGGTGCGTGCCATTACGGGCACGGTGCTCTACGCGGCGGAGGGCAAGCTGGCGCCGGAGGACATCCCGGTGATCCTGGATTCCGGCAACCGCACGCTGGCAGGCCCCACGGCCCCTCCCGGCGGCCTGTATCTCACCCGCGTATGGTACGAGGACGAACGACTCAATGGATAAAAGATCACGGGACAACATGACCCTCGGCGGCGGTAACCCCCAGGAGGAGCCGCCCCGCCGTGTGGCAAAGAAAAGTAAAAGGCGCTTTCTCTGGCTGGCACTGGTAACGCTGCTGGCGCTCATCGCCGTGGTGCTGTCCGTTCTGTACGACCGGGGCGAGTTCGACGGCCTGCGCCGCCGGGTGCTGTACGCCAAGGCCCAGAAGGACGAAAACGGCTGCGCCCAGCTGTACCGCTACGCCAGCGACCAGTCCGGCAGCTTCGCCTCGCTGGAGGGCAGCCTTGCCACCGTCTCCATGCACCAGATCTCGGTGCTGGACGAGACAGGCAAAACGGTCTATGACCAGTCGGTGAAGTTCCAGACCCCCACGCTGGCCCGCAGCACCGCCCGCGCCGCCGCCTACGATGTGGGCGGGAAAACCGTCTATGTTCTGTCGGCCAAGGGACTGGTCTACCGGCTGGACGCCTCCGGCGAGATCCTGTCCGCCGTCCTCAACGACGCCGGGTACCTCACCGTCACCAGCAACGAAAGCGGCTGCAAGGCCGCGGTCCGGGTCTACGACGCCTCCGGCCAGCCGGTATTTGCCTACCGCTCGGCGGACCGCTTTATCATGACCGCCGCCCTGTCCGACGACAGCCGCACGCTGGCCGCCGTCACCATGGGTCAGAGCAGCGGCGTATTCACCAGCTATGTGGTGTTCTACCGCACCAACAGCGACACGCCGGAGGCCACCTGCGCCCTGACCGGCAGCCTCATCTACGACCTGATCCCCATGGACGGCCTGTTCTGCGCCGTCATGGAGGAGCAGCTCTGCTTCCTGAACGCCTCCGGCGAGGTGCAGGCCGCCTACAGCTGCGGCGGCGACTACCTGCGCCGGGTGGACTGCGGCGGCGACGGCTACGCCGCGCTGCTGCTGGGCCGCTACCGCAACGGCACCCAGCACCGTATCGTCACCGTTACGCCGGACGGTCAGGCGCTGGCCTCTCTGGACGTGGACGGCGAGGTGGTGAGCATGTCCGCCGCAGGACGCTATATTGCCGTCCTGTTCAGCGACCACATGGTCATCTATGACAAAAATCTGGCGGAGTGCGCCCGACTGGACGCCGTCAGCGAGGCCCGGCAGGTGCTGATGCGGGCCGATGGCTCCGCCGTGCTGGCCGGCTCCACCGCCGCCAGCCTGTATCTGCCGTAACGGCAAAGGAGGGGGACTATGGCTATTTTTGTGGATCTTTTTATGGCGGCGATCCTGCTGCTGGCACTGGTGCTGGGCGTCCGTCAGGGCTTCGTCCAGAGCCTTGCCCGCGTGGCCATCGTCATCGTGGCACTGCTGGGCGCGGCCTGGCTGGCCCAGCATCTGGCAGACCCCGCCGCCAAATGGCTGGAGCCTGTCCTGACGGAAAAGCTCCAGCAGCAGATGAGCGGACAGCCCGTCGCTGCCGACGACCCCAGTCTGGCCGCCGCCGGCATTCTGGAGACTTTCGGCTTCTCCGGTGACACGCTGGACGAGATGGTGCGCAGCGTCACCGAAAAGGCCCAGGAGGTGGGGCAGACGCTGCTGTCCGCCGTGGTGTCCACGGTGCTGCGCTCCGTGGCCTACGCCGTGGTCTATCTGGTGTCGTTCCTGCTGCTCCTGCTTCTGCTGCGGCTGCTGCTGGCACCGCTGCACCTCTTTACGAAGCTGCCGGGAGTCCACGGCATCAACGCCGCGCTGGGCGGCGTGCTGGGCCTTGTGAAGGGCGCGCTGCTGCTGTTTTTCGCCGTCTGGCTGCTGCGCCGTCTCCAGCTGTGGATCACGCCGGAGCTGATCAGCCAGACCTACATCCTCCGCTTCTTTGCGGAGCACAGCCCTATGGAGCTGATCACATCGCTCTGATGACCCTGCCGCCGCCGCGTTTGCCCGCGTCCCCGGCTGGCAATACTGATACCACCCCAACGGATAATGGAGGATCACCATGCAGCCTACACTTTGTTCCCGATGCAAGAAAAACGTGGCCGTTGTGTTCATCTCCCGGATGAACGAGAAAAACGAGATGGTCAACGAGGGCCTGTGCCTGAAATGCGCCGCCCAGCTGGGTCTGCCCCAGGTGGAGGACATGATGAAGCGTATGGGCATCACGCCGGAGGATCTGGAGAACATCAACAACGAGATGATGCAGGCCTTCGGCGGCGCGGAGGAGATGAACGACCTGCCGGAGGGCGGCGAGGATGAGGACGACGAGGAGAGCGGCAAGACCGCCACGTTCCCGTTCCTGAACCGCCTGTTCAACAACGGCAGCAATCCCCCGGCGGAGCAGCCCCGTGAGGGCGGCGGCAGCGCCGGACAGCAGCCCACGGGCCGCAAAAAGGACCAGAAGCGCAAGTTCCTGGACAATTACTGCATCAACCTGAGCCAGCGCGCCCGTGACGGCAAGCTGGACGCCGTCATCGGCCGCGAGCAGGAGATTGAGCGCGTGGTGCAGATCCTGAACCGCCGTCAGAAGAACAACCCCTGCCTCATCGGCGAGCCGGGCGTGGGCAAGACCGCCATCGCCGAGGGACTGGCGCAGCGCATCGTCTCCGGTGACGTACCCTTCAAGCTGCGGCAGAAGGAGGTCTATCTGCTGGATCTCACCGCGCTGGTGGCGGGTACCCAGTTCCGCGGTCAGTTTGAAAGCCGCATGAAGGGCCTGATCGAGGAGATACGCAAGGCGGGCAACATCATCCTCGTCATCGACGAGGTACACAACATCGTGGGCGCCGGCGACGCCGAGGGCAGCATGAACGCCGCCAACATCCTCAAGCCCGCCCTGAGCCGGGGCGAGATCCAGGTCATCGGCGCCACCACCTTCAACGAGTACCGCAAGCACATCGAAAAGGACACCGCGCTGGAGCGCCGGTTCCAGCCCGTCACCGTCAACGAGCCGAATATCGAGGATACGCTGAAGATCCTGCAGGGCATCGCCCATTACTACGAGCAGTTCCACGGCGTCTCCATCCCCCAGGGGGTGCTGCGTCAGGCGGTACTGCTGTCCGAGCGGTACATCACCGACCGCTACCTGCCGGACAAGGCCATCGACCTCATCGACGAGGCCTGCTCCGACAAGAACCTCCACGACCCCGACATCAACCGCCGCATGGAGCTGGAGCGGGAGCTGGAGAACCTGACCTTCGAGCGGGAGAACCTGATGTCCGCCCAGCCTGCCGACGGGCAGGAGTTCACACAGGACGAGCTGGATCACCGCTACGAGCGCATCGCCGAGCTGCGCAGCCAGGAGCTGCGCGTCACCGACGAGCTGAATGTGATCCGCGCCAAGGGCACGCCCCAGCTGACCATGGAGAACATCGCCCGCGTCATCGAGATGTGGACGAGGATCCCTGCCAGCAAGATCAAGGAGGAGGAGTTCAAGCGCCTGGCGGAGCTGGACCAGCGCCTCCGCGCCCATGTGGTGGGGCAGGACGAGGCCATTGCCGCCGTGTCCGCCGCTATCCGCCGCAGCCGGGTGGGCATCTCGCCCAAGCACAAGCCGGTGAGCTTTATCTTCGTCGGCCCCACCGGTGTGGGTAAGACGGAGCTGGTCAAGCAGCTGGCGGACGACCTGTTCAACGCGCCGGAGTCCCTGATCCGGCTGGATATGTCCGAATTTATGGAGAAGCACTCCGTCTCCCGCATCGTCGGCTCGCCGCCGGGCTATGTGGGCTATGACGAGGCGGGGCAGCTGACGGAGAAGATCCGCCGCAAGCCCTACTCCGTGGTGCTGTTCGACGAGATCGAGAAGGCGCATCCGGACGTGCTCAACGTCCTGCTGCAGATCCTGGACGACGGCCAGATCACCGACGCCCACGGCCGCAAGGTGAACTTCGAGAACACCGTCATCGTCATGACCAGCAACGCCGGCTCCGACAATAAGTCCGCCGGTGCGGTGGGCTTTGGCGGCAGCGCCGACCAGCAGGGGAAGGAGCGCACCATGAAGGCGCTGCAGGACTTCCTGCGCCCCGAGTTCCTCAACCGCGTGGACGAGATCGTCTGCTTCAACCACCTGACAAAGGAGAACTTCTCCGGCATCGCCCGCATCATGCTGGAGGAGCTGCGCACCTCCCTCAGCGACAAGGGCTATACCTTCCGCTACGACGACGCGCTGGTGGACTATCTGGTGGAGAAGTCCTACTCCATGACCTACGGCGCCCGCAACCTGCGCCGCCTGATCCAGAAGGAGCTGGAGGACCCCATGGCCTCCCGCATTATCGACAGCTTCGAGCATCCCATCACCCAGATCAGCGCCACCGCTGCCGACGGCGCGGTGCAGCTGTACACACTGTGAGGTACGCCTATGCTGTTTCGTAAGAACATCGACCCCCGCTGCGCCTACTGCGCCCGGGGCAACCGCATCAACGATGAGCAGGTGGCCTGCGTCAGGCGGGGCGTTGTGCCCGCGTCCGACCGCTGCGGCGCCTTCAGATACGACCCGCTGAAGCGGGTGCCGCCGCGCCCGGCCAAGCTGGACGCCGCCCGCCTCACCGAGGACGATTTCAAGCTGTAAATATCTATTTATCAATACAGACAATACAGAGAACAGGGGAGGGACTGTCATGCAGCCCAAGAGAGTATGGGCCGTGTACTTCAGCGGCACCGGCACCACGGAAAAAACCGTCAGACGTATCGCCTCCGGCCTGGCATCGGCGCTGTCCGTGCCGCTGGAGCTATTCGACTTCACGCCGCCCGCCGCCCGGCAGGCCGATCTGACCTTCGGCCCGGATGATCTGGTGGTGCTGGGCACGCCTACCTACGCCGGCCGCGTGCCCAACGTCCTGCTGCCCTACCTCACCGGCAGAGTCCGCGGCAGCGCTACGCCGGCGGTGCCGGTGGTGCTGTTCGGCAACCGGGATTTTGACGATTCCCTGATGGAGCTGCGGAACATCCTCGCCGCCAACGGCTTCATGCCGGTGGCCGCTGCCGCCTTCGTGGGGGAGCACAGCTTCTCCCGTACTCTGGGCGCTGGCCGTCCCAATGCGGCGGATATGGCGCAGATGGATGACTTTGCCCGCACCGCGGCGCAGAAAATCAGGGCGCTTGCCGCCCTGCCCGCAGCCCCCGTCTCCGTGGCGGGACAGGAGCCTATCCGCCCCTACTACACCCCTCGGGACCGCCACGGCGCGCCCATCAATATCCTGAAGGTCAAGCCCAAGACCGATATGACCCTCTGCGGCGGCTGCGGTCTGTGCGCCGCCCGCTGTCCCATGGGCAGCATCGACCCCGCCGACGTGTCACAGGTCACCGGCATCTGCATCAAGTGCTGCGCCTGCGTGAAGGGCTGTCCCTCCGGCGCCAAATATTTTGATGATCCCGGCTACCTCTACCACCAGCACGAACTGGAGGATATTTACAGCCGCCCGGCTGAAAACGCCGTATTTTCATGATTATTTCCAGGCGGAAGTTTGACTGGAACAAAACCGGAAATAATAAAGGTCGGACCTGAAAAAAATATTTCCGGTTTTTTCAAAAAATAACTTGACAATATGGGAGCCATGTGTTAGGATAATGACTGTTCCGCGTGGGACGTGTACCTTGTAAATTAAACAACGAACGAAACGAAAAGCACCAGACGGGAGCGCAGAAATGCGCAACTGAAAAGACTTGGTGGAGCCGGGTTAAGTCAATTACCGGCAAAGCTAAGTATAAAAAGTTTGAAGCTATGACAAATAGCTCTGTAAAGATTAGCTCGGCGGAAATGCCGTGTTGATACAATTTATAGAGAGTTTGATCCTGGCTCAGGACGAACGCTGGCGGCGTGCTTAACACATGCAAG
>ERZ780195.218-NODE-218-length-60251-cov-12.670360_pt1 | contig 60251 bp, 93 predicted proteins | sample MGYA00511017_ERZ780195 | MGnify/ENA primary metagenome ERZ780195 (study PRJEB29588, sample SAMEA2159974) | human gut metagenome | biome: human gut; feature: human-associated habitat; material: faeces | place: Denmark | collected 2008/2010 ...
AAAGCCATAAGGGGCTGCGGCCCCTTATCAACCCCTGGGTTTTTCGACAGACTGAAGAGGCTCCTTGGAGCCTCTTCTGCCGTATTTTTTATTTACCGTCTGCCCTCGCACCAGTTGAATATGTCATCGAACACCCTCTCTTTATCCGTCTCGTTTAGTATCTCGTGGCGGTCGTTTTCGTAGAGCTTCAGGGTAACGTCATTTATTCCGGCAGCCTTGTACATTTCATATACCCTCTTTACGGCCTTGCCGAATTCGCCTACCGGGTCGCAATCCCCCGCTACCATAAGTATGGGCAGGTCTTTCGGTATTTTTTCAACATTTTCCTTACGATTTACGTAATATACCGTCTTGAGGAAGTCGTAATATGCCTTCAGGGTAAACTTGAAGGTGCATCTGGGCTCGGAATAGTAGAACCTCACTATTTCGGTATCCTTTGTGAGCCAGCTGTTTTCGGGGTGAGTACCGTCCATGTCGAACTTCTGAAAATCACCGGAAAAAAACAGCTTTTCCATAAAGGGGCTTCGGTATTTCCAGCCCTTGAACGCGGCAATGGCTTTACATACCGCCATGCCCAGCTTTGCTACGGCGTCGGGGTTCGCACCGGTGCCCATGATAACAGCACCCGATAGTCCCCCTCCGTATACGCTGAGGTATCGTCTGAGCAGGTATGAGCCCATGCTGTGGCCCAGCATGAAGTAGGGCTTATCCGGCTCCTGAGACAGCGTTCTGAGTTTATTCATATCCCCTATTAATATCTCCGGGCTTTCGCCGTCCGCAAAATAGCCCCAATCCTCCGGCGTCTTTGCAGTTTTCCCGTGGCCAAGATGATCGTGACCGACTACCATATAGCCCTTATCTGCCAGGAATGCCGCGAAGGGTTCATACCGTTCTATGAACTCTATCATGCCGTGAGATATCTGAAATACCGCCCTGTAATCTCCGTTATCCGGCAGCCACCTTACGGCATGTACGTCCGTCTTTCCATCGCCGGATAAAAATGTAAATTCCTGCTTTACCGCCATATTCTCTCCTTTACTTGGCCCAGCCCCTGCTGCGGCCTACCGCCTTGTGCCAGCTGTCCATGAGCCGCTCGCTCTCCTCCCCGGTCATCCTCGGCTCGAAGGTATTGTCGCATATCCAACTCTTACGTATCTCCTCCCGGCCGCTCCATACGTCTGTGGCGAGGCCCGCAAGGTATGCAGCGCCCAGCGCCGTGGTCTCGCGTATCTTTGGGCGGTACACCTGTTTTTGCAGTATGTCCGCCTGGAACTGCATCAAAAAGCCATCGCGGCTGGCGCCGCCGTCAGCCCTGAGGCCCTTTAAAGGCAGCCCCGTATCAGCCTCCATTGCCAGCACAAGATCCGCAACCTGATAGGCTATGGACTCCTGGGCCGCCCGGATTATATGCTCCCGCTTTGTACCGCGGGTAATGCCTATTATGCTGCCGCGGGCGTACATGTCCCAATAGGGCGCGCCAAGTCCCGTAAATGCCGGCACAAGATACACGCCGCCATTATCCTTGACCTTTTGGGCATAATACTCCGCATCACGGCTCTCCGCAAAAAAGCGCATCTCGTCCCTGAGCCACTGTATCACCGCACCGCCCACGAATACCGATCCCTCCAGCGCGTACTCCACCTTGCCGTCAAGGCCTATGCCTATGGTGGTTATAAGGCCGTTTTTGCTCATGAAGGGCTTGTCGCCCGTATTCATCAGCAGAAAGCAGCCTGTGCCGTAGGTATTCTTTGCGTCGCCCGGTTTAAAGCAGGCCTGACCGAAAAGCGCCGCCTGCTGGTCGCCGGCGATTCCCGCTATAGGCACTTTACAGCCCTGAAAATCCGTATAGCCGTATACCTCGCTGCAATAGCGCACCTCAGGCAGCATGGCCCGTGGAATATCCAGCGCCTTCAGCAGCGTATCGTCCCAGTCCAGCCTGTGTATATCGAACAGCATAGTGCGGGAAGCGTTGGTGTAATCCGTGACGTGCACCTTGCCGCCTGTGAGCTTCCAGAGAAGCCATGTGTCAACAGTGCCGAAGAGTATCTCTCCCCGCCTTGCCCGCTCCCTGGCGCCCTCCACCCGGTCCAGTATCCATTTTATCTTGCTGCCGGAAAAATAGGCGTCCGGCACAAGGCCGGTAACGTTCTTTATATGCGCTCCGAGTCCTTCCTTCAGCAAGCCGTCCACTATGTCCGCCGTTCGCCTGCACTGCCAGACTATTGCATTATATATGGGCTTTCCGGTATTCCTGTCCCAAAGCACCGTCGTCTCGCGCTGGTTGGTTATGCCTATCCCGGCGATCTCCTCCGCCGAAACGCCGGACTGCGCCACAGCCTCCATCATCACGCCGTACTGTGAGGACCATATCTCCATAGGGTCATGCTCTACCCAGCCCTCCTGAGGGTATATCTGGGTAAATTCCTTCTGGCACACGCTTATCATGTTCTGATCCCGGTCAAAGAGTATGGCGCGGGAGCTGGTAGTTCCCTGATCCAACGCCAGTATGTATTTTTTATCCATCGCAGCTCCTCCGGCAGATGTGTTTATGAATAAGAATATACAGATTATACCACAGCGGCGCCGTCAATGCAAAAAGAGCCGAAAAATCCGGCCCTTTTATCCCACTCGTTCAATATTCTACTGTTTATCCTCGTCAAACCACAGCTCTACCTTGAAAAGGTCGCCGTCCAGTGAAAGCTTTAGTTTCCCTTTCATAAGCTCTGTCAGGCTTTCCGCTATGCTGAGGCCCAGACCGCTGCCGCCCCTGCTTCTGGATTCGTCACCCTGAACAAAGCGTTCCAGCAGCTCCTCCACAGGTATATTCAGCTGCTGCTGTGATATGTTCTTGAAGCTTACCACTGCCCTGCCGTTTTCCGTCCTCGCCTCAAGGTACGCCCTGGTGCCCGGCATGCCGTGCCTGCATATGTTTTGCAGTAAATTCTCTACCACCCGCCACAGCAGCCTGCCGTCCGCCCTTACGTATATATCCTCCTCAGGCATATTCACTACCGGCGTTATGTTTACAGCCTCCATGCGTTCGCCGTACTCAGCCGAGGACTGGCGCAGCAGCTCGGAAATATTTACCCGCTCCATGTTTACATTCAGAGCGCCGGACGAGGCCTTTGATGCGTCTATCAGGTCTTCCGTAAGCTTTTTGAGTTTTTTGCTCTGGCGGGCTATGGTATCTATATATTCCTTCGCCTTTTCGTCCTGTATGTCCTCCTTCTGCAGCAGGTCTATGTATGTGACTATGGAGGTAAGCGGCGTCTTCAGGTCGTGGCTCACGTTTGTTATAAGCTCTGTCTTGAACCGTTCGCTCTTCATGCGCTCGTTTACCGCTATGGCCATGCCCCGGCCTATGCTGTTGAGGTTCTCTCCGTGCTCGCGGAATTCGCGCTTCATGTCCGAGGTATCCACACAGTAGCTAAGGTCGCCGTTGGCCATAGCCTGCCCCGCCGCACTCAATGTGCGCATCTGCCTTATCATGTTAAGCAGGAGGTACAGCGCGCCGCCGTTTATGGCAAGCAGAATCAGAAATGTAAGAAAGCCTCCGCGGGTAAAAAATCTGTATGAGAGCAGTGCGTTAATCAGCAAGTATCCGGCAAAGGCCAGCGAGAACCGCCATGCCCCGCTTATGCTGCTCAGCATGCTGCTGGCGCCCATTCCCACGCCTGTGCAAAGCCTGTATATCAACGTATTTTTGAACAGCGTACCGGTCTTTATGCGGGCGGCGGTGGTCATGCAAAGCGCCATAAATACCCCGGCAAGGCAGGCCAGTATCACCGCCGCAGCCACAGCCTTTACGGTGTTCAGCTCATATGCCACACATTCCACAAGCATTGCGCACAGGCCGGTTCCCAGGAGGATCGCCGAGGGCAGGTACAGGTCGTAAGGTATCTTATCCTGCCGCTGCGGCACGTATTCCTCCGTGCCGCTCTTATGGGCCGCGGAGCAGAGCAGGAACACGAAGCACGCAAGGGCAGTAATCCCCGCGATAAAGCCGTACACCATCATGCTGTTGCGGTTTTTGTAGGCGAACTCCTTAAATCCCGTCTTGTCTGTCATAATGGCATTTGTGCCGTCTATGTAGTAGCCCCAGTCGTCTCCCTCTGCGGTGAAGGTCACGTTGAGCCCCGTGTTTTTATACCAGTCCTTGGAGTAGCAATATACCACACCTGCAATGCAGCAGGCCAAAATAGCTGTCATGACGCAGAATAGGCAGAATGCCACGGCCCGCGCCCAGAATTTATGGGTAAGGTTGTTATCCTTCATTTTTGCCTCCATTCAGCTTGTAGCCTTTGCCCCAGACCACCTTTAAATATCTCGGGTTGCCGGGATCTATCTCGAGCTTTTCCCGTATATGCCGTATGTGCACCGCTATGGTGCCCTCCGCTCCTATGGGCACGTCGTTCCATATCTTCTGATATATTTCTCTCGAGGAAAAAACCTTGCCCGGGTTTTGCATCAAAAGCTTTAATATCTCATATTCCGTAGGAGTAAAAGAAACCGGCTCGCCGCAGAGCGTCACCTGCTTCGCATCGTCGTCCAGCTCTATATCGCCTACGCGCAAGGACTTGGGAGGCTGCAGCTTTATGCCGCCGAGATATGCATAGCGACGAAGCTGCGCCTTTACTCTTGCTATCACCTCCAGCGGATTGAAGGGTTTTGTGACGTAGTCGTCCGCCCCTACGGTAAGGCCCGCCACCTTGTCCATATCCTCGCCCTTGGCTGTGAGCAGTATCACCGGCACATTGCTTTCCTGCCTTATTCTTGCCGTAGCCGTCATTCCGTCCATGAGGGGCATCATTATGTCCATGAGCACAATGTGTATATCATCTGAGGCAAGCTTATCCAGCGCCTCCTTGCCGTTTGACGCCTCCAGCACGCCGTAGCCTTCGCCGTTTAAATATATCCTAAGGGCGTTTCTTATGTCCCTGTCGTCGTCACATACCAGAATGTTGTACATTTCCTCACCTCCACATACCAAAGGATAGCAGATAATACCTTAATAAAAAACCGGTAAAATCCTTAAGACTTTATTAAACCACAAAACAGCTCCAAATCAAAGGGCCTCCCTTAATTCCGGGAGGCCTCAGAGTGTCAAAAAAGTGGCTGAACGCCACTTTTTTGATTTTTCTCATTCGGTGCTTGCGCCTATGGCGCGGCCAGCACCTCATGCAGGGAAAGCCTTGCTACGCAAGCGCCTTTTGCGGATTTGCCGCACATGTCGCCAAATCCGAATAAAGCCATAAGGGGCTGCGGCCCCTTATCAACCCCTGGGTTTTTCGACAGTCTCGGGCCTCCCTTAATTCCGGGAGGCCTTATGTCACTGTTTTCCGTATTTCGCATTTATATCCTTTACCGTCTGCTCATGGCGCGCTTCTTCCTGCGCCAGCTCGCCCTCCAGCTTTGCCCGCTCTGCCTCCAGCTCGCTTTTCACCTGTTCCAGCGCCCCGTAATACTCCGGGTCATCCGAGGGCTTCTCGAGCAGTATGTTTAAGCTTTGCCTGCATGTCCCTATGCTTCTTTCGTACCGTGCGTTTATCTCCCTTTCCCGTTCATCGTGCCCGGCGTTTTCTGCAGCCAGCTCGTCGCTGTACTTTTCTTCCAGTGCGTCCGGCGTGGGCTCCGGCGTGTTTGTAGGTCGAGGCGTCCACGTTGCGGCAGGCGTGGGTTTCGGCGTGGGCAAGGGCGTTGGCAGAGGCGTAATAGTAGGCGTCGGCGTAGCTGTGGGCAGAGGCGTGGGGGTAACGTCGGGCAGCGCTGTAGGCTTTGCGCTTTTCTTTGGCCTTTGCTCCTGCTTTTCCTCGGCTTTCCCCACGCCGTCATATGTGACTTCCTCCGGGGCGTATACGGAATTTGCCTCATTACCGGTATCGGCGGGTATATGGTTTTGGCTCTGAGAAAGAACGCTCTCAGGCTGCCTGCCTGAATCCACCAACACTATTTCCACGTATTTATCATTATACGCACAGCCTGAAAACACCTCCAGCCCAGCGGCAATGCAAAAGGATAAAATTACTGCGTTTCTGAAGCTCATAATCTCCGTCCTCAATAAATGCGGCAAAATGATGAATAAATCGACATGTCATGTAAACGTTATTTACATGATATAACCTTTTGCTCCATAATTCAATTACAATTCCATAAAAAATACCCCCTGCCGGTTAAAAAAGCAGGAGGCAAATGTGTTTTATCTTTTTTCGGTAAGCTTTCGGAGTATGTCGCCAGGCTTTAATTCCTGTTTGCAGCCTATATACAGCTTCTCCTTTGGATGCGGCGTACTCTGCACCCTTTCGCCAGCCTCGTTTGTTATGCCGCTCACCTTAAAGCTGCGGCCTATGTCGCCGGGGGAAAGTATGGAAAGCTCCTCGCCGTCATAAAACTTGTTGCGCTGAGCCACAAAAGCGGTCCCAGTCTTGCCGTCATAGGATATCACCACCGCGGCTATGGCTCCGTCCGCTACGTAACCGCCGCTGCGGGTCTCCTGACCTTCAGCGCCGGGATCGCCGAATGCAAAGCCGGTGGTATAGGGCCGATGGGACGCAAGCTCCAGCTCCCGCATCACGGAAGCGGGCACCTTATATTCCCTGCCCTCGTCGATGCTGCGCTTATACTCGTCAATGGCCATTCGGTAGGCGTTCACCACTGTGGCCACATAGGCGATGGACTTCATGCGGCCCTCTATCTTGAGGCTCATTATGCCTGCATCCACTATCTCCGGTATGTACTCTATGAGGCGCATATCCCGGGAGTTCATGATAAAGCTGCCGCGCTCGTCCTGCTCTATCGTAAAGTACTCGCCGTTTGAGCCCTTTTCCCTTAGTTCATACTGCCAGCGGCAGGGCTGGGCGCATTCACCCCTGTTTGAGTCCCTGCCGTTTATGTAGTTACTCAGCAGGCATCTTCCGGAATAGGACACGCACATGGCGCCGTGGACGAACATCTCAAGCTCAAGGTCCTCAGGCAGTCTCTGCCGCATAGCCTTTATCTGCTTGATGGAAAGCTCCCTGGCAAGTATTATGCGCTTTACCCCCTGCTCGTACCAGAACAGCGCCGCCTCGGAATTCAAAGTGTTCGCCTGAGTACTCAAGTGCAGCGGCATATCCGGCACGCATTTACGCGCCACCCGTATCACGCCGGGGTCATTGACTATAAGCGCATCGGCGCCGGCAGTCCGGATGGTTGTCAGCAGTTCCGGCAAATCCTTAAGGTCCTCGTCCCGCGCGAATGCATTGCAGGCCACGTATACCTTGGCGTTCCTCCCGTGGGCGTATTCGCAGCCCGCCCTGAGCTGCTCCGGCGTAAAGTTATCGGCATAATTCCTCAGGCTCATGCTCTGCGCCCCAAGATATACCGCGTCCGCACCGTAATCGATGGCCGTGGTCAGCCTTTCCATATTTCCGGCAGGAGCCAGAAGCTCAGGCATTGCTATCTTCATCAGCTGTTCTTATAAGCCTCCTTGTTTTTGAGGAAGTCCTCGTAGCTCTTGGAGAACACCAGCTTGCCGAAGTCCGGGTCATTGGCGTCCTGGGTGCGGGATTTCAGCACAAAGTACAGGTAACCCTCTCCCATGAAATCGCTGTCGGGATAAAGCGCAGCCTTTATAGCCGCAGCGCTTGGGTTACATATGGGACCTATGGGCAGACCGTCTATGTTGTAGGTATTGTAGGGCGAGTTCACCGCCATCTGATCCGATGTATAGTCCAGCGTGTTTCCCGCATCGAGTATGTATTTCAGCGGGGCGTCGCTCTGGAGCTTCATACCGCTGTTAAGCCTGTTGTGGAATACCGCGGATACCTTATCAAAGTCGGCAGTCTTGGCCTCGCGCTCTATCATGGAGGCCATTGTCACAGCCTGATCTACCGTCATATTCAGCTCCTGCGCCCTGTCCATGTACTCGTCGCTGAATATCTCATTGAAGCGAATGAGCATTTTTGTTATCACGCTCTTCGCTGAGGCATCGGCGTACACCTCATAGGTATCCGGGAAAAGATACCCCTCAAGCGCGTACTTGCGCTGATCCTTATCTGCGCTCTGCAGAATGCTGTTCACAAAGCTGTATTCAGAGAATGCCTCCCCGCTCCTGCAGAGGCTCAGGAACTCCTCGGTGGAATCCAGTATGCCCTCTTCCACCAGCAATTCCGCTATATCCTCTACCTCCATGCCCTCGCGTATCTTTACGTTTACGGTCTTTCTCGCGGGGTTGCCGGTGCAGATTATGTCCACCATCTGGGCAATATCCATGTTGCGGCTCAATATATAGGTTCCCGCTTTAAGGGTGCTGGACTTGCCAGTGAAGTCAACATATATTTTGAATGCAGCCTTGTTGTTTATAAGGCCCTTGTTGCCCTCTCCGCCAGCCTCGTAGAGTATCTTGGCTATGGTAGATGCGCCGCTGCCCTTTTCTATGGTAACGGTAACCGGCGTAGCGTCGTTCACGTCCACCGGGCGCACGAACTCGTCCAGGGTATAGTTTACGCCCACGACGAGTATGGCAGAGCATACCGCTATGCTTATGCCGTATATCAGTATGGGTCTCAGCACATTCATGATCTTTCGGTGCCGCTGTCTTTTTCTTCGGGCGGCCTCCCGGTTTTCCCGTTCTTCCATGTGTTGAGCTTACTCCTCCAGCGCGCCGAGATCCACATCTATGGCCTCGGCGATTATCTTATATATGTCGCTTACCACTCTGTTGAGCCTGTATTCGGCAAACAGGAACGCGGATGCGTCCTGATTCAGCTGCAAAAGCTCGCCTATCTTCTGAAGGCGCTGCATCGTCTCATCATCCTTTTTACCGGACACCATTGCCGCCTGCGCCGCCAGCTGAAGCTTATGATACTCCTTTATAAGGGACGCCGTAGTATCGTTTTCAAAGGCCTTTTCCTTGGTGGTCTTATATTCCCTGAATTCGTCGCTCTCCTTCAGCAGCTTCGCAAGCTCGTTTGCCTTATCGTATACCATAGCAAATACCTCCGTTTAAAAAAATGTCTATATCTCTATTATTATGGGCATGACCATGGGTCTTCTCTTGGTACGCTCATAAAGGTAATTCTTTATGGAATTCCTTATGTCGTTCTTTATTGAGGACCAGCTGCTGCGGTGGTTTTTCTCAAACTGGGCGGCCTTGGTCTTCACGAGCTCCCTCGTCTCCTTTAGCAGTTCCTCCGAGTTTTTCTCATACACAAAGCCCCTCGAGAGTATCTCTGGCTGTGCCAGGAGTGCGCCGGTCTGCTTGTTAAGCGTAATGACTACTGTGAATATTCCGTCCTCGGAGAGCAGCTTTCTATCCCTTAGCACCACGTTGCCTATGTCGCCTACCCCGCTGCCGTCCACCATAACGCTGCCGGCGGTTACGCTGCCCGCTATGCGGCCCTTGTTTCGGGTGAGCTCTACTACGTCGCCTATTTCGGTAACGAATATGTCCTCCTCGGGTATCCCAAGCTCCTCCGCCAGCTCTTTATGCTGGTAAAGATGCCGCGCCTCGCCGTGTACGGGTATGAAAAACTTGGGCTTTGTCAGCGTCAGCATGAGCTTGAGCTCCTCCTTGCAGGCGTGGCCTGAGACGTGTACATCCGCCATACGCTCGTATATGACCTTCGCGCCGTGCTGGTAGAGCTGGTTTATCACCCTGCCCACGCTTTTCTCGTTGCCGGGTATGGAGGAGGCCGAGATTATCACCATATCTCCCTTGCCTACGTTTACCTTATGGGAGGAATTGGCCATTCTGAACAGGCCGCTCATGGGTTCCCCCTGGGAACCTGTGGTTATGACGCATATCTGGTCGTCCCTGTATTTTTTAAGCTGCCCAACCTCAACAACGCTCTCGTCCGGCAGCTGCAGATAGCCGAGCTCCTTGGCTATCTCTGCTATCTTTACCATGCTGCGGCCCTGGAAGCATACTACCCGTCCAAAGGATATTGCCACGTCCGCAATCTGCTGTATGCGGTATATGTTGGAGGCAAAGGTAGCCACCACGACGCGGCCCTTTGCCTTGTCGAAGCAGTGCTCAAAGGTCTTGCCTATACCCCGTTCAGAGGGTGTATGTCCTTCGTTCTCCACGTTGGTGCTGTCGCTCATGAGTGCAAGTACCCCGCGGGAGCCGTAATACGCAAGCCTCGCTATATCTATGGGTTCCCCGTCGATAGGCGTGTAGTCCACCTTGAAGTCGCCGGTGTGTATCAGCGTGCCTATGGGAGTGTTTATGGCCAGCGCGCAGGCCCCCGCTATGGAGTGACTGGTCTTTATGAACTCCACGCTGAAGCAGCCCAGACGTATGGTATCTCCGGGGCTGACGCAGTTAAGGTCAGCATGGTCTACCTTTATCTCGGTCAGCTTCTGCTCTATGAGAGCTATGGTCAGCTTTGTGGCGTATACCGGCACATTGAGCTTTTGGAGGGCATAAGGCACCGCGCCTATGTGATCCTCGTGACCGTGGGTTATAAGTATGCCCCGTACGTTCGCCGCATTCTTTTCAATGTAAGTCATATCCGGTATGACTACATCTATTCCTGGCATCTCCTCATCCGGGAAGGACATTCCGCAGTCCACTATTATTATGTCGCTGCCGTATTCTATTACGGTCATGTTCTTGCCTATCTCCCCTACTCCGCCGAGGGGGATTATCTTCAGTTTCTTTGCAGTCTTTGCCAAATTATATCTTTTCCTTTCGTCTTTTACAGTTCTTAGGTAACTATATCCATATATTGCAATATGCATACTTGAACCAATTTTATCTTATATTATACTATCCTTATATTTTTACCACAAGCGGGCTATTTTGTAAACAATCCGGTAACTCTGTTATATCAGGTCATTTTAAACTTACCCTGATTCTTGTAAAGGCGCCGAACTTCGGGTATAATATATTGGTTGAAATTCTGTCATTGAGTATATTTGCGGAGATTAGCAATGGATATAAACACCACCGGGTCTTCCGGCCGTACCCATGTCCGCCAGGACAGCCAGCCGGCACAGCATAAAAGAAAGAAAAAGAACCACTACCGCGCCATGAGCCGAAAGCTTCTGGTGCTGATATGCCTGTGCATAGTGGGTCTTGGCGCAGTTCTGATACTTCGGCTGCACTATACCCACACCCCCAGCGCAAAGAAGCTCCACTCATACCTCAGCGGCGGCGCGTACCTCAGCGGCATAGTCATTGACGGCAAGAACGTATCCGGCATGACGCTGGACGAGGCCCGCAGCGAGATAGCCCCATTAGTAAACGAAGCTGCGAAAAACATAAACATACGCGTTTCCCACGGTTCAGACCTGTGGGTGTTCACCGCAGCGGATATGAAGGTATCCACCAACCTAGAGTATGCGTTGGCCGAAGCAATGCTGTACGGCCGGGGCGGCACCGGCGCCGCTAATAAGGACGCCAAGAAAGAACTCAAAGAAAACGGCAGGGAATTTGACGTGAGCTTCACGCCGGATATGGACGTGATAAGGGCGAGAGTCGCTGAAATAGCCGCTAAGATAGACACCCCCGCCACCGAGCCTTCTGCAGAGGCAAACGAATGGGCAGATTCACCCGGCTTCAACTACCACGAGGGCGTAAGCGGTCACGTCCTGGATCAGGACGCTCTTGTTCAAGCCATTGTCGACGCGATAACAAACAAGGATTATCAGGCAGTAATAAAACCGGAGCTTGTCACTCAGGAGCCTACCCACTCCATGGACTGGCTCAAGGAAAACACCCAGTTCATAGCCAAGTGGCAGACCAGCTTCGGCGGCAGCCGAAGCGCACGCGACCCGGGCCGTGTGGGTAATATCCAGAAAGCCTGTACTCTGCTCAATGGTCACAAGGTGGACGTGGGCGAGGAATTCAACTTCAACGCCATCATCGGCCCCCGCACCGAATCCGGCGGCTGGCCCCTAGCCCCCGGCATAGTAAACGGAGACAGATATGAACTGCAGCCCGGCGGCGGGATTTGCCAGGTCACTACAACCCTTTACAACGCCCTGCTCTGCTGCGGTCAGGATAAGGTAGAAATAACCGAGCGCTACCATCACTCCTGGCCATCCAGCTATGCGGATATCGGCCTCGATTCCACCGTTACCGGAACCGTGGAAAGCGGCAAGAGCCTCAACTTTAAAAACACCTCCGGTGCGCCGATGTACATTTTCCTCTACTGCGATCAGGCAGCGCATACTGTTACCGCCTATGTATACGGCGAACCGCTGCCGGAGGGGATAACCTATAAGCCCCGCGGCGATGTAGTAGAAACCACAGACCCACCGGAAACGGTTACTACCGAGAATCCGAATTGGCCCCTCGGCTACAAGCAGAAGGAGGCTTCCGCGCGCAAGGGTTACAAATCCAACGTTTACTTGGACAAGTACGTAAACGGCGTGCTGGATGAGAGCGCATCAGTGCTGCTCTATACCGACAGGTATGATGCCAAGGCCGAAAAGGTCATAATAGGCACCGGCGACCCGAGCCTGCCCAAGCCTACCGATTAAGCATGATAACAAAAGCGCCGACTTAGAGTCGGTGCTTTTTGCAGTATTCAGTGTTAGTTTTTTCACAATTAAAGCGGCGGCTAATTTTCTAAATTCTTCCTCATACCACTTTATTTCCAAGAAAAACAATGCTATAATAATCATGGTGCAGGTATGTGTCCTCACTATATCAGATTTTTTCATACGCATCATTTTCAATAACATCTTTCAGGAGGAACCACTTAAATGAAGTTTTCCAGCAAAGTTGAAAAAAGCGGTCTGTCCCCCATGCGCAAGTTCCACCCCTATGCGGTGGCAGCGGAAGCCAAGGGCAAGAAAATCTATCATCTTAACATCGGCCAGCCCGATATCGAGACACCGAAGCAGTTTTTCGATGCTATCAAGCATTTTGAGCAGCCCGTTCTGGCCTATGCTCCGTCTCCCGGTATGCCTGTCCTGATCAAGGCTATCCAGAAGTACTATGATAAACTCAACATGCACTTTGACGAGAGCGAGATTCTCATCACTACCGGCGGCAGCGAGGCCCTCTGCTTCGCCCTGCAGGCGATTCTGGACGACGATGACGAGATCCTCATCCCCGAGCCATTCTATCCCAACTACAACACCATGACCAACACCACCGGCGGTAAGATCGTTCCCATCCCCACCTCTCCCGAGGAAGGCTACCGTTATGCCGATCGCGCCAAGATAGAGGCTCTCATAACCCCCCATACCCGTGCCATCATGTGCACCAACCCCGGCAACCCCACCGGCGTGCTCCTGACCCACGAGGAAATGGAGATGATCGTGGACATCGCAAAGAAGCATGACATGTTCGTCATCGGCGACGAGGCTTACCGTGAGTTCGTATACGGCGGCGAGCCCCTGCAGTCCTTCGGCGAGTTCGCCGAGACCGCACCTGAGAACATCATCGTCATCGATACCGTGTCCAAGCGCTTCAGCGCCTGCGGCGCCCGTATAGGCTGCATCATTTCCAAGAATAAGGAGCTTATGAACCACTGCATGAAATACGCTCAGGCGCGTCTGTCCGTCGCCACCCTCGACCAGATCGCCTCTGCCGCTCTCTACGATGTAGGCCCCGAGTATTTCGCCGCGGTACGCGATGAGTATAAGCTCCGTCGAGATACCGTCGTTGAAGAGCTCAACAAGATTCCTGGCATCGTCTTCGAGTGTCCTAAGGGCGCCTTCTATCTGATGGCGGCACTGCCCGTGGACGACGCGGAGAAGTTCCAGCAGTGGCTGCTGGAGGAGTTCGACGACAACGGCGACACCGTCATGTTCGCTCCCGGCAAGGCCATGTATGCCACCCCTGGCAAGGGCATAAATGAGATTCGTATCGCCTATATCCTAAAGCGGGAAGACCTTATTCGCGCCTGCCAGCTGCTGGCCCTCGGCATCAAGAAGTACAACGCAAGATAAACAAAGCAATATAAAAGGCCTTCCGAAAGGAAGGCCTTTTGGGTTATTATCAAATCACGCTCTACATCTGACGTTCGATCTTCGTTAATATTGACCGGTTAGGGCTTTTTGGATATACTGTTATTTGAAAGCATCCTCAATCTTCCGCTTGGACACTTCTCGTCCTGGTGCCAGAAGATTGTGGATGTTTTCATTGTATATAACACATTGGAAGCGGCGGTTTCATGAACAGTCGGTCGTCGCAGTAGTGATATGTACGCCTTGACACGGCTGCTCTTCTGTGCTACGTTTACATCGGCAGCATTGATGTAAGCGTCGTTTGAGCGAGTCGCGGCAGGCACTTGTCGCCTGTTGGAAAGAAGTTCAGCGATGCTTTTATTGTCTCACCTATATCGGTTCACGCTGCATGGTGTGAGACTGTCGAAAAACCCAGGGGTTGATAAGGGGCTGCGGCCCCTTATGGCTTTATTCGGATTTGGCGACATGTGCGGCAAATCCGCAAAAGGCGCTTGCGTAGCAAGGCTTTCCCTGCATGAGGTGCTGGCCGCGCCATAGGCGCAAGCACCGAATGAGAAAACTCAAAAAAGTGGCGTTCAGCCACTTTTTTGACACTCTGACACCATGCGCTGCATGGTGTTCTTCTTTGGTATCCGGCGGCTACCCGTTTTTTATTCAGTTCCTTGCAGTTTCTCGTCCGTAAAAAGCGGCTGTTTATCTATATTTTCCGTTTGCGCTCGTTTTAGGGCTTGAAATAAAAGGTTGCCAGAAAGTTGCCGGAAGGTTGCCAGTTACGCAGTAAAATATTTTTCAACCTTGAAATCCTTACCGTCTATATCGTTAATGAAATCTTTTGCAAGGCTGAAATAAAACTCCGGGTCTTCTCCCCTGCCTACCATTTCGGCGGTATCGTGACTATCGTTGTAGTACATATTCATGCACAGGTAGTATTTGCATACCGCCGTTATTCCCTTCGTCGCCAGAAACGCCTTGATGGTATCATAGTCCCATTTTTGACCGTATGGGCGCATACCCTTGACTATCTGCCGCGCCTCTTCGGGAGTTATCCGATATGCTATTTCTTCGAGGCAATACATCGTTTCTCTGTACACCTCCGGCAGACGGTCCTTTACCGTGTGCATCATATCAGAGAGCGCATCGGTCACTTCTGCCATATCGGTGTGCCTTTCGGATATCAGGCGTATGATCTCCTTAAAGCTCATTACTCTGCGCCTCCGTTAATGCTTGCAAGGCTGTTGGTGAGTGCGCAAGTTTTATTGAGCAGTTTAAAGCTGCCGCCCGTGGTGTTGGTCTTGACGATGGTAGCATACCTGGTGCGGGTGCGTATGGCGCAGGCTGTGACCTGGGCGCAGCAGCTATCTATCAGCGGGTACTGTTCCGTGCCGGCGCCTATGGTGACAAACACGGGCGCGGTTATAGTGGTAGCCGCCGGGATAGACTGAGCTACCACGATGCAGTATTTCTGATTATCGTTATAGTTGCCTGCCGGGAGGTTGATTATCAGCCCGGTTCCCGCCGTGAAGGTAACGGCCTGGGAGATTATAAGGTTGGGGCAGAGTTTGCATACATTTTTACAAGCCATTTTTATTATGCTCCTTTCGAAAATCAAGGGGCAGCATACGCCGCCCCGATATATCACGGCATAGCCGGAATTAGCAGCAGCAGCCGCAATTATTACCACAGAAGGGAGAGTTCCCCGCGTTGTAGGTGTAACCGTTGGGATAGCGGACTACTCCGTACATGCGGTTATCCATCTCAAGGCTGGACACTTTGTCCCTGAGAGCCTGCATTTCGTTCGCCTGTATCAGGGAGCGGGTGGCCTCGGCCTCGGCGTGGATAGCGGTGGTTATGTCGCAGGTGTTCTGGTTCATCTGCGCTGAGAGGTTGGCTATACCGAGCCTCTGTTCACAGCAGCAGTTTGCGAGCTGGTTGGACAGGTTCCGGCCTTCGGTGGTGATAGCGTTGTTCAGCGCGAAGGTGGAATCACATATACCGTTGCCGATGTTAGTCAAGCGGTCATTGATCTGGCCGAAGTGCTGACCGAAGAGAATTTCCTGCTGAGACGCAGCGGTGGCATACTGTCCAAATTCGCCCTGGCGGTTCCAGCCGCCAAAGCCGCCGCCCATCATAGCAAAAAGTATGATAAGGGCGAATATCCAGAAGCCTCCGTTGAAGCCGTCAGTCTTGCCATCAGTTACCGCGGCTATATCCGCGAGAGAGGGCATATTATCCATAGTTCTAAAGTTCCTTTCGATTTATATTCCAATCCCGTGCGCGCTTCGGGTAATGGTCTATCTTAATTCAGAGAGAATATCCTCGGGGTCTATCCCGTATTGCTTGCAGGCCGCATAAAACATCTGTTTAGGGTCGCCGTTGCCTATCATCTGCTTTATCTTCTGTATTTGCCCAGGAACGGACATCATCTGTTTAGCCTGCGCTATCATTTGTGGGTTGAGTTTCCTCGGACTTCCTCCGCTTAGCATTTGTAGTATCGGGTTTAGCATTTATCATTTCCTCCAATCTGGCTATTCTCTGTTCAAGGCCGTTCACATCGACAGGCGGAGCGGGTTTATACGGGGTTATGCTGTAAGGCGAGAGAGAGGGGAACCCCGCCCCGTCCGTTGTTTTAAGCCACACTATGGGGGCCGTTTCATCCAACAGAAGAACGGAGCTATTAGGGGGCATTTGATACGCCTTTGCGCCGCCCTCGCCGTTCACTTTGACTACTTCGGTTCGCTGATATTGGGTTTGCTGGTTAAAATAAGGTTGGTATGGATACACTGTTTCACGCTCCCTTCTACCTGAATTTTGGCATAAAAAAAGAGCCGATAGGACTGCTCCCATCGGCTATTTATCGGCTATTTACAGTGCGTTTTCAGTTGTTTTTCGGCAGCCTTGCACCGCCTGCGTATCTGGTCATATTCAAGGGGTATTTCAAATTTAAGCTGGTACTCGCCCGTCAAAGCGTCGTATGACACCCCGTCTAAAAGGCGGCGGGTTATCAGCCAGCGGTCTTTTTCGTTATGTATCCATTCGTGTATGAGTGCTTCCCACTCTGACCGGGGGCGGGAATTGAGCAGGGTCTTGTCCATATAATAAGAGGCCGCTTCTCCAAAAGCCTACACCTCCTTTATACAAGATTTGCCCCCGACGTTTGCCGGGGGCTATTGAAAGGGATTCCCGTCCGGGGGCTACTGTTTGTTGTAGTTTGCCGAGGATATGCCCAGCACCGCGCCCAGGAACGTGTCAACGGCGGTGATAGTGCCGACGATCTCCTCAGGATAGGGGAGGTTCCAAATACCCGCAAGGGCAAAATAGAGGGTGCCTATGGCGGGGAGCCAGATCAGGGCGATTGCCTTGAGAATGTCGTATACCTTGTTCGAGAGTTTCATGTTTTTTCCTCCTTTAATTGTTGTGTGCTTCAAGCCTGTCCAGCCGGTGGTGGGCGCTTTTCGTGCTTTCTTCCACACGAGCCACGCGGAGGTCTATGTCCTCAATTTTGGTGGCCTGCGCCCGCATATCGAGTTTGATATCGTCCACGCCGCGCTTGATGTAGTCCACGTCCGATTTAAGCGCGGTGTCAATGGCGGTGTCGCGTGTCGCCGCGTCAACCGCGTCCTTTCTTGCGGTCTTTATGTGAGCCAGCCAGCCCAGCAAAATGCCGCTCAAGCCTGTGACTATTGCCCATATCCATTCTTTGGTCATGGGTGCTCCTCCTTATTTTTTTAGTGTGCCTACATAGATTTTGCCGTCCACGGATACGGTAGCCTGCAACACGTTCGGTAGCTCTGTCGGTGTCATGCTGTGTGCCTGTGCAAACCGCTGTATAGCCGCAATGGTGTTTTTACCGGCTATGCCGTCCGCGTCCCCCGCGTCATAGCCCAGAGCGTTAAGGGCGGTCTGCAATGCCTTGATATCGTCGCCCCTCATCATGGGGCTCGTCAGGGTTATGATCTTCCGCTCCTTTACCTCCTCCTTTTCTTCCTCCTGCTGGAGCAGGGCAAGCCGCCCCCAGTGCGTCCAGTTGCCATCGGACAGTTTGCGCTTGCATACGCCATCGTCGCGGCCTTTCGCCTCTATGGTGTAGCCGTCGCCGACGTATACGCCGACGTGAACCATTTTCTTGCTGCTTTCGCTGTACTTGAATACGAGGTCGCCCGCCAACATGGGGGTTTTCCCGGCGTAGCCCCTGTTTTCGCCGCACATACGGTAAAGCCCCTGGGCGTTGGTGTCGCCCTTCATCCAGTGCTTTATGTCGCTGATGTAGTGTACGATGAGGCCGGAACAGTCGAACGCGTAGAGAGGCCGTTTTTCGGCCTTCTCCATGAATTTCACGGCGCGGTTGTAATTCGTGTCGCTGGTTTCGCGCCGTTCTATCCATGCGTAGGGGTCGCTCATGCTGTCAACCTGCTGCCCCTGCGCACCCCAGACGTACATATCCCCGACATGACTTTCGAGGTATTCTATGAAGCCTGTTACTCTGCTCATTTGCGTTTACCTGCCACCGCGAGGCCGAATCCTATCAGGGCTATGGATACCGCATACGCGAGGACGGAGGCGCCGCCGGTCTTGGGTATCACCACGGGATTTTTTGCAATGGGCTGTTCGGCGGGCTGCGCGGCGTTAAAATAGTAGGTTTTGCTCACAGTCCTGTTTTTCTGCATGGCGTTGTAGAGTTCTTCTGCCGTGGTGGCGTTTTCGTATGCCATATCTTTGACGGTTATACGGAGGGCGGCGGGCTGGTCGGTAACTATGCCGCTCAAGTAATATGTTCCAGCCTCCAATCTCAGGTCGTTTGTGTCCAGCTTTACGCCGTCCAGTTCGATTATAAGTTCCATGTCGGTCAGGTCGAAAAACCGGGGTATGCCTATGTCAACCTTGAGCAAAAATAGCTCATTATTGACGTAGGTCTTGGATACCGCCTTGCCGGTCTGGTAGTCCAGCGCGGTTATATCCAGAGTTACGGGGTCTGCGGCGTAGGCTACGGTGCAAAGGCACAGCATGAGCATTACCGCGAGGATACAAGTGAGTTTTTTCATAATGTTTTCCTTTCTTTTTAGAGTTTTATGCAGCGGTTCTCGAACTTCTTATATGCATCGAGGTACACTTCGTTTTTGTCGCCGTTGTAAGTGACCTCATAATACATACCATCGGGGAGTTTGGTGGATACCAGTGTCTTCCAATTCTGGAGGGTCTTGCAGTGCCAAACAACATAAGTATCAGTTATGTTGATCTCTATGCCGTCCGTCTTGTCGAGGTGCTCGTTTACATAATCTCTCACGATTTCACGAGCTTTGAGTGTGTAGTCCATAATTCTTTTCCTTTCTTTATTTTTGTTTTTTAATTATGAAAAAAGAGCCGTGCGGCTCCTTATTCCGTGTATTCGCTCCATTTGGAGCTGCCCGCCTTGGGCTTGTAGACGGTGGACTTGATGTGCTGCTCGGTGCATTGCCACGTTTTGCCGTTGTAGGTCACTATGGTGTCTACCTCAATCACCGTGCCGTCCTCGATGTCGCCCCACGCGGGATAGGTCACAGTCTGCACCGCCCAATATGTGCCGAGGTTTGCAGCAGGGGGCTTGTTGCGGCTGTATTTGAGGGCGACATAGCCCTCAACCGTATCCCCGGCTATGTAGCGGGTCTCAGCGTCCCACGGTGCGCCCTGCGTGGGGGTGGGGGTAAGCCCAGCCCGCGCCGCCGTCAGCACCTCTACAAGGTCGGTCTCGTGCGCCTCGATCTCCGCTTTACGCACGGCTACCAGCGCCATAAGTTCACTGCGCGTCATTTACATTCACCCCCAGCTCCGCAAGCGCGTCTATATAGTCCTGCGTGGTGGCCTGCGCCTCATGCTCCGTCCAGCTCTGGACTATCGCTTCGCCACTGTCCTCCCAGCTCTCGGTATAATAAAAGCCCTCCTTTGAGGGCATGGGGGAACGGGTCACGGGCTTATAGCCCAGCTCCTTTATTGCCGCATCGTCATTGGTGGAGAGGTGCGCCCCTGCGGGGTGCGTCACACCGTTGATTATAAGCGGCGACTTCAACTCAACTGGCAGGCGTAAATATTCGGGATACCCGCCCGCCAGTTTGGCATAGTTTGTGTTTAACATTGTACCTCCTTTTTTTACTAAACTGTAAATTCCGCATACCTGAAATAGTATGTAGTTTGGTACATACGCAATGATATATCGTTGCGTATCATAGACTTTGGAAATGCATACCTGAAAGTCGTTGACTCACCGGGACTCATTCCAGCCACTTGTTCACCATTTATTTTTACAAAAATCGCATAACCTTCATATGCTGTTCCGGTTATAGTAATCACGGATTCTTTTGTTATTGCAAAAACTTTCGCGCCAACAAACTTTTCGCCATATACAACTGACACCCCATCAACTGTAAGCGTTAAATTGTATTCAAATGTCTGCGCTGCTGCAACAGATAATTTATATTCGCTTTTCTGTTTAATCATCCTGCGCCGTAAGGCAAACTGCAAGGGTATCATAGCGCACAGGCGCTTTTTATTTTACGGAGGCTGCCCCCCCCCGATAGAATTATTTTCATAGTGTGCTCCTTTTTATTCTTGCCATGCTACATAACGATAGGTGCCACTCATATACGGAACATCGTCGCCCTCATTCGTTACAGTTATACTATTATCTTTGAAATTAACCGTAGTTGGACGTTTGCTTGTATTATAATTACCATCTAATTCAATATGTACATATACACCAGCAGATTCTTCATAAACCGCGTTACTTCCCCACGCATCTATACTGGTTATTGGAAACATCACAAGATGATTCGCTTTAAAGCCCACATTATTTATAGTAGCAGTTGTACCATTCGCATTGACATTTCCCGTTGCTATATTTTTCGCCTTTGCCATGTTGCCCATCAGCCTCCTTCGTAGCATAGCTATCATGCGCTCACAACCTTCTGCACTGCCCACACACCATTGTATATGTCAAATTCATAGGTCTTAGATGCTTCGATGGTAGGGGCCACGCCTAAATAGTTCGCCCCGCTCACAAACGACACCGCAACCGAGGCCGCCGTGCTGAATGTGCCGTGTGCCCAGCCGGATGCGGGCGGGGTAAACACGTATGTACCCACAGGAGAGGATACGTTATATATGGTGTTTGCCGTCAGCGCCGCGCCGCTGGCGGGGAGGGAGGAAGCCATAACAGGCGGGGTCAGGTAGTCCACGCCGCCCTCGGCCTGCGCCACCTTGCCGCCCGCGCCTTTGAGCAGACCGTTAATGCTGGTCGCGGTGTCGGCGGTTATCTCGTTAGGGCCTGCGGGGCCCTGTTCGCCCTGTGCGCCAGTGTCGCCTTTGGCTCCCGTGTCGCCCTTTGCCCCCTGTGGGCCTTTGATGCTGACGCTTGCGGGGTTATCCAGCCCGCCGTTGTTGCTCCATGAGATAACACCCTCGGCAGAGACGGCGGGGGTAAAATACGGGCCAGTGTCGCCCTTGGGGCCGTCCGCGCCCTTGGGGCCTTGGATACCCTGCGGGCCTTGCTCACCCGTATCGCCCTTTGCGCCGGGGTCGCCTGTCGCGCCTTTTTCGCCCTGCGGGATGCCGAACTCAAAATCAAATACCTTTGCGGTGTCCGCGCCGCTTGCCGTTACCTTTACGGTGGCGGCGGCTCCGGCGGTGAGGGTGGTCGCCGTGGCGGTAGGTGTGCCAAACCCTGCGGCTGTGCCGGGGTCGCCTTTTGCGCCGGGGTCGCCCTTTGCTCCGGGGTCACCCTTGGCTCCCTGCTCTCCTTGTATGCCTTGTATGCCCTGCAAGCCCTGCGGGCCTTCGGGGCCTTGGATACCCTGTTCGCCCTGTATACCCTGTTCGCCTTGCGGGCCTTTTATGTTGGCTTCGGGGGGATTGTTCAGGCCGCCGTTGTTGCTCCACGAGAGTATGCCATCAGCGGATACCGAGGGGGTAAAGTACGGGCCGGTGTCGCCTTTGGGGCCGGTGTCGCCTTTCGCTCCCTGATCTCCCTTTGCGCCCTGCTCACCAGTCGCGCCCTGTTCGCCCTTGGGAACGCCGAACTTAAAGGCAAATACCTTTGCGGTATCTGCGCCGGAAGCTGTCACCTCTACAGTAGCGGGAGCTCCCGCGTCAAGGGTGGTCGCTGTGGCGGTGGGTGTGCCGAATCCGGCGGCTTCGCCCGTGGGACCTTGTTCTCCCGTGTCGCCTTTATCGCCGGGGTCTCCCTTGGGGCCCGTGTCGCCTTTAGGGCCAGTGGGGCCTTGCTCACCTTTTGCGCCCTGCAAGGGGCCGTTGTTTACCCACTTGGAATTTACGCCGTCCCAGATATATATATCATACGGTTCGCCCGCGCCCACGCCGTAAGCGTCACCAGCGGAGGGGTTAGATACTCCGGCTTGTAATGCCGAGAGAGAAGCGTAATAGCCTAACACAGCAAATCCTTCGCCCGTGTCGCCCTTGGCTCCCTGTTCGCCCTGTGGCCCCCGTATATTGACCGTGGCGGGGTTATCCAGCCCGCCGTTATTACTCCACGATAAATCGCCGTCAGCGGTCACAGAGGGCGTATAGTGCGCTCCTGCGGGGCCTCGTTCGCCTGTGGCTCCCGTATCGCCTTTGGGGCCCGTGTCTCCCTTGTCTCCGGGGTCGCCTTTAGGGCCTTGGATACCCTGCTCACCCTTGGGGCCAGCGGGGCCCGTTTCTCCTGCGGCTCCCGTGTCGCCTTTATCGCCCTTCTTACCTTCGGGGCCAGTGGGGCCTACGGGGCCAGCGTCGCCCTGCAAGCCTTTCTTGCCCTCCGGGCCTTGTGGGCCAACGGGGCCTTGCTCACCACGGGGGCCCTGCAAGCCTTGTATACCCTGCTCGCCTTTGGGGCCTGCCGCGCCCTGTTCGCCCTTGGGGCCTTGTATTCCTGCGGGGCCTTGTACACCCTGCGGGCCTTGGGGGCCTGTGGGGCCTATTTCACCCTGCGGGCCTGTGGGGCCTGTCGCGCCTAACGCTTGGGATACTAAGTCCTGCACCTCGGCAAGAAGCTGTTCAGCCACGCCGGGGGTGGGAAGGTTGGAGCCGGGAAGGTCGGCGATTATCTCAATGGGCCGCGTTCCCGTCCACTTGGCTATAATGTTCTTTTCATCGTTCGCCAGAGTAGCTAAAAGTGTGAGGTTCATCATGCCCCGCTTGCCCGTAAACAGCGGCGTGATATGCCATGTAAGGGTTATATCTTCCCCCACATCTTTATACAGCACATACCTTGCTTCCGTGCCGTCCATGGGCCAGTACGCCTTTATGGTGAACCCTGCGGCGGCAAGGTCTACATCACGGGCATCTAAGGGTATGCTGATAGTGACGGTATCCGCCAGACTTTCACCCTCGATAACAAGGGACTGTATAGGGGTAGTGAGAAGATACTTTCCGTCAACCGTTATTCTGTGCATTGTTCGTCCTCCTCAAGTTTTTCTAAGGCCAGAATACAGCCTAATTTCGCGTCTAAGTCCGCTTTCGCTACAACGGGTATAGAAGTATTAAGTGTGCGTATTATCGCTTGTATAACGGCTTTCTGTTCGTCTGTCATATATCCGTAGCTCCTTTAAATCTGTCATCATGGGTTTTGATATAGTTATAAACAACCTGATACAACGTTTGTCCTTCGAGCGCGGACGGGCTAAAATAGTCAGTGTAATCGGTCGAGTTTTCGCCATACTCTTCAGAAGGATAAACGATGTCCTCTACTCGAATCTTCACCGCCGCGAAAGTTATAGGATTTGCACCCGCCAGCCGTGCTTCCTGCGAAAAATAAGGATTGACTGTCGCGTCAACCCTTTTGTTTACTCTGTCTATCTTAACATCATCTATCACCCAATAATTTACGGGAACGCCCTCTTTTGTAGTTTTAGGTAGATACAGCGCCATATCTTTCCTCCAATGCTGATAATCTCCGGTTTAAGTCCTGCACATAAGGCAATAACAACTTGGGTAATCCGCCCTCGTAATCAACGGCGCACGGGATATCTTTGCCATTGATTTTTTCGGTTATAACAAGTTCGGGGCATACCTTGTAGACTTCTTCGGCTATAAGCCCGTAATCCTGTTTACCACTGGATTTCCATGTGAACTTACGGGGACGTAGGGCGTTCACTTTTGCTATACAATCCAACCCCGCATCTTGAATATTCTCCTTGCGGCGTATCGATGAGGAAGCATAGCCTATATATCCTCCGCCTGATGCCGCCCATCGTAGCGTATAAGTGTTGACAGAATAATCATAAATTTGATCACATTGCAGATAACCTTTAGTAAATATAGTAGCACCGGCGTTAATAGAATAATCAACTCCCAGCGTAACAAGCCCGCTTTTTTGGCCTGACAGGGTTATTTGACCAAGCTTTAACTTACCTCCACTTTGCCCTGAGTACAGCGAACAAGTATTGCCTTCAAGGTAACTGCCGTGTATATCGAATCCCGCAATCGTACCGCCTGATGCCGTAAGGTTGCCGGTGGTCACTGAGCCGCTTATGGTGGCGTTTACGCACGTCATCTTGCCGTTGGTGTCTATCTTGAAGTTGTTGTTCGCCGTGACAACGCCGTTAAGGTTTATCTTTGACGCGCTTATTGATACCGCTTCCGAGCTTTGATTTATGGTGGAAATAATATTGTCCTTGGTGACGGTGCTCGACAATCCCTCGGCGGTTATTTCAAGCTGTGTCTGCATATTCTGCGTCCATGTGGTAGGCATACATACGGTGTTATCTACCACCCACGCCGAACCCGTGTAACGCTTTATTTCCTTTGTCGAGGGATTGTACCAGTATTCCCCCTCCTTTGCGCCCGTAGGCGTGGCGGTCTGATTATATTTAGGGGAGATGACCGTCTGCCACGCGGAACCCGTCCATACCTTTATCTTGCCATCGTTGTACCATTGATACCCCGTGTTCGCGGTTTTCTGGTCATCGTCCCACCCTAAAGAGGGGTCGGTGTCGGATTCAACAGGGGTCAGGAAAGCTACCCGTGTGACCGTCTGCTTCATTCCCTCAACGGTCATTTCTATTTCATGGGCTGCGCGTCCGGCTATGAGCGTCCGGCGGTTCTCCGCGCTTATGGCGGGGCGTAGAGGGGAGCCGGAGCTTATGTACTGTATCCTTGCCCGGCCCTTAAAGGTCAAGTCCATGCGGTAAATGGGGAAGGTATAAGTCCCATCGCCCGTGACTACCTTTATCATGTCGCCCGCTTCCAAAGACCAATCGCCCTTTGCGTCCAGCTCAACAGGCGTAAACGCCGCAAAGGAGTTCAAGCGGTTATAGATAACCTCTGCATAAGGTCTTATCTGTGCATCGGTATAGCCATACAGCATAGGGCAGTCTATTATTTGATAAGCGTTCGTCCCCGTGCCGACTATTACGCCTATATCCTTTTCGGAAGCGGCTACTTGTAATTTGTCTATCTTGGCTACCTGATACTCCGATACCACGGCGTTATAATAGTCCGCAGAATTGGCGGTCTTATTAAAGGTGACATCGGCATCGGTGAACCACGCCAGTTCACATACTCCGCTTCGGGATATGCGGGCAAAGGAACACGCCGCCTCGGCTATCCATTGAAGAACTTCCCGGCAGAGAACATCTTGCGTCCTGAACAGCGGCGAATCAAAGGTTTTCCCCGAATTGGGGAAGTCTGCTATTGAAGCAGGTACGCCGACATGAGCGCAAAGCGATGTAAAAATATTTTTTAGTGTAGTCGGGTACGAAAGAGAATTAAGAAAAGCATCTGCGCTCACATCGAACTTTACCATTCTGTCATGGGCGGTGATGCTTATTTTTTTAGGTTTAAGTTTGTCGGGCTTTTCGGAGATAAACACGCCCAGAGGAACATATTCGTATTCTTCCCCCACGAGTACGCCTATCGAGGCGGTGAACTCCGTGCCGTCAAAGTTAAAAGAGGACAGCCCCCCGTCAAAGTTAAGGAGTTCTACCCCCAGTTCTGCGGAACAGGCCGCGCCTATCGTCAGTTCTTCGTCCTCAAAAGCCATGCTTGAATAGGTCAAGCCGGAGATAGAGAGGTTTTGTTCCGCTATCTGATTTTCGCCGAATGTCAGCTTTAGCTTTTGGGGCTTGCCCGACATTACGGCGTTACGAAAGCCTGTGCTTACTGTGTACATTTTGCCTCCAATAAAAAAGACACCCGAAGGTGTCACGGAGTATTTATCTTAATGAGCCGATAATTCCGAGTAAAAGCAATATGCCGAATGCGATTAGGATTTTGGTCAGGCAACCGCTCTTCTTAGGTTTACCGCCCAGATATACATTAAATTCGCCGCCGCCTGTCGGCGTGTTCTTTGTCGTTTCAGTTTCCGCCGGAATGGCATCTGCGCCTTTGGTTATTATCTTTGCGGAACCCTCTGCGTGTCCGTACAGTCCATACCCGCGCTGGAACCAGAGAGAAATTTTCACGCTATCCCGCCTGTCTTTTATGGTTATTCTTGCTTTAATGGCTTCATTCCTCGTTCTTATGTCAAACACGTGCCTGCCTACCGGGCATTCTATAAAACTGCGTTCGCCCAAACCGAGCCGACACACTTCTTCACCGTCCTCGCTGACTACAATTTGTTCGGCGTATGAACCTTCCAACTCCGGGCGTTCTATTATCACATTAGGTTCGAGTATCGTTGTTTTTACACGTTCCAAGCCCTCTTGTGCCTCCTGATTGTCCATGTCAATATCAAGAGCACGGTCGTAATATTTTTCGGCGTCATCAAGCATTTGCCGTTCTTCGTAGTCTTTCGCTCTTTTGAGAATGTTATTGATTTCGGACGAGCGATTTATGTTTACCGTTCCGCTCACTTTCTGTACGGCATCGGCGATCATTATCTTGGTTCCGCAATAATTACAGAAACCAAATTCCCTATCCTGATCTAATTCTATATCGGCATTACAGTTCGGGCATTTAAGAGCTATTATTTTCATAACAAACCCCCCTAAAGATATGTAATTTCATTATCACGCCTTTAGGGGGAAGTGTCAATACTCTATTACCGTCATGCTCAAGGAAATATACGCCTTGTTCTTATCACCTTCGGGGAACCAAATAATTTCTTCTTTCCTGTCGCCTACATAAAACGTGCCGGAATAGTTACCCGCAAGGGTCTTAGGGTTCGGACAGGTGAAAGAAAAGCTGTCGGAATCGACAGCCTGCAATATCGCCGAGCATAGCTCCCATGTCAGCACGTCCCACGACAATTCAACGGTCAGCTTCTGCGCTACCATTGTTCGGTTGAGTGTGCCGGAAGCGTCTCTTTCAGCCTCCGTATCGAGGTCAGCGAGTGTCATATTCAGTTTAGAGGGGTCGGGGAGCGTATAGCTCCCCACCTTTAAGCCTATATCATATCTATACATCACACGTTACCTATGGCAATATTGTTCATATTGACCGATTGATTGACTATCCTGCCCAGCTTCGCAGAGGGATACAGTGCTATCTCCACGTCCTTATCCGCTATTCTCTTGAGCAGGGCTATGATGGTTTGTGTATCCTTATCGTTCAGCCCGCCCATTATGGATTGCAGCTTATCAAGGGGGGCTATGACTTCGGGATTATTCTTGGCGTTGGCGTATTCGCCTACCCTTGCGAGGGTATCGCCATAAGCAAGGCCGCCCTGCGCCAGCAGGGGAATAGTTTTAAGGGTAAATAATTGTTTGTCTACGCCCGCGAATATCGTTTTGCCGCCAATAACAAGAGGATCAATGGTAATGTGCATCTTCTCATTTACCCAGTTGATGAGCTTGTTCATCAGCGATATAGCAGCGTTAATGGCTTTCTTGAACACGTCCTTAAACGCGAGCTCAACTCCGTCCATAGCAGAAGTCCACTTTTCTTTTGTGAACCACGGCTCAACATTCTCACGGAACCATTTCACAATGCCTAAAGTGTTCCACCATTCAACGACGGCCTCCCATTTCTCTCCGATGCCTTCTTTCATGCCTTCACCGGCTTCTGCCCACTTTTCTTTAGTCAACCACGGCTGAACCTTTTCCTCGAACCACTTGGCGATCCCAGTATTCTCCCACCACTCCTTGAAGCTGTTCCATTCTTCGCGGAGGTTATCCAAGCTAAGGGTTGCACCCTCCGTGTTAAGGCGTATTTGTTTCTCGTTTTCGGGTTTAAGGTTTTTCCACCATTCAACGGTTTTGTCCCAGTCTCCTGTTGAATTTTTCTGGCTTATTGCGGTATCCACACGCAGAGTTTTCCATTGGTCGGCATTCGTTTTTTCCCACCAATTTATAAGGTTTTTTGTTTCATCATCCTTTGTTTCTAAGGATACTGTACCGCCCAACTGTATCTTGTCGTGTTTGCCGTCATTAAGTATATCCATCTTTTCATTGGACTGCCCAAGACCTTTATTTATGCCGTAGAATATCTTCTGCTTCGCCTTTAGTGCTGCGATTAGGAGCCGCCACGCTTTCTCCGCTATTGATTCCCAATCAATATTTTCAAGCATTTCCTGCAACTTCGAGCTTACCTCGTTCCAGTTCGTTGTTTCTATAATACCTGTCAGAAAATCAAGAACACTGCCTATCTTCGCCTCTATAACATCAGCGGTCGCGGCTGCATCCCAATCTTCCACAAAGCCATTGATAAAATCGCCTATGCCTTTTCCGAGGTCGCTCCATTTGATACCTTTGAGCCACTTTGCAACAACCTTCATAGCAAGGTTAAACCCGTTGGCGAGGGTATTGCCGAGCTTACGGAAGTTGAAGTTCTCTATAAAGCCGTTTACCGCTTCTACGATATCCTGAACGGTTTTCAGTATCTTAGGTCGGAGCTTATCTATCCAACCGTTGAGCTGGCTTACTGCGGTATTTAAGCCTTGTGCAATGACTGTACCTACACCTTTCCAGTCTCCGGCTTTTATGGCGGCTTTAAGTTTATCCATCCATTTGGAAACATCGGTCGGAAGCATACTCTCAACAGATGTTTCCTTGAACATGCCGGAAGTATCCGCGCCTCCTGTTCCGCCGCTGTCTTTCTGCTGCTGAATAAGGTTGATCTGGTCGAATCCCGCAAGAGTGCCTTTCAGATCTTTTGCGGCTTTGTTGGATTTATTAAGGGATTTTGCGTAATCCTGCTGCACATATACCGCCTTTGTAAAGGTGGAATCGCCTCTGAATTTTGCGAACAGTGCGCCCAGCATATTAAACAAACCGGCTACCGCCTGTATTATCTTGTTTATTACGGGGAGTATGGATTGCAGAGCAGGAAGCAGCATAGCTGCTATACTGTTTTTGACATAAGTAAAACCGCTTTGCAGCTGGGACATGGCGGCGTTGGCCTTACTACTGGCCTGCACCATATTATTCATACCTTCGGTAGTTCCCATGATTAAGGCATTGATACTTCGCCATATAATCATACGCGACAGTATCTTTGTCACAGCCTTTCCCATTTTAGAGAAACCAGAAGTAATATCTTTTACTTTGGTTTTAACCGCATCTACAGCCTTGCCGAATACTTTCTTTACAGCTCCGGCTATTTTCGATACGACAGCTCCGACTTTTGCTTTTATCCCTCCAAAAGCCGTGACGGTCTCGCCAAACTTCTCTTTGATTGTCCCGACCTTTTCCCTGAATGCGTCGAACTTACTGCCGGCCCCTTCCGTCTCGCCTTGTATTTGTTGCATTTTTTGAATGGCTTCATCAATACTTGGAATCCAGTTTTTATCTTTTTCCCTGAATGCCTGTGCAATACTCTTACCACCATTATCTTCCCAAAGAGCGCGACGCTTGGCGTATGCCTCGTTTGCATCAGTACGGGCTTGCGCTTCATCCTCTGCGGCGGCGCGTATCCTTGCCGCCGTTTCTTCGGCGGCATTGGCGGCCAGCTTCGCCCAACGTATTTCATCAGCTCGTGCAACAGCTTCTTTTTTTGCCGTCTCTTCCGCCGCTTTATTGGCTTTTGAAAGCCTTTGTTTTGCAATAGCCAACCGCGCATTGGCTTCTTCCATTTGAGCCGCGTATTTCACCCTTGCGGCTTCGGTTTTAAGCGCTTCCCTTTCCGCTGCGGCTTGTGCGCGTATGGCCTTCGCGTTCTGCATACTGCTTGCCGACTGCTTTACAAATCGGTTAAGTCTGGTTTCCAACTCGGTCAAGACCTTCTCGGCGGTTGAAGCATCACAACCGACTAAAATTTGTAATTCTTCAACGACCACGGACATATCCTCCGAATTTATTTCTTATTTCGTCTATCCTGTTGTCAAGGCTCCGCTCCCACGACGCAGGAACAAACAGTTCTTCGTACTTCGGCAAATCGTGCTTGGACTTGGAGAACATATTGCTTATGTTGGCGGCAATAAACCTTGATACCAGCACGCTTGAATAGTACATTTCCCTGCACTGGTTTTCCTCGCGGGCTTCGATATAGTCTACAATATCGGCGGGTTCATGCTCCCAAAACTGATTTGGGAGCATTCCCGCCATGCTTGCACGTTTGAGCAAATCGTAGATTATATCGGTGAAGTCCTTTTCAATGTTTTTCTTAACGTCCTCGAACTGCTCTCTTAGCGAACGACGCTCTTTGCCACGTCCGCCGCCGCCGCCGTTATCGCCTCGGTCATTGCCGCCGACATATCCAGCTTGTTTAAGGGCTCTCTCATATAGTCCTGAATGCTCTGCCCTTTCAGGTCTACACGACCGAAAAAACCCATACCGTAAGCGAAGTTCACCAGCTCGGTATAAATGTCCTCCATGTAAGTACCCTGCTCCATGAGCTTGTCAAACTCATCGAACACGGCCTGCTTATTCTTGGGCTTGGGGTTTGCAAACGACATTACCACATCTGCAAAGAAATCTAAGTCGCCCTGCTCGTAAGCGGTGAGGAACTTTACTTTGAGATTAGGAGCACCTATTTTCTGTTTGAGGTCGCAATAAGCCTTGCAGGAGGCTTTAAGTTCAAATTCACCGATATTCATGTTGTTCTCCTTTATACGGGGGTAGTTACGGTTTTGCCGTTGAACAGGTCAACATAGGAAGTCGTTTCGCCCTGGAATGCGATATACACGGAATCGCCGACAAGGTTGACGGAGAATGCGCCCGTCTGGGCGTTGTTCGCCTGCTGTCCGCCCGCGTACATGGATACGACCTTGCCCTTGTAAAGAATACCGGTACCGAGCTTGGTAGCATCGGAAGGGATTTCGTACTCTTCGTAAATCCAGATAACATCACCGACCAGAAGTCCCATCTTCGCCATATTGCCGGTCTCGGCGGTGAAGTCGGGAACAAAGGAATACTCGAATACAGGCATTTCCTGCTGACCTGCGAGGTTACGCACGAAATATTCAGATATAATGTTTACGGAAACCTCGGAGGGCGAACCGCCCTTATCGGGGGTCTGGGTAAGACCGGCTATCTCGGTCTTGTTTGCCATGGTGTAGGCATTGTCGTAAAATACGCGCTGGCCTACCGAAGCTTGATACTGTGCCATATATTTCTCCTTTTAAAAAGTTTTGGTTTTTTTGAAATAGACCACGTTGACGTGCCATTTCCCGTTTGCGTCGCGGTACGGCTCTGTCGAGCGTGTCTTGATATAGTGTTTTTCCAGCATTGCGGCGTGGAGTTTGTCAGCCAAATCGAGAACGCCTGTAAATCCCTTGGTGCTTATGTAGGTCTCGCCCCACACACCACATCTTATTGAGGTGGCGGGAAGTGCTTCGCCCTCTAAGGATTTTACCGATGTCTCCTGTGTGATGTTCAATGTCACGATAGGATACCTTTCGGGGGTTTCGTCAGATTCCGGCTGAACCTCAACTTTAAGTTTTTTGTTAAGATACTTCTGAGCGTCCTTATAGATATTCGTCATAGCAGTTTCCTTATCTCGTCCGCCACGGACTGAACAACAAAATCCTTTGCCGCGTCAAAGGCGGGCTTCATATAGGGGTGAGGGTGTGCGCCATAAACCTTGTGGAACAGTCCCTTCTTGCTTAGGACGGTCTCAAAGTTGTACTTGCTCAGGTCTGCCATGCTCTCATGGACATACCACGGGATTTTTGCCGAAGAACCCAGCTCGTTATAAATACCCGTACCGTATTCCAGCGTCATAGCCTGCGGGATAGCTGCGGTATGCACCTTTCCCTTTACGGTTCCGGTTTTCTCATCGAAAATGGTAAACTCTATCGAATTTTTCAGTTCTCCCGAATCAACGCGAACCATAGAGATAGCTATATCCGCCATTTCCTTACCGCCGCTTTCTATGCCTTTTCGGATGGCGGACTGAATATCCGGCCTTTCAAACCTCTTTATGACTTTAACTTTGGCGTTAAACATACTTCTTTGCCGTATATGTCGAGAACCCACGGGCGGAATTGACGGATTCCACAATATAGCTCGGCGTTTCCTGCGGGTCGTTCAAGCAGATTCCGTCACCCTCGACTATCTGAACAGGCCCATCGGAGGGGTCTTTGCAGATTTTGATATATTCCTTGATACGTTCGCCGTACATGGCTATATCCTCTGCGCTTCCGGCAGAGTTAGCCACAAGTTTATACCGTCTGACTAAGGCCCACTCCGAAACAACAGTCTGCCCGTTTATCGTCTCCTTAATGGGGGCAAGCACATAAACGTCCTTCTTATCCTTCGCTCTCATATACCGCTCCTAACGGGTTCATTTTGCCTTTTAAAGCCAGTTTAAGATTCTCGGTAATATCTATATAGTTAGTGGACACTCCCGCCGCAGATTGGGAATTAAAGGCTTCTGCGCCCATCTTCCCTATCGCCTTTACCGCCGCGTCCTCTATATAGGGTTCTAACCACTTCGGAGGCTCCTTGTAGCGGGTAATGGCACACGCTACTGCGGTATACCGCTCCAAAAACATCAGGATAACGCCGTCCGGCGCACCCGTTTGAAGCTTTACGTTGTTTACCATTACCTCATTCATTTATTCCTCCTTCTTAGGGCGGCCCCGCCGCTTGGGTTCTTCTTCCTTAAACTCTCCGTCGTGTTCGTATCCCAGGGCGATAAGCTTTCTTATCGTCGCTTCGTTGGAAGTCTCAAAAAGGCCACGCACAAACTGTGCTATGGCCTTATCTTCCTTCACATCAAAGGGGATACTCGTTTTGTTCCCCTGATAGAATTTCATGGTTATTCAGTGGTGAGGTTGGTTATCTTGCCGTGGAGCCATTCAGGGCCGTAGTTCAGACCTACCTGTCCGAATATCTCGCCCTTCTTGCCCGCGCCGTTCTTAGCCAGTTCCTCAAAGAAGAAGTTGCCCTTGCCGGGGGTGGGCTGCTCTACAAGATGCACTACATCACGACGGAAAAGAAGTATCTGGTCTTTGGGCATGGCGCGGGAAAGGACTATGCCCACATCGCCGAAGTCGGTGATAAGGCGGGTCACGTTCACACCAGCCTCCATGCGGGAATCCGGCATCTGCATGGAACCCTCATACAGCGCGGAAATAGCCGCCTTCTGGAAGGAATTGCACATCAGTATCATACCGTTCACATCACCGCCGTTGTCGAAGATGGACTTGACCAGTGACTTTATCATAGCCTTGGTCAGCGCGGCAGCGGTAGAACCTGAGCCCTTCGCGTCTATGACGTTGGTGGTCAGCGCGGTAAGAATACCACGGGACTTGTTGACGGTAGCATCGGTGGTAGCGGCGTTGTACTCGCCCTGCAAGGAAGTGAACTCTATATCGTTGGCGATATTGAGCATCTGGCGGGAAATCTGCCAGTTCCACTCGTCGCCGGGGTTCGCCTGCTGACCGGCTATGTTGATACCGCTCATAGTACCCATGTTAGATTCCTTGGCATAGGAAATCTCGCAAGCCCTCTGGTATATCTGGGTCACGTTGGTGTGCTGGGTGCGGGTTATCTTCTTGGTGTCAGGCGCGGTCATGGATGCCTGCTCGGATATGGCAGGCTGGGAGGGAGTGTCAAGGGAATACTCCTGATCTACCGCGAACTGAACGTGATTGGTGTACTGAGGCTCCGCTATAAGGTTTATAAACGGGGTCTGGGTGTTGCTCTTGGTGTAGAGCAGGCCGGAATAGTTAGGTACTGCAAAACTCATTATAGGGGCGTTTGCCATGATATTTTCTCCTTTAAGTTAAGTCTATTTTTTTGGATTGCGCGAGGGTCATAAGCTGCACTTGCTTAAGCATATTGCCCGACTTGACAGCTTCCGCCCACTCCGCTTTGAGTTGAGCGGCTTCATTTGCCTCTGCCCCGGAAGCAGGGGGTGTGCCGCCGCCCAGAAGGTCAGTTTTCGCCTTCTGCTCCGCCGCAATCACCTTGGCGGACAGAAGCTTTACGATGGAGTTCGCAAAAGCCGTAGCCTTATCCGTCTCCGTGAATGTAGGCATTTCGGGAAAATCGTCCTCTTTCAGCCCTGCTCCGGCAAATATCTTGCCTATTTCAAGACTGCAAATCTTAGTCTTGTATTCGTTCTCCGCGTCCTTGGCGGCTTTTTCCGCTTCGGCTCTGCGCTGCTCGTCCGTCATTTCTTTCTCCTTATAGGATTTAAGGTTTCTCGACAGCTCGGCGGCCTCGGAGGCTTTTTTGTCGAATACATCTTTTTTTACATATCCTGTGTAATCAGGTGTAAATTCATAAGATGAATAAAGCGCAAGCTTTTCCTCGGCGGTCATATCTTCCCGATAGCCTTCCATTTTGGTAATGTCTATTTTCATTTTTTCTCCTTTGGGATTTATGTCTTCTCTGACAAAATGGGATTTATGCCTTCTCTGGCGTAAAATAGCACCGGCAATTAGGGTGTTTTGTCGGTATTTTGTCTATTGGATAAATTTTTCCGTTGCGTTCTTCACACTCTTTGCAGACTTTTTCATCGTTCTGTGTGTGCCACTTGATTTTTTTATAACCGTTGTCCTTAAAGGCCCTTATTACGGTCTTATCTTCAACGGTGATGGCGAATTGGTCTGTTTGCCATGTCACATAGTTCAATCCCCGCGTGAAATCCTGCTTTATAGGGGGATAATTGACGGTAGGGGGGTCTTTGCCGGAGTACTCGGCATCTGCGATTATGGATTCAGCCAATCTTGCCCCCTTTCGTTCCAGTTCTTTTGTGAAAACATATTTAACAACAGGGTCGTAATCGTCCAGAATACCTATTACCCACGCTTCGAGTATCCTATCCGGCCCGTTATGGTCTGCGTATGCTTTCTTGGCTATATCCAAGTACGCTTCTTCGGATAATCTCAGGATTTTTCTGTACAGAAGATTTATCTGGTCGATTACCTTTGTGTTGGAATCAATATAAAAGAGCGTTTCCTTAGTTTTCAGAAACGCCCTCGTTATTGTTTTTTTCAGGCTCTTCGCCCGTTCGTCCCCGTACTCGTACATTCATTGCCTCCGCTATTTCGTTTGCCTCCTGCTTATCCTGTTCAAGCTTCCGCTGATGAGCGGCCTCGGAATCTTCCACGAAAGACACCATATCAAGAATGTCCTTATCTGAAAGTAGCCCGGAGCCCTTGACTTGGGTCATAAATTGCGCCTCGTCCGTCATAGAGGAAGGAATATTCCTTGCGAACGCCACATCTAACACTTCCCAATTATAGTGGTTGGCGGTTCCCTCATTCATCAGCGCGGTTATCTTCTGCGCCCTGCCCTCCAGCAGACCTTTTTCAAAGTTACGTTCATACGCTATTATCGTGTTATCCATACCGTAGTTCTGGTATCTGACGGCCTGGATATTCTGATACACTTCGGCTATTTCAGTGGGGTTGGTCTGGCCTAAAGAGGCGTATATATCGCCAGTCAGAATGTCGAAGTACCCTTGAATGGATTGTATGTCAACATTCTTTATCAGCCATTCAACCTTATTATCCTCGCCCAGATATAAGGTCTTGAATTTGGACAGCCTTTCGTGGAATTCTTCTTCGTCCTCATCGGTTTCGGGCTGCATGTAGCCAATCATAAGAAGAATGGCCTCATCGTTATATTTAAACGTGTTGGAAACGTTGTTCAGAATGGCGTTTCTCGCGTGAACCAATGGAAGAACCTTTTCAAAATACCCTTCTCTGTTTGGCATGGGGTATTCTACAATGGGTATGCCGCAGGTCTTAAGCAGCGCCATTTCGGAAGCTGTGGCGGGTTCTTCCCGAACGTTGCCGTCAAATATATACTTTGTCCAGCGGTCGTCCGTAATCAGTTCATAGGTCTCATACTTCCGATTGTCCACGAGCGAAAAATATTCTTCTCGAATGATAAAAGCCGTGGGATTGCGGTCTATGGTCTGGTCGTGGAACAGCATTGCTTTTCTGGGATCCACGGGCTTGAACTTTGGAGCTATCAGGCCGTCCCTTTTAGAAGCGTATATCCGTTCGTATGCCGTGCCGCATATCAGTGCGGAAGTGGCAAGCCGCATATTCTCCTTGTCTTCGTGGTTCCGGCGCATTATCGCACGATAGCGGTTCAAATATGCGTCGTCCCTCGGATTCTTATCGGGCAAGTCCTCAAACTGCATCTTAGGCCGCCCGGCAACATCGGAAGTCTTTTTGACTACCGTATTCGTCTGAACGTAGTATTTGCACGGTGAGCCTATGAAGTACCCGGCGGCTATGTCTACCGCGTATTTAGGGATAGGGGAATATATACCATTCATACCGGCGCAGTCGTATTCCTTATACATATCGCACCTTTTCAGAATGGAATCCTCCAGCGCACAGCCGAATACGGTTCTTATGTTATCCCCGTTTATCCTGCGGGCTTCTTCCCGCGTTAAAATCATTTCTGTCACAGTATCCTACCTCCGCCGATAAGCTTAGTACCGGCAAATATATCATATCCCAGGGCATATGAAAGCGCGTCTATGCCGTGGTTGTCTGCGTCCTCCGGTATGTCTAACTTCTGTCCGGCGGAATCCGTTTTCCACCGATAAACCTTAAACTCTCCTATCAGGTTCACACATTTCTGGTCGATTATTATTTCATAGTCGTGCAACCAGTCTATTCTTCGGGTGATAGCGGACTTCGCCCCCTTGGCTTTGCCCTTCTTGCATTTGTCCGCATGGATACCCATCTCTTTAAGCTCTTTGATACGGTCAGGCTCCGCCGCGTCACAGTACACTACATGCCCCAGTGCCTTATTGTAGATCAGCTCCCCGTATTGGCGGGTAGTGACCTCGTTCACGAATAATTCATCAAACACATATATCTTGTGGTTATGCTTATCCAGTGAACACTTGACGAAAGCGCAGGGGTGATTATATCCGAAGTCGCTGCCGACACGGATATTCCTAAATTCCCTGCCGGACAGGTCTGCAATATTCCAGTGCTTTCCGCGCTCGAACACGGTAGAACCTAATCTGCCAAAATTCCCTAACGTATCTACCCATAATCTTTGCCCGGTGGATTGCTCCCTTTTCTGAATATCTTCCTCGGTGAGAAAACGGTTGTCGGCATAGGTCGTTTTCAAAATAAAAACATCTGATCCTTCGACCACACCTCTTGCGGTCTTGTCTTTCAGGGTCAGAGCTTTCAGTTCGTCTATTGACTTCACATCGGGGTGATGCCACAAGGGTTCAAAAAAGACCTTATAAAGCCAGTGCGTTTCAGGGAACGGGTTGAACGCCATTATTATCCTCTTGTTCGGCTGCGGTAGTCCTCTCAGCTTCGCGTCCTTATCAATACCTCTCAAACAGTTATCCAGAACCTCAAAAGCCTCATAGGAGGGACATTCATCGCCTTCTTCCATGAATATGTCGGTCAGTATACCCTTCTTTGGCTTCAATGACTTCAATCTCCGTGTTTCCTCTAACGCACCGAAGATTATCTGACGGCCATTATACAGGCAGGTAATGGTCATGGTAGACTTGTCAACGGAAAACTCGTCTGTAAGCCCCCATTCGTCTATTACAGAGATTATTTCATTAAAGCAAGAGGTTCTTAAGTCTACCTTGTAATAACGGCACACAAGCCAATTATGGCCGTTGTAGGTATCGGCTACTATCTCCCTTACAATGTGGTTCGATTTGCCGGAGCCGCGTCCGCCGAAAATGAGCTGCACTCTCGCTTTCTCATCGAGGGTGCAGGCATACACATCGTTGAAATCGTCCTTGAGGATAAGGCGCGGTTCACCGTTACGCAGCTTGAAGTAGTAGACCACATCGTTAGGGTCAACATTATACTTGGCACAAATTGTGTAAATGTCCATTTTGTGGGGGAGAAAAAATGTGCGGGGAGCTATATGTTTGGCGCGTTCCCCCTACAAAAACCACCCCCATGCCACCCCCTCCGATTATGCAGCATATACATACATTTTCGCGGTGTATAAACGGGGTTATTCAACAGCACTTTTGTATATATATACACAGTATGCAGGTACTAACCCCGTATTATACAACACTTTATACATTTTACTTTATAACTATTCGTTAAAATACACTTTAACGAATACTTGGGCCGGAAATATGCAGACTATGCAGACGCTATACATCACCGCCAGACCGTCCAAAACCGCCCCTAATCACTCTATCAGCGTCGGCCTGGGCGACCTCTACCCGCACCCCGTCAACGTCCCCGCAGCGGCTCAGAATAGCCAGAGCGGCGGCCGTAGAATCCCGTGCATAGGGGGCATTTAGGTTTTTTTGTAGCACAAGTTGCGCCCTTGCCCTCATGCGCTGGTAGAACTTATCATCCTGCGCGTTGCGCAGTGCGGTTTGCCTGTCCAGCTCCTCCGCAAACAGAGGGAACTCGTTGAACCACCGTGTTATATTGGATTTGTGCACCCCTACCTTTTGGGCTAACTCTGATTTGGTGTCTATATAATGGGTGCTGCCGTCCTCCTGCTCCTCACCCCATACCCATAACCGGATTGCTTTTTTTTGCTCCTCGGTGAGCTCTGGCCTCTGTCGTGGCTGGCCTCTATACTGATCTTTACTGCTTGCCATGCGTTACACCTCCTCAATCCGCAACGGTAATCTATTTATTGCGATAGTTTATCCCCCTTTATGGGGGGACTTTGACAATCTTCTCAATTTTTCTTTTTTTATTTTTTTCCGCCCCTTCGGGGTTCGGTCTAATACTCCATATTGATATTATAATAGGTATTTACCCCCGCAAACCCCCGCATCAAAAGTTTTTGCCTTATTATTTTAGTTTATTTATCTTTTCGGTTGACTTTTTAACCTGGCAGGTATATAATACAGACATAACAAGAGAGGAGCACACGACAATGATGACGAGGGACGAGAACGTGATAGTATACGGCACAGCTGCCGACGGCATCAGGGCATGGCGCGGGTTAGCGTGGCGCGATTACAACTGGGCTGGAGAAATAGTCAAGGAGTGCAAGGCGGGTAGCTGTGTGCCAGAGTTTGGGCATGATCACGATGACGAGATAGCGGCCACCATAGCCAACATGATTAGGCCCTATGATTGCGATATATATATACGATTCGGCGAGTTACCGCGGGGAGGGCGGTCTACTAACTGGGCCACCGGCGAGACGGAGGCCGGCATATCCGCCTATGATACCACGTATGACGGGATAACGGGTTGCTACAAATGTTACGGCGCACTGCAGGGGGCGGAGATCAACTACCTGATGCGCGGAGCGAATATATATTTTGTGACTGGTGATGTGGTCGGCACCGGGAGCGATGGGGAGCCGCTGCTGGCAAACGTTAAAATAATTGCCAAGGCGCATGCATCCGAGAATGGCTATAAGGCAGTATAACGCAGAGTGACGCCCGCAAGGGCGGTAATGCGGCAGGCCGGTCACAAGCCCGGCGGCAAAAAGGAGGATGCGAAACATGACAGACAACACGGTTAAGGCCCTGGGTCGGGCGTATGGTATAATGGCGGCGCAGCTCCCCGACATCATCGGGGCGCACTGCCGGGTGCAGACAGCTAATATGTGGCCCATCCGTGGGCTGGGTGAGGGCTTGCGGTATATGATTATTAACCGCAAACTCACCCCGGAGGTCGATAGAGCCATACGGGACGCGCTGCAAGGCGCAGAGGATATAACCGAGGACGAGCACGCGCTGCCGCTCAACCAGCAAGGCATGTGGGAGCTTGCCTATATGCAGGGCCGGTGCGCCCCCGTGCTCAGCGACGGCGAGTATTTGCGGGATCAGCTCAAGGCCCGTGGCCTGACGTTGGAGCAGGCCGCCGAGGCTTGTGAGGTAAGCAAGGCCGCCGTGCACTCATGGTGCGCCGGAGTTAAGCCGATACCGCAAGCGCGGCGGGAGCTGCTGGCGGCAAAGTTTGGGATAATGATATAAGAGGGCTATATCAGCCCTCTTTTTCCATGTCCTTATAGATTAGATCGGTTATATAGGCGTTAATGCTTTTTCCTAACTTTCCCGCTCTCTGTTTTATTTTTTCTTTTTCTCCTGCTTTTACTGTGATTTCAAGTCGTTCATACGTTTTTGAGTTGTATTTTCTTTTTGCCCTCGTTGCTGATGTGCCCATGTTATCACCTCCGCAATAATTATATCATTTCTGGCATACTGCTGCAAGTATATCTTTCTAATTCTTTAAGGCTTTTCCCTTAATATTTCAGTTGACTATATACTCCCGTAAGTATATAATAGAGACATCGAAAGGGGAACCACCCCGAACAATGGAGGTTATAAAATGGCAAGCTACAGAATCGAGAAGAACGCACAATATAACAGCAATGAAATTTATTTTGAAAGCAAGCCCGCCGCTGAGGTTTTAACCGCTCTGCGCGGTCTGAAAATGCGCTGGAACCCGAAGAAGGGTTGCTGGTACGGGTTCGCCGCTCAGAATGACATATTAACGGCCATCGGTGAGCATGATAACGGGCTGGGCGGCACGGTCTCCGAGGGCTATTTAGGGGCTGCCCGCTGGGACGGCAATAAATCCGGTAAATACCTGCACGGGGCCGAGCTGTCAAAGGCGATCCGGGAGGAACTGAAGGCCCAGGGCGTTAAGGGCGTTTCCGTCAGCTGCAAAACATTCTCCGGCGGACAAGAAGTGAGAATAAAGGTCAAGGCCACAGCCGCTGACTTCATCGGTCGTGATGAATATATTAATAATTATAGCTGTAATGATATAGGTTACTGGCTTTATACTGAGGACGGCGAACAGATACACCGTGACAAATGGTTCGCATTAGACGCAGACGAGCAGCAGCGCACGCTCCGCAGCCATGCCGCCCGGGATTATGATTACAGCATCAGCCACGATATAGATATTAACCATTATCATATCGACAGCTACAAGGAGTACACTGTAGAATTTAAAGCAAAGCTGCACAAGATAAACGCCGTTCTTGATACTTATCATCACGATGACAGTAACAGTATGGTTGATTATTTCGACACTAATTTTTACCGCAATATAACGGTTGTGGCGGCGTAAAGCCGCCCCCGCCGTATGATTTTAAGGAGGTACAATATGAAAAACTTCTATATCGCATTTTCTGCGCATCTGGACGGTAAGTATTGGGCAGGAACTATGACAGTCAGCAGCAATGATAACATCATGAACATCTCGCAGAGGATCGCCGGAATGCAGGCCGCTAACCTCTGTGCAACAAGAAAAGCCGCTGAAGAACTGGCGGATTATTGGAATGAGTGTTTTAAACGTAACGGGACGAGCATTTACACGGAGGGCATAGCATGATGCGTTATCAGGTTATTACATGGACGAGGGGCGAGGGGTACGACGAGCGGCGGGAGTTTAGCACCCTCGCCGAGGCCCGCGCCGCCGCCCGTATCTACCGCCGAGAGTGCGACGGCGTGGGGATATATGATTTCCGGCTTGGGGTCGTTCGGGAGACCTTAGGACGGTTCCCCGATGTATGATTGCATGATTTTCACGTTCTGCATGATTCTGTCATCCGGGCCGTACATCAACGCATGATTCGCCGCTTCCAGGGCTTCTCTGGGGCGGCCCGTGTTATAATAGGCTATAGACAGCATATCAAACGGCAGCGGCCCCCACGGGTCAGGCTCGCAGATGTATGATAACGGCCTTTCCCGTATGTTTACGCATGATTCGCCGTAGTAGATGCATGATTTCCAGTTTTTAGCATTATACATGATTTTCATCATTTCAAACCATGCTTCACGGTATTCGGGAGCCTCGATTATAGCCCTCTGTAGCCACGCCTCGGCCTCTAATTGTTTTCCCTGTATGATTTTACACCGAGCAATGAAACGCATACTGGCGGCCCGCTCAGGCGGCCACACGGCGCTTCTAAGGGCAAGATGTTTCTCCAGCGTTTCAATGGCCTTACTGTATTCCCGATGGAACATATATTCGCGGCCTAAGTAATGCATGTTTCGGTCGTTCTCCGGCTCTTCCTTAACCGCCAGCTCCAGAAGCGGCAGGTAATTGCTGCGGCTTTTCTTCTCATCGGGCCAATGGTCAACCCTCAGCGGCAAATCGCAGTATGATTCTTCGCCGTATGATTTCAGCACTTCGTGAACGGGATTCTTCCAGTAGTATGATTTTGTATGAATTTTATCGGCGTTGAATGATACTCCGTCCCTGCCGTATGATTCATGGCTCCAAACATATAAATACCTTCCCCGCGTCCCGTGAAAGTTTTTCCGTATGATTTCCGCCCAGCCGGGCTGTATGATTTCGTCCAGATCGAGGCATACCAACACGTCCGCATCTTCCGGTATGATTTTCAATGATTCATTTCGCGCTACATCAAACCTCCACGGCTGTATGATTTTGGTTTTTACGATGCAGTTGTATGATTTCAGCTTATCAACGGTTTTGTCTGCGCTCCCCGTATCGAGAACGCAGACATAATCAGCCTCTTTTGCCGTCTCATACCACCTGTCAACGAATTTTTCTTCGTCTTTAGCTATGGCATATACAGCTATTTTCATTTTCTCCCCTCAAAAAACAGTTGATGAAATAAATCTGCCCTTTCCCCGTTACTTTCGGGGTGCGTGTTATTCTGGTGCTTCCGTCAGGGTTGGCTATCACCGTTTCCTTTATCTCAAAATATCCGGCTTCCATAGCCTTTTGGGTGGGCATATTCCAGTTTTCGCCCTTCTTGCATAACCAGCCGTTATCCCTCAACCATGTGAACATTCTATTAGCCCCTATGGGCTTCCCATTCTGGCGTATCATCTTTGCAAGCTGTCCCACTAAGCAGCTATCGTGTGAGGCTTGCACGGCCTCCGCAAACAGCACTTTAGGAGCGTTGTGTTCTACTGTCGCTTCAAGCTCCTTCCGCCGCTCCTGCTCTTGTTTAAGGGCTGAAAACACCTTTATGGCGTTGGCGGGGTCGGCTATCATTTGTTCTATCGTAGTCGGTGTGGCGTACATACCATGTTTACGGATTGAGGGTAGAACTTCATCAAACACCCAACTCTCAAACTTTTCCGCTGTGGGAAGCTTACTATGCGTGATAAGGCGGTAAACGTCGCCTTCGGGGATGAACAGCATCTCAATCTGTTTGTCGGGAGACTGTGGATGGGGTACCTCACGTTTCGTTAGGCACCTACAATGGTCGGCAAGTGCTTTGTGCGGATTGGTATATCCAAGAGTCTTTGCCACATCGATGGCACAGAAAAGTGTAGTACCGTTTTCGGTAATGGTTCTCATCTCTCCAAACTGATTGTTGTTAAATATCTGTAATTCGTTCATTGTAACTCCTTTCGTGTATTTAAAATGTCATTCTCATTTGTGCCTTTTCGGTTTCGAGCCGCTCAGTAGCCTTTTGATAATATCCTTTGTGCGTTTCAAATCCCCAATATTCAAGCCCTGCACGGTAACAGGCTATAAGGCTGGACGCGCTGCCTACATGGGTATCGAGTATCTTGTATCCCTCTTTGGCGTAAAGGTTCAATATCCATGTATACAATGCTATCGGCTTTTGTGTGGGGTGGAAGCGCTTCTCTTTCGCCGTGCCTTGCGGGGCGCAGGCAAACAATTTCGCATTGTCGTTAAAACTCGTCCATGCGTACTCGCACATCGCCATGCTGAACTTTTCGCTTATGGTTAATTTTTGCCATACCAAGAAGCAGCGTGTCGGCGGTAGGTTGAAGTAGTTGCCGCCCCAGATTATTTGATTTTTGCTTACTCGTCCCAGTTCGTCAAAATATGCTGCGTCTGGTGCGATATCCCATATTCGGATATCGCGCTCAAAGATACCCCCTTTCTGGTATTTCTTCGACCAACTCCCGCCCGTCCGACAAATCGTAGTTGGAGAACCACCCGCCGAATCTTCCGCGCTGTTTCCAGTTGGCTGCCCCCCCCCCGCAAGTTATTTGCGCTTGGGTTTATCGCGTTTCCATACGGTGGGTCTACTATAGCAAGGTCGAAAAACTTATCTGGAAATTGTTTCATCCCCTCCATGCAGTCCATGTTGTAAAAGCCTGAATCAAGCATAATTCAGCACCGTCAATCTGTAGCTGCCGTCCTTGTCCGGTGTGTCGTCAATCTGTACCGATTGGGGGATTACAAAAGCGGGGACAACTCCGAAATCAATATACGAGCGAATGTTTTTGGCGGAGCCGTCCGTGCGGACGAACCAGTCATCGTCAGAGGAGTACTGCGAGGAAAGCCACCAATTGCTTTCAAAGCCGTTAAAGGTCTTTATTCGGCTATTCTGATCGGTAAATATAGGCCATGTGAAACCTTCTTCTACGCCGTGGTTGTCGCCGCAGCCTACCATGGTCAACGTGGGGGCAAACACCTTGCGGGTTATATCCTCGGCGCCGTTGCCGTTATATAACGGAATCGTGCTGGGGATAATCAGCTCTTTAAGTTCGGCGGGGTAGCTGTTGTATATTTCCGTCATGCGTTTGTCCAGGTTTGATCCGGCGTACTCCGCGCTGTTGCCAACCCAGACACGGTTATCATATATGTCTTTGCGGATAAGCCCGGCGGTGCCTGCGCCGAAGAAGCCCAGGGTGTAGTCCGCCAGCTTAAAGGTTCTATCTTCGCGGCGCTCGGGGATTTTGATGTTGCTTCCGAATGGTAAATCACTTATTCTCATTGTTTCCTCCTATTCCGGTATGTCTATGTATTTCATCATTCTGTCTATCGCACGTTCTTCAAGGTGCTCTATTGCCTTGGGGGATTTATCCATTTTTACACCTACCCTGGTATTAGATGGCATATCCCGCGAATAGAAATGTTCGTAAAAGTTATATTTCAGTTCAATTACCCTTCTCTGGTTCGCGGGGAACTCATCTAATGCGGCATCCATGAACGCTACGAATGACATATCATCGTTTATTTTTTCCAGCATTTCAGCCATTTGCAAATTATACCGCTCCTTTGCCGCCATGAGCTTTATAGCACTCCGGGCGGTCGGGTCGGTAATGTCGCTACCGTGCGGCATACCCGATAAAACCTGTGGGCGAATATCCGCTACCGCTTCCATTCTCTCTTTGATACTGGCTATTTTTTTATCTATTTCTTTCGCGTTTCTCTTGGCTTTCCCCCAACGAACAAGCAACCGCCTGATGTATGCCCGTTGTTCGCGTTTCGTCATTGGTTCCTCCTTAACAATTCATCTGCCGTTATGTTAAAATAATCTGCCAACCATATGATTCTGCTCGCGGTCGGCTCCATGCCGTCCATCTCATAGTGATAAATGGTCGCCGCGCTTATGCCGGTTTCGCGCTCCATCGCAGCCCGCGACTTGCCCTTCTTTTCTCGGTACATTCGTATCCTCTGCCCTATCGTCATGTTTCCTCCATACGCCGCAATGGCAGTTAGTTTCCTGACCTTCTCTGAACTCCTTGCAGATACATCTGCTTTCCTCATCCTTGATTATCGCGCAGGGGCAGTATCCGTCCCCGCGCCGTATACACTCCCATATATCAGGCCGCAGTAATTCATAGCTCATTCCGCGCCCTCCCATATCAGCGGCCTTCCCTCTGCGTCTACCATTACGCAAACGCCGCCTTTGTATGTTCGCAGGTATTGTACCCCCGTGAGGTTATCGACATATATCACATACGCTGCACCCGTTTCCAGCGTTCGCAGTCTATAAGTACCAGCTTCAGCCTTTCCGCACCCGCACAGGGCGAGGGTCAGCAGGATTAATATTGTTATTGCTATTACTCGTTTCATTTTTCCTTCTCCTTAAAATCCTTCAACTCTCTCAATGCTGCTAAAAAACTATGAAACTCCGGCAAATGCCCCACCAAATACAAAGGGTCATCTTCTCTAAACAGTTGAATTTTGTGTCCGTCGTATGTCAAACATTCATAACCTTTGTGACGATACCGCCCCTGCGTGATTGTACATTTGCCCAAATACATCAAATATCGGTATGGATTATCTGAACCAGCATATTTGTTGCAAACAATATCGCCTTTGCTAAATTTGCTCATTAGTTTCCTCCTTCGGGGGCTCCGGCATGGGCATCCACGCAATAACAGGATTGCCCTTAAACCATAGTCCTTCAAACTTTTCTATGGGATATACAAGCCCCAGTATGTCGATGTCACTGCTGCCGGCATCGTAGTAATACCACCATTCCGGCAATAATTGTCTCATGCGTATCTCGCCGCGAAAAATCTGTCCATCTTGCAGCAGGATAATCACCGGTTCCTTTTCTTCTGGTAGTCTGTCTCTCACTTTAATCCAGTTCATCGGCTTCCTCCTTATCCATTTTCGCCCCGCAGTTGGGGCAGTAGTTTTCTCCAGTAGGATTGAGCCCTACCGAATAACCGCATACAGAGCAAGTCCATTCATGGAATGTCCGTCCCCAATCATCGTTTTCTATTTCTGAGTGTATCCACTTCCCATACCGCACCGGCTCCACGTCTGTGCGGGGTTCTGTGATCTCGAATTCCTCTGCAAGCCAATTAAACACATTATCAAGGCAGTATGAGCCAAACCCAATGTGGCATTCTCCGTCCGCTGGGTTAAAGTACCAGATGTTGTAACACGGCTTTTCAGGTATTCCTTCCACGACAATTCTGGCGAATGGTGTTTTTATCTTGTGTTTGCACTCATCCGCACTCGCTGCCTCCCGGCTGATGTAGTTACTCATTTTATTCCTCCGGTTCACTTGTACTATCGCAAATATTCAGAATCTGTTGGAGCAATTCAATCTGCCCGTTTCTGTGACCATAGCGATACCCGGTTGTATACGTTTCGGCCGTGTCTCCACTGTTCTTGTCTTTTTCAGCAACGAGCGACTGATACTTGGCTCTCAAATCTTCAAGTTCCGTTGTATCCATAACCAAAGCAACATCGTCTGCAACCCTGTTAATGGCATTTTCTATCTCTTGATATTCCGAGGGATATAACTCCACTGCATCGCAAGCAGCTTCTATCGCCTCGCTTTTGGTTATATATTCTTTACTCATCGTTTCTCCGTCCTTTCTGCATTCAGCCAGTTTTCCAGCATTTTCCGGCATTCGCTGGGATACAATTCGCCGAGTATTTTCGCCATTTCTATGCATTCATCAACCACCGGGCATAGCGAGCAATTCATTCTTTTGACAAGTTTAGCCGCCAGCCATTCAGCGGATTGAGTCTTTAAGTATTCAAGGTTGGTCATTTTTTCCTCACTTCCCGCGTATGCTCGCCCTCATTTTAAGATTTTCATCTTCGGCTATTTCTACCGCCCATTCAAGGGCGGCTACAATAGCGCCTTTTTCGCTTAATTCTTCCCACGGGCGATTATGTTGTTCCGCCCATTTTAGCCGCCTTCGTGCCGCCTCTAACTGTTCTCGCAGTATGTCACAGCGCGTCTCCGGCCACATTATCGCGGTGTATTTCACTGGTTCCATCTCCCCTCCGCTCACCTTGAGCACAGTAAAACATTTCATCAACGTCATTTTGATCGTCATTAAACCACGGCTGATCGCAGATACCCCAATCCGGCGCACTGCCATCAGTCAGCTCCACTTGGCAAGGATGATAATGTACGCAGTTTTCACACCGCACCACTTCGACAACATCGGCAGCAGGTGCAGTTACAATCAATTCCCTCGCTCTACCCGGTGAACCAACATGCTCAGCATCATATCGTGCAAGCAACGCCTCACGCTCTATGTACTCTTTAGCCATTATCAGTCCTCGTTGCCTCCTTTCAGCATCAGTTCTGCCAAATCACACGCCGCCAGATATGTCTTCTCGTGGATTGTTCCCGCATGTGCTTTTTTAACCCACCCCTTAAATGCCGCCATATCCAAAAACCAACACCCGGCGCGGACAAACATATTGCCGTTTTCGTCTATGTAAAAATAGGCTTTTCGGTTGGTGTTGTCTATCCTATCCACAGCGACATAGTGACCATTTTTCACGTTACCGTTTTCGTAGTTGCAACCCTCACCAAAGTTACAACACTCCCCAAAGGTACACCAGTCACCAAAGCTGCACCCCTCGCCAAAGGTGCTCCCTTCGCCAAAGCCGCACAACTCACCAAAGCGGCATTCCTTGCCAAATTCGCAACCCGTGCCAAAGTAGCAATATGCACCAAAGCTACACTCATCACCAAAGTAGCACCCATCACCAAAACGGCAATGCTCAATAAAGCGGCACTGCGCACCAAAGAGGCAATGCCTATCAAAGACGCAACTCTCCCCAAAGTCTTTTATGGCGATATAATCCCCAGCAGGGCATATCTTACGACCAAACTTATCTACTTCAAAGTTGTCAAAATCCGCTTGCGTGTACTTTTTCATTGCTCTTTTCTTTCTTGTCTGTTTCCATTAAATCAAACAATCTGCCGCCGTTATCCTGTAACACCTGATAAATACCCTTTGCAAACATTTCTATAACCGCTTCTTCATTCTCAATCTCCAACCCTGCGTGCTGTTGGACACCATGTAGAATCTCATGTAATAGAGTTTGACATCGTTTTTGATGTCCGATTCCGTCTGTGGCCGATAGCTCAATCTTGCAGTTGTCATAATCAATTTGTCCATATGCAAGTTGGTTTCCATGCCGTAGATTTTCTACGTAAGAAATAGCATACTCCACGCCACCAATGCGTACGCTCTCAGGTATTTTCACTGCTCATTTCCCCCTCCGCTTCCGGACATGTCATTCGTCCCTCCAGCACCCCACAACAAGGTTGCTTACTCCCTGTATGGGTAAATCCTTTAATATCTGCCGCAGTCGGCAATTATGTTTCGCGCCGTCACAGGTAAAGCACTCGGTTTTGGTTGCGTACTCTGCAAGATCGGCCAGATCGTCATAGCTCATCACCCAGTAATTTTTACTCCGTCCGGCGGGGCTTTTAATGCCTATCTGTATGTCGGTCAAATCCAACTGCTTTTTCAGCGTGATAAGCTGCTCAACAGGTATCGTGTCTATCAGCGCAGTATTGATTTTCTCAATATTGCTCTGCGCCAATCGGAAATTTCGCCAGCCGTTAGGAATACGGTCTACCAGCCGATGATACTTTTCTTCGTACACCTTTAAGATATTTTCAACGGCGTACAGAGAAGCAAATAATTCTTTTCCTTCTGCGTTTATCCTTGTTCTTTCCATATCCGCCCCTCTACTCTGCCTAATTTATAGGCTTTCCAGTCGTCCCAATCCCCGAATATTGTCTGCATCTGCCACAGCATAATTTCCACGTCCGCGCACTCTTCGAGGATTTTCTTTCTGCTGCCTTGGCCGTTTACCCACTTACTAAGTTCAACGGCAAGCTCGTTCAGCTCCTCAACGGCTTTAATGGCTTGATGCTTTGCACCGTAATGGTCTACTATTTCGCTGTACTTCATCGTTGCTCCTGAATAATTCGTCCGCTTTGTGAATAAGTAACTGCTTACCGTCAACCTTTGCCCTTAAAAGTGCGCCCTGCATCGTCATTCGGGTGTAGTATTTCTTCGCCGCTTTGAGAGTGGTAAAGGTCTTTCGATAATTCTCTTTTCCATCGTGGATTTCGTAAAACTCATACGCTTGCAGTTTCATAAATCCCCCTCTTGATTCTTTTTCGTACCGTAACCTCTGATATTCCGGCCTTCTCAGCCATTTCCCTTACCGTCAACTTTTCTTCGCCTTGCTGTACATAAACCCTGCAACCTGTCTCGTCCTTTTTTCCATCCGCCAGGTATAACGGGCACTCCTTGACGTGGTAGCTTCCACCATCCCAGCCGCTGTTATCGTGACAGTTTATCGTTGTCGGTCTTGCGTTCCAGCCTTTAACGGGCATCCCATCTTGGCGGCTCCAACTGCACCCTAAACCGGGTTTATTTGTCGCTCTCAGGCACGTCCAACATAGCGTTTGCTTCATACAACCTCAAAAAATCCTCCGCTTGCATAGTTACTAACCACTTTTCGCGGCTCCTTCGGTGGAACACCGCCGGTATAAGCTCCGGCTTTGCGTCGCGCTTCGCCTGCGCCATCCATTCATGGATTTTTGTCGTCTCGCAGCGTTTGCACTCAACGTGAAAACCAGGTAAACCTATCACGTCCGATGCGTCCCCCGTTTGTCCGCAGTATTGGGAAGTCCGCCGGGCATTGAACCCGTATTCCCTGAACAGGGCGGCAAGCTCCCGTTCTCCGGCTTTGCCTTTTTCTCTCTGCGCCTTACTCATCCCAGTGTATATCCCAGCCGTTACCGTTGTCGGTGAAGGTCAACACGGTAACGCCATTAACACTTACAACGGCTTTTCCGTCCTTCATGTTGTCCATCACGCTCTGGAATATGGTTTGTGTTATCCACTTTGCGAGTTCTTCTGTCATAGTTCCTCCCATTCCACAATTTCATCCTCGTACAGAAAATACTTTCCGTACCATTTCACGCTTAGTTCCCCGGTTCGCCCGTTTCGGTTCTTCGCCACGATGATGCTCGCGTTCTCGCTTTGCGGGTCGGGTCGGTGAAGGAGTAATACCTCGTCCGCGTCCTGCTCTATGGCTCCCGATTCCCGCAAGTCCGATAGTCTCGGCCTTCCATCGTTCCGGCCTTCTATCGCCCTGTTGAGCTGGCACAGAAGAACGACAGGGACATTCAGCTCCTTCGCCAGAAGCTTTATTTTTCGGCTTATGTCGGATACCTCGTTTTCCCGCGTGCGGTTCCTCAGGCTGGATTGTATTAGCCCTAAATAGTCAATCGCAATCAGGTCTAATTCCCGTTCCTGTTGCTTTATCGCGTAGCATTGTGACCTTATTGCCTCCACGGTATAGGCGTTATCCGACAGATACAACCTTGTCGCGCTCAGTTTATTTACGGCGTTCTGTATCCTGTCAACCGCTTCCTGACCGCCGCTGAACATTTCATCACGGCTGCACTTCGCATAGCTGATGATTGCCCTTTGAAGCACGTCCTCCCTCGGCATTTCCAGCGAAAACACCGCTACCGTCCTGTCGAACAAAGCCATATTAACGGCTATATTCATGGCAAGTGAGGTCTTGCCTACTGACGGTCTGGCTCCGATGATGGTTAAATGCCCTCTTTTCAACCCGCCTAACGTCTGGTCGAGAACCTGAAACCCCGTTGTAAGCCCCTCAGCGCCGTTTATAAGCCCATATAGGGCCGCGTCAAAGTCTTTCCCTACCCTGCTTACTTTACGCCCTCCACGCGCCCGTACAGCGTCTATAACGCCCTGCATACGGTCAAGGTATCCCTCGTCCTTTCCCGATTTCATGTCCTTGACCACTTCCCGCAGTCCCGAAATGGCGTGTCGCTTCCTGGATTCCTCCAGCACCACCTTGATGTGATAATCCACATTTGCTGCTGATACAGTGCCGGTCACTATTTCCGTGATGTACTGTATCCCTCCGGCCCTGCCGCCCAGCTTGTCAGCTACCGTTACGGGGTCTACCGGCTCGTTTGCGTTGAAAAGGGCAAAGATAGCGGAAAATATCTCTTGGTGTTCCGGCCTCTCAAAATCGTCAGGTCTCAATTCCCCGCATATTCTCTCTAAAGCCTCACGACTGAGAAGCGCAGAACCTAAAACAGCTTTTTCGGCAAGCACAGTTTTTCGTAGACTGGATTATCCCATGATGAAGCGCAGGGGACTTCATCCTCCCAACGCCTTTGGTTCAAAAACGTTGCCGGATGAGGGATATATTGCCCATTGTCTTTTTTCCATTGTGGAGAAGCAGCATAGTCTTTTACTGCCGTTACGATCTTCTCCTGCAATTCCTTTGGCGGGTTCAGTTTCTTCCATGCTTTCACAGCGGTTTCTTTCGCGGTGTGACGTGGATACACTTTCCAGAAAACATCAAAGCCATCACAAGGGGGTATGGGGGTTATCCCTTTATTGTCTTCTGTCTTATGTCTTCTGTCTTCTGTCTTATGTCTTATGTCTTTAGTAGGCTTAGCTTTGCTTTCGCTTGCTTCATTTTGCTTAGCTTTGCTTTCGCTTGCTTCTGCTGGTTTTCCGCCTTTCGCGCCGTTTTCCGACCTAATAGCGGATATTTCAGCCTCTCGGTCTATTATTGCCTTGAATATCGGAAACACAAGGCTCTCTCTTCCTCCGTCTTCAGGTATCAGGCCTGACCGCGCATATTCCAGTATGGCGATAAATAGCCTGCCTTTTTCAGCATCAGAAAGAGCGGATGTTTGCTCTATCCAGTCGTAATAGGCCTTGACGTAGCGTTTTGCCATTTTTACCCCCTTATTCGTTCGTTCAGCACGTCCCTTAACCTTCTCATGTCATCCGGCGCGAAAGAAATTGATTTTTTAATCCGATTCTCCCGTTTGTCCCATAGCCCTAACACATAAAAGGGCTTGTAGGTGTCCGGGTATGCCATAAGGTAGAGTTCTATCGACCAGCCCTCACCCTCGCCTATCGTGGCAAGGCGGCTTTCTGTTACGTACTCCATGACTAAAAGGGTAAAGGCTCGTCGTCTATTTCGGTAAACCCTGCCAGAGTGTCCGTTTTCTCTCTCGGCGTGAGAAATTCAACGTTTTCCGCTTTGATTTCGGTTATGTACCGCTTGTTCCCATCCTTATCCTCATAGCTCCTGTTCTGTATCTCACCTTCTATGAGGACTTTACGGCCCTTTGAAAGGTACTTCCCGCACAACTCGCCCAACTGCCGCCACACTACTATATTGAGATAGTCAACAGGGGGTTTACCGTCAGTGCCCTTGTATCTGCGCTGCACCGCTACCGTAAAGGTGCATACGCTTGTTCCGCTTGTGGTCGTCCTTAGTTCTGGGTCTTTCGTCAGGTTTCCGGTCAAAATTGCTTTATTCATTTTTCCACTTCCTATACGTTAGTTTTTCTTCGTTCCAATCGGGATACTTTGCCATGAGATACGCTCTCAGCTTTTTTCTAAGCTCCGGCCTCCTTTCCGAATTATCATAGTCCCTATGGCACTCAGAACACAGCGTAACGATGTTTTGTTCTATCCCCTTACCGTTATGGCTTCGCGGGATAAAATGCGCCACAGGGCTTCCTACACGCCCACAGAGGACGCATAACTGATGATCTCTTTCCCATACCCGCGCTTTGACCTTCGGGGGTATCTCACACGCCTTGGTTCGCTTGCTTTTCATTTCGTGTTCCCCCATTCTCTGGATAGCTGCCCTTCGAGTATCCTTATCTTTAGCTTCTGCGCGTTTATCGCTTCCACCGCCGAATCATATAGGCTCTCGGCTATGTCTCGTTCCATTCTCAGCTTGGCTATATCTTCTTCGCCCTTGGCAATGTCCAGAAGGTGTGTTACCGGCTGCCCCTCGGCGCGGAGGACGGTAAGCCTTTTAGATAGCGCCATTCTGTACTCGCGCTCCGTTTCGGCCTTTTTCCGTCCTCGCGGCTTAAGCTCCTGCACCGCCCTGTCAAGTAGGGCTTGCTCTGTCATTATTTCGTCCCACAGCTCCATTTAAGCCCCCTTTGCGTTCAGCTTGTCGAGCGTGGTGCTTAACTGCTCCCGCGTCATATTCCACACGTCCACACCGTAGTTCTTTTTCGCCGCTTTATTGGCTAAGTCCACGCTCCCCTTACACAGGGCTATAACTTCTTCCTGCATGGCCTTTATCTCAGGGTCGGAGGAAAAGTTGTCGTACACGTTGGGCTTGAATTTCGGCTCGTCCTCCGGTAAATCCTCTCCGGCGTAAAGGTACAGCCCCAGGCCGTGACGGGCGATTGCCTTTGTGATTGACCTCTGTATGGCCTTGTTAATGTCTGTTGACGTTACCTTTTCAAGGGGTATGCTATGGTTCTTGTAGTCCATGACCGGCAATTCCTCAATGTGTTCTATGCCGTTTACGGTTACTCCGGTCTTAACCCAACAGGTTTTTCCGTCCGTGAAGTAATTCCAATCGTCTTTATTGTGGTAGATGGTAGATATGGCGTCGGGGTGGAGCTTCTTTAATTCTCCCCACGCATACGCCCACGAGAGATAATCCAGCCCGTTCTTCTTCTCCACCTTGTCCTTGACGTTGACGGAATTAAGTTCTGAAAAATAGTTCTCCATGCTCCCCTCACTTTATCTGCAAATTCTGCTTTACAACGATTTCCGCGCCCTCTGCCGTCCCGCCGGATTTCAGAAGCTCCTTTATCGCCGTTTTGTTAGGCACGGGGGGCTTATAGGTCAGAAGCTCGTCATGCCCCTGCGCCGCCCACTTTATAAAGGCTTCCTCGTTTACCTCGACGCTTTCTGACTTTCTGAATGTCAGCTTGTTCCGCTTGCTTTCAAACTTTTCCTTATTGGATAGCTGCATCTGCGTTGCAAGGTAGCCTTTAAGCCACTCGGCCTTATTGGCTTTAGCCTTGGCTCTGGCGGTGAGGTTGTCGGCTTCCTCCTTGATGCTCTTTGCCTCTGCGGCAAGGTTCTTTATCATGCAGGCCACGTTGTCAATTTTGTCATCGAGCTGCATATCAAGGCTTTCGAGGGTGTCATACACGGCTTCTTCGGGTATCTCTCCACGGTCAACCGCGTCCATGAAGTCATTGAGATTCTTCGCTACGTCGTAAAGTGACATTATCTCGCCTCCTGTTTTAAAAGATTAGGGTCATATCGGTCATAGTAGGTGTCCTCAAACGGTTTGTGGGCTTTAGCTAAAAGGTACTGCTCCATTACACGCCCTCCTTTTTTATCTTTTTGTCTATCGCGTCACGGTAAAGAGCTTTCTAAAGGTCGCGGTCATGCCGCACTTCGGCAAGCTGTTCCGCAAGCATGACGATTATTTCATCTTTTGTCATTTCGCTTTCCTCCTTGGGATAATCAGTTCTTTTGATATGTTTTTAGCTCATTCACTCCACTTGCCTGGCGTTAAGCTTGCCGCGCTCGATCAGTTTGTATATTTCGTGCCTGTCGATGCCCAGCCGCTCCCTTGTCTCATGCGTTGTCAGCCACTCGCCGTCCACTTCGACGATCCACTTCTTTTGTATACGCGGCGGCTCGCTTTTCCCGTCCGGCAAAAACAGCGGGCAGGCGCGGATGACGTAGGACTGTATAATTGTTGTGTAGTTTTTGCCGTGGTAATAGTCGCTGCTCTTCAGTGTTGTTTCCCTTGCCTCCCAGCCCGCAACGGGTTCGGGATCGGCGTGGCGAGACCAGCTACAGCCCATGCCCGGCGCGTTGGTCGCCCTCTGGCAACGCCAGCACAGGGTTTGTCCGGTTATGCATGCTTCCATATCTATCTCCTTTTGCGGGGTGCGAAGGCGTATCCCGCCATGCACCCGATGAAAAACATCGGTATGCCCCAGCTAAAAAATGCTCCCCACATACTTACCTCCTTACTTCCCGTTGAGTTTTTTCCTGATTGTCCGCGTCACGCTTTCGTGAAAATACCCGTTCACGTCAAACCGCGTTCTTTCCTGCTTCCGACGTTCTTCCTGCTTCCTTTTCTCCTGCCGCGCCGTTATATCGGCGACAAATTTTTCTCTGCTTACCACGGCTTCACCTCACATAGTACCCGACGCAGTTATCGTATTTGTGCTTCCGCTTGGCTTGCAGTTCAAGGCTTTTCTCGTCCTTTACCATTGCCGCCATGCTCCGCACCAGTATGAGGGGGGCGTGGCCGTCGGCGGCGGTCGCCATGAGGCGCCCATCCCTGCACATGGCGCGTATGGTGCCGGGGTCTACGTTGATGATCTCGGATGCCCGCTTGGTGGTGACATACTCGCCGTGCATCTTCACCATGCGCTCCTCCAGCGCTTCAACGCTGTTTATACGCTCGTCCACGGCGGCGGTTATCATGTCCCGCAGGAGTTTGTTAAAATCGTTCATGGCTTTATCTCCCTGAATACGCAGTATTAACCTTCCCGTTCCTTATCTGTCGCGCAAACGAAAGAATCGGGTCTGTCCTTGTGCTTTAATCTTGCGATTATTACCCAGCCGCCGCTAAGTAGCTCGGCGGCTTCTTCTATGTCCTTTGCTTCCCTCACTTGCCTTATACACCAGTAGATTTGATTCATCTTCATTACCTCCTAAATAAAAACCTTTCGCAGCTCTCTCCCGGTATCCGGTGCTTTATCCGTCCGTAGGCGCAATGCCCGCAGTTTACGGGGCTATATGCGCCGCCATAGTAGGTGTAGTGTTGATAGTAGTGCTGACAGTTGGCGCAGACTGGCTCCCGTTCTCCTATGTTGTATTTCATGGCTTCCTCCTTATTCTGTTAGCACTATGTTAGCACCTTGTGAGTAGAAAGTCAAGTTGGTTTTTGCTAACATACTGCTAAAGAGGTGGTAACAATGGCAACTAACAAAATCCAAACAGGATTGCGGCTCAACGAAACAATTTACGATAAGCTCAAAGTGCTTTCTGACCGCGAGAATCGCTCTCTAAACAATCTTATTGAGCATATCCTCCAACTACATCTTGATGATTATGAACGCACCCACGGGGCTATTGTGTTGCCTGAACAGTAACACGCCCGTTCCGCAGGGTCATTCCGAGGTCAATAAGCATCAAAAGCAAAGAATTAAGGGAAACGCCCATTTCATTAGCTACTTCGCATAGTTCGTTGTAGCGTTCTTCGGGTATTCTCAAACCTGTTTGCACTTTGTTCATATCTTTATCCCTTTCTTTGGAGGTATTTATGTCCCCAAACGCTGAAACTGTAACGCTTTCCATGTACTATGCTTATAAGGCTCGCGCCGCAAAGGGTGTCTCCCTCGATAAGGCTATTACCTTCGGCCTGGATTTCCCCGGCTTGCGCCCCGTGTTGAATGAGCTTGTGCGCTTCGGGGTGGTTCGCTCAAATACCATAGATACCGTGCAGCTTTCCTTGTCATTTATTAGCCATCTGGATAACGAGAGTAAGCAACGTGCCCAAAAAAGAGCTGAGGAGAACGAGAATGACGCCAAGGCGAATGTAGAGCAGGTGAAGCAGTGGCGTCACGAATGGCGTATCGCACTTGTTTCCGCTTGCACAAGCTCTATACTCACGCTCCTTATCGAGCATTTCACTGAAATACTCGTCTTTATAAAGGAATTTTTCCGTTAAGCTCTTGCGTTTCATCGTTTCCCCCTTTCGACAGATTGTGATAAATACTTTTCCACGGCTCGGGGAGAGGGGTAATAAAGCCGCCGCTGACGGTCACGTCCCCTACAAGCTCTACCTCGATTACGGGGGGCTTCCCTGCTTCGTGGGTGATGGTGTACTTTCGTACAATATCGCTTACCGATATGCCGTTGATGGTTATTTCTCCGCTTGTGTCGTTTGTTTTGATTTCAACGTGGTTTTTCATCGTTTCCCCCTTACGCCGTCCGTTCATCAGCTCTAAATAGTGTGTCTTTGTTTGTTAATCGTTCGCGGTCACTTGTGAAGTGTCTAAATTTGTAAAAAAAACTTCCGTAGGATTATCAATTCCCAGAATACTTATCATCTTCTCGGCATCCCTTACGGTCAACGTGTTCTTTTTTACTTTGGCAACTAAGGTGGATTCGCACATATCAAGCTCATGTGCCAGTTCTCTTTGTGTTTTTCCGCAACGTGCCAACGCTGCTCGATACAAATTTCTGTTAATTCTGACCGCCCCCTTGCGTCACTTATTAAGTGACTAAAGTGTAACATGGGTTTGGTCACTTGTCAAGTGTTTTTAAAAAAGAAATTGCATATTCTAAAGTGACGTGGTAATATATAACCGAGGTGATGATAAATGACCCTTGGCGATAAAATACGGGAGTTGAGAAGGGCCGCCGGGCTTACCCAGGGTGATTTGGCGAAGATGCTCAACACGACAAAGCAGACCATAGGGAAGTACGAACAGGGCATTGTGTCTAATCTTCCTTTGTCTCGAATTGTCGAGCTTGCCAATGCGCTCAACACCAGTCCCGCCTATTTGATGGGCTGGACAAACGAACGACGCCGAATGAACCAAAGTGTGAGGATTGAGGCGATTATGAACAATTTGGACGAGAACGAGCAGCTTCAGCTTTTATCTTATGCTGAATTTCTAATGCAGCAGCATAAGAAAAAAGAAGGTCGGTAGCTTCCGGATCGTGCTTTAACTGTTCAACGATTGCAAGAATTTGTTCCCGCGTTGTCATCTATTCTACCTCCAAACACTTGTTCTGTTTTGATAATAACACGTTAGATTCAAAAAGAAAGGGGGAATTTGTATGAGAGTACCATAAACGGGACTGCGCTCAACGATGTTGCACAAATCGTGCCTCAAATTTTAATCGGCAGGGGCGATTTCTCACCCCCGCCTAAGACGGTGGAGAAGCATCGGGGAACCGTCCTGAATAAAGCATAGCATTTATGCCGCTCTAATCAATACTCATAAAATAGCATTCGCTAACATTCTTGTTTTTTCGCCATAAATAAATGAAGAAGGTGATACCCATTGATGTTATATGAGCGTTTACGCGCCATGAAAGGCGATATGACGGCGCAGCAGATAGCGGACAAAAGCGGCGTACCCGTTGCAACGGTAAACCGTGTGCTTCAAGGCTTAACGGAAAATCCGGGGTTTGATACGGTCTGCAAGCTGGTGAAGGCCATGGGCGGGAGCCTGAACGATCTGGACGAGGATAAGGTGTGTGAGCCGGAAGGATCGACGCAGCTATACGAAAGAGGTTTAGAGTACAGGGAGCGGAAGATAGAGGATTTGGAGCAGAAGATAAAGAAGCTGGAACGCATAAAAGCTATAATAGTGGTATCTATCCTTATAGCAATGGTAGTGGCAATGGGCTTATTGGTATATGACATAATGCACCTTGATAGAGGGTGGATAATAAAATAAAGAATCCCCCGTGCCGAATTAGAGGGCGGCAACAGGGGATAAGGCGGATGCTTCTCCGCCTCCGATTTTAACACAACGGGAGGTTTTTGTAAATGGCAAGGCAAAGTGACGGCAGATACCGGGCAAAAGTCACAGTTGGGCGGGCTGACGGCAAGAGCATAGTAAAGTACGTTTCCGGGCGCACAAAGAAGGAGCTTGAGGCCGCGAAGGAGGCGGTCAAACAGGAGTTCATCACCGGGCGCACCGCGCAGAAGGACGCGCTTTTCGGCCCATACGCCATACAGTGGTATAACGTCTACAAAAAGCCGAGCATAAAGGAATCGGCGCAGAGCGGATATAAGACGGCACTCAACAAGCACATACTGCCTGTTCTGGGGAACAAGCGGCTCACCGCAATATCCACTATGGATTTGCAGGAGCTGCTTAACTCCAAGGGCGATATGTGCGTAACCATAATCGAAAATGTACACCATGTGTTAGAATCCGTCTTTAAGCGGGCATACTCCGAGGGGATAATCCAACGGGACGTGACCGTGGGGCTGGTCAAGCCCACGAAAGAAAAGTCAAGCCGCCGGGCGCTGACGGAAGCAGAGGAAGAAGCGGCAAAGAAACTGATGCAGGAGGAAAACGGCCTGCTGGTGGCATTACTATACTATACCGGAATGAGGCTCGGCGAAGCCCTCGGCCTGCAATGGGAATGTGTAGATTTCAGGAAGAAGGTCATACACGTCCGGCAGCAGGTCAATTTAAGGAAGGGCACGATAACCCCGCCCAAGACGAAGGAGAGCATACGGGATATACCCCTGCCGGACGAGCTGGCGGAAATGCTCGTGCGGGGATTCCCGCAAGCGTTTGTGTTCCCTGCCCCCGATGGCACATACTACCGCAATTCCTCTTCGAATAGGCTATGGCGTTCGCTGATGGAGCGCATGGCAGAGTTGGAGCCGGACATTGAAACGAGAGAGGACGGCTCCTCCGTTCTCACGCCGCACTACTTCCGGCATAATTATGCATCAATACTGTATAATGCCGGCGTTGACGTGCTTTCCGCGCAGAAATTCCTCGGCCACGCCAACGTAAAGGTAACGCTTGAAATTTATTCACACCTTTCAAAGGAAAAAGAGGACGCGAGTGCGGGCGCAGTTATGGACGCTTTCAAAAAAAGGTTGCCGGAAAGTTGCCAGAGCGAAAGCACAAAATGAGCACAAGCAATCAAAAAAGCCCTAAATACCTAAGAAAAACGCCCGTGCAACACAGGCGTTTTTGATGTTTGGTATCCGGCGGCTACCTATTTTCCCGGCCTCTGCACACATGGTCGCTGTGCGTTGCGGCGAAGCCGCTTCCTTCAGCTCCCTG
>ERZ780195.233-NODE-233-length-58064-cov-19.505749_pt1 | contig 58064 bp, 51 predicted proteins | sample MGYA00511017_ERZ780195 | MGnify/ENA primary metagenome ERZ780195 (study PRJEB29588, sample SAMEA2159974) | human gut metagenome | biome: human gut; feature: human-associated habitat; material: faeces | place: Denmark | collected 2008/2010 ...
CAGCTTGGATGCCCAGCGTGACAAGCTGCGGAAGTATGCGGCATACGAGGATATGATCGTTGCCGGGGAGTATTCTGACGAGGGCTTTTCCGGAAAGAACATTCAAGGGCGGCAGGAGTTTCAACGGATGCTGAATGACATCCAGGACGGCAAAGATGATGTTTCTTATGTGTTGGTCTTTAAGCTGTCCCGATTTGGCAGAAATGCAGCGGACGTTCTGAACTCTTTGCAACTCATGCAGGATTTCGGTGTCAATCTGATCTGCGTGGAGGATGGCATTGACAGCTCCAAGGATGCAGGAAAGCTGATGATCTCTGTGCTGTCTGCGGTGGCAGAGATTGAGCGAGAAAATATCCGCACACAGACAATGGCAGGACGTGAACAAAAGGCTCGTGAGGGCAAATGGAACGGCGGATTTGCACCTTATGGATATAAACTGGATAATGGTGAACTTGTTATTGCCGAAGATGAAGCAGAAGTTATCCGAGTAATCTATGATCGTTATATTCATACAAACGAGGGTGTTACAGGAGTTGCAAAATATCTGAACCGCAATGGTTATGTAAAGAAACTAAGACAGAATAATACCATTCCGGGATTTTCAAGAGATTTTGTGAAAAATGTATTGTACAATCCTGTTTATATGGGAAAGATTGCTTACGGCAGACGAAGAACAGAAAAGAAACAGGGTACAAGAAACGAGATGCACGTGGTTGAGCAGTCGGAGTTCCCGGTTTATGAAGGACAACACGAAGCTATCATTTCCGAAGAGGATTGGTATCTGGCACAGGAAAAGCGCAAGATCAATTCCTTTAAGCGGGAAAAGGTTAACAATCCAGACCACGCACACATCCTGTCCGGTATCTTGAAATGCCCATGCTGCGGAAAGAGTATGTATGGCAATATCGCCAAGGCGCACAGCAAGGACAAGAAAACACGGTATTATTACTACTGCAAAAATACGGTTACACCGACAGGGCATGAGTGCAGTTTCCGTCTGAATATCGAGCAGACGGAAATCAACAAATTTGTGGCGAAGGTTATCTCCGCTATGGTCAACAATCCACGATTTGTAGAAGCAATTCAGGCGAAAATCGGAACAGCAGTTGATACAGAAGATATGGAAAAGCAGATTGCTGTCCTTCAAGGGCGGCTAAAGCAAGCCTTTGGAACGAAAAGCCGCTTGGAGCGTCAGATGGATACCTTGGACATCAACGATGTCCACTATGACAGAAAGATTTTAGACTTGCAGCGCCGCTATGATGAGCAGTATGATACCATAGAGGAAATCAAAGTTCAGATTGGCGAATTGCAAAGTCAGATCCGCAACATACAGCAGGAGAAGATTTCCGGTGACAATATCTATCGCTTGTTACTGGCATTTGATGAAGTCTACCATTCCGCAACGGAAGCGGAGCAGAAGGAGTTTATGAAGGCCTTTATCGAGCGAATTGAGATGTTCCCGGAAAAGAGAAAAGACGGTAGTTGGATAAAGAAGATCGTATTCAATTTTCCTGTGCCTGTTGATAGTGAGGAAGTGAAAGAACTTCCCTTGGAAACTGAAACAACTGTCGACAGCGTTCCTTTTCATTGAGATTCTATGTAGAAATCCCGCTGCTATATTGCAGCGGGATTTACTTTTGCTTTTTCTCTTCCTGTTCCACGTGTTTTCTCAGAACAAGGTTAATGTACTGTGACAACGGGCGGCAATCCTCGTCCGCCTTTTCACGCAGCTTTTCCAGCAGGTCACTGTCAATTGTGATGCTGATTCTTTCTTTTAACGGTTTCATGTATCATCACCCGGAGGATAGTATAGCATTTTATCGGATATTTTATTGACAATACATATGTAATAACATATAATAATATCCAATAATACTTATGTGGGGCGATGGCATGATCGTTGTATTAAACGACCGTCAATTTGGAAAAAACATTCGATTCCTCCGCAGACGGCACCGTTACAGCCGTTGGGAGCTGGCAAATCTGATCTGCTCTTACCCCAAAGTCATCCGGGATTGGGAAACCGGCAGGAGCTTTGACGTGGATTCTGTTTGTATGCTGAATATCGGAAAACTGTTTGGTATTCCTATCGAATCCCTGATCGACGACGACCTCCGACGAATTTACAAGTCCAGAAAATGACCCCCGCTGCTTTTCAGTAGCGGGGGCATTGCTTATCTTACGAAGGATGTACTTAAATTACAGCTCCAGCTTTCGCCCGGGTCCAGAATGGCGGCGGCGGGCTTTTCCTCCCAGCGGATGGAGCCACCCTCCGGACCGGGAAGGCTGTGCCACGGTTCGATGCATACAAACCTCGGTTCTCCTCCCGGCATCGACCAGATCAGTGTGTAGGGGAACTCCGAAATGTCGCATACCACACCACGCCCGGTGCCTTTTTCGTAAATCCCCAGCTTATGGGATTTGAGATTCACCATACAGTGGCTGTCGTTGGCGAACAGCTCCCGGGTGATGGGAAGGGCGCGGATATTGTTCCCCAGGGTGTAGAAATCCCCGTGAATCAGCCCAAGCGGCTGACAGCCCAGGCAGATGGGAGACTCTGGCTCGCTGAACCGAAGCTCATAGTCCGACAGCGTATGCTCATCGTCAAAGGGAACGGTGAAGGCGGGATGGTACCCAATGCCAAAGTACAGCTTGTCGGCGTCCCAGTTTTCCACCGTCAGTTTGTGGTGCAGGGTGTCGCCGTCCAGCGTGAAGGTGGAGACCAGCCGGAACGCATAAGGGAAAATCCGTAGAGTTTCCTCACTGCTGCGCAGTTCCATCACAATGGTGTCTTCCGTCTGGCGCACCAGCGTATGCTCCATCAGCCGGGCAAAGCCGTGCTGCTTCGCCTGATACACCTCGCCCTTGGTTTCGATAAGATCGTCCACGACCTTTCCAGTGTGGGGAAACAGAATGGGCGCGTGGTAGCCCCAGACGCTCTTGTCCGCTTGCCACATGTGCTCCACGTCGTCAAATTTCCGTACGACGCTTTTCACCTGCGCGCCCCATGTAGTGACGGTGACGATCAGGTACTCATTTTCAATCGCGTATTCCATGGCTTATTTCTGCTCCTTCAGCAGGTCTCGGATCTCGGTCAGAAGCAGCTCCTCGTTGCTGGGCTTGGGCGGCTCGGCGGGAGCGGCTTCTTCCTTCTTCTTGCCAAGCTCGGTCAGCTTGTTCAAGCTCTTCACAAGGAAGAACACCACCAGCGCCAGAATCAGAAAGTTGATAACGGCGGAGATGAAGTTGCCGTAGTTCAGAGTGTTCAGAACCACGTTTCCGGCGTCGTCCAACACAGGCTCACCAAACAGCCGGGGCAGAACGATCTTCATTTCGGAAAAATCGATGCCGCCCATGAAGATGGACACGATGGGCATGATGATGTCGTCGGTCAAGCTTTTGGTGATAGTCGAGAAAGCCGCGCCGATGATGGTACCGACGGCCAGCGCCATGGCGTTGCCCTTAATGGCGAAGGCGGCAAACTCATCCCACCAGGAGGGCTTTTTCACGGGATTTTTCATGGTGCGTCTCCCTTATTTCTTCTCGATGACCTCAATGCCGCCCAGGTATTTCCGCAGAACTTCGGGAACCACGACGGAGCCGTCGGCTCTCTGATTCTGCTCCACCATGGCGGGGAAGATACGGGAGGTAGCCAGGCCGGAGCCGTTCAGGGTGTGGACGAACTCGGGCTTGCCGGTGGCTTCCCGGCGGAAACGGATGTTGCCGCGCCGCGCCTGATAATCCCGGGCGTTGGACACGGAGGAAACTTCCTTATAGCCGTTCATGGAGGGAATCTGAATTTCAATGTCGTAGGTGCGGGCCATGGAAGCGGAGCAGTCGCCGGCGGCCAGCTTCACGGTACGGAAGTGGAAGCCCAGACCCTTCACCAGATTCTCGGCCTTGCGCACCAGTTCCTCAAAGGCTGCGTCGGAATCCTCGGGGCGGGTGAACTGGAACATTTCCACCTTGTTGAACTGGTGGCCACGCACCATGCCCCGCTCGTCGGCGTGGCCGGAACCGGCTTCCCGACGGAAGCAGGGGGTGTAAGCGAAGAACTTCCGGGGCAGCTCGGCTTCGGTGAGAATTTCGTCCCGGTAGATGGAGCACAGAGCGGCTTCCGCGGTGGGCAGCATATAGTGGACGCGGTCGTCGGTGGGATTCGCAATCTTGTAGACCTCATCGGCAAACTTGGGGAACTGACCGGCAGTCTCGCCGCACTGGTACTCCAGCATGTGAGGCGGCAGAATGAACTCATAGCCGTCAGCAATGTGGCAGTCGATGAAGTAGTTCAGCAGCGCCCACTCCAGCCGTGCGCCCATGCCCTTGTACATCCAGAAGCCGGAACCCGCCAGCTTGACGCCCCGGTCGTAGTCGATCAGACCCAGACCCTCGCACAGGTCAACATGGTGCTTGGGGGTGAAGTCAAACTTGTGAGGCTCGCCAAAGTAGCGCAGCGGTTCGTTGTTTTCCTTTCCGCCGGGCTTCAGATCGGGGTCGGGCAGGTTGGGCAGGCTCAGCATGGCGACGCGGTACTCGTCGCTGAGGGCCTTCAGCTCGGCCAGCTCCTGCTCAATCGCCTCGGCGATCTGCACGGACTGTGCGTTGTTGGCGGCAATGGCGGCGTCCAGCTCGGACACGTCCTTGCCTTCTTTCTCGGCCTTCTTCTTCATGCCGAAGAGCTTGCCGTTTTCCTTTGCCAGCTTGTTCTTCTGAGCGGTCTGGGTCTCGGTGTTGGTCTTCAGGGTACGGATCTTTACGTCCAGCTCCAGAATGCGGTCAACGGTGGCGTCGCAGTCCACTTCCTTTGCCCGCAGACCGGCCTTGACGGCGTCGGGATTTTCCTTGATTTTCTTGATGTCCAGCATGATGTTTACCTCTCCTTAAATCGGAAATTTATTTTTGTATTTTCATCAGGGCATCCAGCAGATTCTGCAAATCTTCCTGCCCATAGAATTCCAGTTCAAAGCGCCCCTTGCGCTTGCCATTGACGATCTTGACGCCCCGGCCAAGGTGCTTGCTCAGAGACTTTTCGCATTCGGCCACATAGTCCACCGCAAAAACTTCTTTTTTCTGGGGCACGGGCTCCTTACTCATGTTCTTGCACAGCAGCTCCGCCTGACGGACGGACAGTCCTAACGCAACGATCTTCTGCGCGGCTTCCTGCTGCTTCTTCTCAGATTTCAGCTGCAGGATAGCCCGGGCGTGACCGGCGGACAGCTCGCCCTTGCGGACGCGCTCCTGCACCTCGGGACACAGCCCCAGCAGCCGCAGAGCATTTGCCACGGCGGGACGGGACTTCCCTACCCGACCGGCGGCTTCCTCCTGCGTCAGGCCGTACTCGTTCATCAGCGTCTGATACCCCAGCGCTTCTTCCAGAGGGTTCAGATCCTGACGCTGCAAGTTCTCAATCAGCGCCAGCTCCATGGCCTTCTTGTCGTCGGCTTCGATGATGACTGCGGGCACGTCGCTCAGGTTTGCCATCCGCGCGGCACGCCAGCGCCGCTCACCGGCGATGATCTGATAGTAGCCGTTGGGCATTTCCCGCACCGTCAGGGGCTGAATGATGCCGTGGACGGTGATGGAGTCCGCCAGCGCCTGCAATTCTTCTTCGTCAAAGTCGTGCCGGGGCTGATCGGGGTTGGGTTCCACCTTGTAAATCGGTAGCAGCTGATACGCGCTTTTTTCCAGAGGCTCTTCGGTGAAATCCCCCAGAAGCGCACCCAGACCCTTGCCTAGTCCTTTCTGTGATGCCATTCTTACTCCTTTCTACGCTTTCACAGCTTTTGCTGAATTTCTTCCGCCATCGCTCGGTAGGCGGCGGCTCCCCGGCTGATCCGGTCATAGGCGGTGATGGGAACGCCGTGACTGGGCGCTTCCGCCAGCCGGATGTTCCGGGGAATGACCGTGGAGAACACCTTCCCGGGAAAATGCCGCCGAACCTCCTGAGACACCTGCGCCGAGAAGTTCGTGCGCCCGTCGAACATGGTCAGCGCCACGCCGAAAACCTCCAGCCGGGGATTCATACGGCGCTTTACCGTGCGGAGCGTTGCCATAAGATCGCTTAGCCCTTCTAGCGCAAAATATTCACACTGCACCGGCACCAGAATCCCGTCCGCTGCGCACAGCGCGTTCAGCGTCAGCAGCTCCAATGACGGCGGGCAGTCCACGAAGATCAAGTCGTAGCGTTCCTTGATTCCGTTCAGCGCCATGTCCAGCTGCCGCTCCCGGTGCTGGGCGGAGATCAGTTCCACGGTAGCGCCCGCCAGATCGGACGCGGACGGAAGCACGTCCCCGTAGGGCGTGGAGACAATGGCGTCCTCCGCCGGAACGTCGTTGATGAGCACGTCATAGATGGAGTATTTGCATTTGCGCTTGTCCAGCCCCAGACCGGATGTGGCATTTGCCTGAGGGTCAAAGTCGCACAGAAGAACGCGCAGTCCCAGATCGTGCAGAGCGGCGGTCAGATTAACGGCAGTGGTCGTTTTTCCCACGCCGCCCTTCTGATTCACCACGGCAATTATTTTTCCCATGTTTTCATCCTCTATCTTTCTGTTATGTCCCGCAAAAAGCAAAATGTTTCACGTGAAACATCAGCTTCCCTCGGTGGCCGCAGTAGTGGTAACGGCGGAGTAATTCTGCCCCGGCAGGAGACGGTTTGCGCTCATGTACCGGAGCGTGACGACGGAAAGAATGATCAGCAGCACCACACAGACAGACAGCAGCGCGGACAGGATACGGATGCGTTTCTTCAGCGCTTTCAGCTGTTCCTCCGGCGCGGCCTTGGCGCGGCGGCGGGAATGAACCTTCTTTGAAACGGCAGCGCTTCCGCGGGACGGAAGCTGAACGGCAGTCCCGGGCTTGACCGGGTACTTTGCCATCTGCACAAGGCAGTCGTTGCAGAAAACCTGCCCCTCCTCAATTTCACGGCCGCACTTCAAACAATTCAAACGCCCCACCCCCAAAATAAACGATAGGAATATTGTACACCACTTTTCCCCGTTCGTAAAGAGGAAAGTAAAACAAGAAACCAAAAAAATTATACTAAACTCCAATTAAAATCTTTAGAAAAGATTTTAATTGCCCAAAGGGCAAGGAGTTCATATGAGACTTGTTTTGTGATTTCTTTTCTTATAAATCACAAAACTGGCAGCGCCATTAGGCGATGCCTTCCTGATTAAAATCAAAGATTTTAATCAGGAAATAGTATTAGAAATTGTTTTTGGAAAAAGAGCCGCCAGCCCCGAACGGACGTAAAAAAGCCTCCGGAGAAGAACTCCGGAGGCGGATGATCGATTTGATTACTTTGCGTATTCCACGGCTTTGGTTTCCCGGATGACGTTGACCTTGATCTGTCCGGGATATTCCAGCTCGGACTCGATCTTCTTGGCAACGTCCCGCGCCAGAAGGATCATGTTGTCTTCGGTCACGACCTCGGGCTTGACCATGATCCGCACTTCCCTGCCGGCCTGAATGGCGTAGGCCTTTTCAACACCGGGATAGGAGCCGGTCAGCTCTTCCAGCTTTTGCAGGCGGCGAATATAGTTCTCCACGTTCTCACGCCGTGCGCCGGGACGGGCGGCGGAAATGGCATCGGCAGCCTGTACCAGAACCGCGATGACGGTCTTGGGTTCCACGTCGCCGTGGTGGGCTTCGATGGCGTTGACGATGACGGGATTTTCCTTGTACTTCCGGGCAAGATCGGCGCCCAGCTGTACATGGCTGCCTTCCACCTCGTGGTCAATGGACTTGCCCAAGTCATGGAGCAAGCCGGCACGCTTTGCCATGGCGACGTCCACGCCAAGCTCTGCGGCCATCAGACCGGCGATATGGGCAACCTCAATGGAGTGGTTCAGAACGTTCTGACCGTAAGAGGTACGGTACTTCTGACGACCCAGAATCTTAACAAGCTCGGGGTTCAGATTGTGAACGCCGGTCTCATAGCAGGCGCGCTCGCCCTCCTCGCGGATGGTGCGGTCAACTTCCTTGCGCGCCTTTTCCACCATGTCCTCAATGCGGGTGGGATGAATACGTCCGTCCACAATGAGCTTCTCCAGTGCCAGCCGGGCAATCTCCCGACGGACGGGGTCAAAGCTGGAAACGGTGATGGTTTCGGGGGTATCGTCGATGATCAGATCGACGCCGGTAATGGTCTCCAGTGTGCGGATGTTCCGGCCTTCCCGGCCGATGATGCGACCCTTCATCTCATCGTTGGGCAGCGTGACCACGGAGACGGTGGTCTCGGCGGCGTGATCAGCAGCGCAGCGCTGAATCGCGGTGGCGATGATCTCCCGGCCCTTTTCCTCGGCCTCGTCCTTCAGCTGCGCCTCGATCTCCTTGATCTTCATGGCGGCTTCGTGACGAACCTCGTCCTCAATGCTGTGAAGCAGAAATTCCTTTGCCTGATCCTGTGTCAGACCGGAAATCTTTTCCAGCTCCGTCAGCTGCTGCTGCTTGAGCTGGTCGGCCTGTGCCTGCGTCTCGGAGACCTTCTGGAGCCGCTTGGCAAGCTCCTCTTCCTTGCGCTCAAAGGCTTCGGTCTTCTTGTCCAGAGTGGCTTCCTTTTGTTCCAGACGGCGCTCCTGCTTACTCAGCTCGGCGCGGCGTTCTTTGACTTCCTTGTCGTGTTCTGTGCGAGATTTATGGATTTCGTCCTTGGCTTCCAGAAGCATTTCCTTCTTGCGGTTTTCACCGGAACGGATAGCCTCGTTGATCAAACGGGTAGCCTCTGCTTCGGCAGAGCCGATCTCCCGCTCAGCGACCTTCTTGCGGTAACCGATGCCAAGGCCGAAGCCGACGCCCAGTCCCACCAGAATGCCAACGGCGATGATGAGAAAATGATACCATTCCATAAATTTGCAGCACACCTCCTTCTTAAAAAATAAGGGCAGAAGGGGTGGCGCATTGATCCCCATGTGAAATTAAGCATAACAGCCAGCCGGAGACACCGGCCGGCAACTTTTTGTGCAAAATCAGACGCCATGAGGCGCAAACGCATACCCCGGCTCCACCGCCGGTTATCAATGAAACGCGGCACCCGGAAAGTGGCGCAGCGTACACCATACCGAATCTATTCTACTAGCATTGGGAGGGAATGTCAAGGATAAAAAGGCAAATAAAAGGTATAAAATCCCATACATGCCGTTTTCTCAGGGCAGAATGGGCAAAACAGGCTGCGAAAAAAGAAAAATGAATCGGATTGACAATAACTTATGTTCGTGTTAAGATAACCCGGAAGGCCGGATGGGAAGCAGACAGCGGCGCATCCGGCGGAAATAAGCGGGCATGGTGGAATTGGTAGACTCGGTGGATTTAGGTTCCACTGCCAAAAGCGTGCAGGTTCGAGTCCTGTTGCCCGCACCAAACCAATATAATCCGAACCTAGTTTTCCCAGTGGGAGATGGGTTCGGATTATTTGTTTTCTTTGGAAGATTCGAGAAAACCCATTTCCGAAACGGTGTCATTAAACGACCAGAATCCAAGCCGAGAGGCCCAAGAAAAAAGAAACAGATTTAGGAGGACACTGCTATGGATAAGAAAGTGATTTCGTGTGCGTTCAATATCGATACCGCCTGCGTTGAGATTAAATACGTCGATGGAAGCATGATCGCCATTGACTGCACTTTGGTAGATGCCGAGGTTGCCCGGAATATGTTTGAGAGTAGTGAGTTGGAGTGGCTGGTTTCACGCTTGTGGTTATTTGCGCAACTTATTGTACCTTATTAATACCATTTTCAGCATTACCGGACGCGATTGGATTATTAAAGCGTTTAATTAGGCTTTAGTATTATTCAGGGAAAAGCCTGAGATGACAAAGCGCCCCCAACGCTGGCGGTGTTGGGGGGCTGCTTATCATGGCGGTTTATCAGAGGAAAAAGCTAAACAGGATAATGTATTTCATCGTGTATTGTTACTTACCTAATTTTCGTCTGAGTTAAAACCAACAGGAATGTAAAATGTGCAACGAGGGCATTGCCAAACATCCCCCTTGTCTTTCTTCGCCCGAACTAACTGCACTTTACAATTAGGGCATTTTTCAATCTTCGGCAGTGGGTTATTGCTGTTGGAAATTCGCTCCTCTTTGGAAATAAGAAAATCTTTTTTTGTTGCAATCCGTTCTCGCCCGGAGCACAAAATGTATCCTTCATGGGCATAAGAAATACAGTATTCGCAACCTGTGCAGTCGTCAACAAAGTTTGCGTAATTTTTTCCCTTCCAGTTTCGGATTCCAATAGGGCACCCATCGACATGTAGCGCTAATCCGCGCTGCGTTAAGGGCATTTTATCTGAGGCTTTTTCAAATCGCTGATACCATTTTTCAGACACAGCATTATATTTCCACGATTTCCGATCGCTGGACTTGAGCAGAATATCCGACAATTCTTCAACAGAAATATCTCTTTTTATTTTGCTTAAATCGATTTCAATGGTGGATATATTCTTCTCCTCCAACTTTTTCAGCTTTTCATCGTCAATGGGATGGGTAACATAGATTTCTACAAAGAAATATTTATCACCAGAATATACTACAATATCCGGTATGATGGTATCAAAACGTTTTTCCAGTTCGACGTCGTCAATGGAAATCTCTCTTTCCATGCTTATCAGTTCTTTCGGCTTGCCGGACTGCGGGAATTCGACATAGACGGGAGGAATGACCATTTTCTCTGAACGCGAAAGAATGTCTTTTGCTGCCAAATGTAAGGAAGACTCATATCCATATTCGCAGTCCTCATTTGAACGGTGCGCAAAGTGATGCATACGCTTCTCCCCTTTGCGCGCTATAAGTTCGTCACCACACGCAGGGCAAACACACCCACAGTCCTTTCCACTTTGTACTTCATCAATACTTACGATATTGCCATCTTTTAATGCATATATCAATTTCGAGTGTGTTGTCACTGTACTATCATTCCTTCCTAAAAAATATATCTTGTTATGTTAAAGCGTCAGCCCTTCACCCCCGCGAGGGCGAGGAACTTCTTATCGGACTGAATGGCGTGGGTCACGAACTTCCCATCCCGGAACAGTGCGTAGGTTGTCACCGGGGCGGGGAGATTCCGGGCGGTTTCTTTGTCTGCGATCCGGACGGTTTTCAGGGGAATGCCATGCTCTGCGGCGGCCTCCGCCACCCGGGGCACCCAGTAATAGGTGAACGGACACTGATCCGTATAGTAGAGAACGAAGCCGCTCTCCCCGATTTGCGGATGTCTGGCGCATTCCTTAAACTTTGGCTTCTCCGCCGACGGCGTCAGCGGCAGATACATGAGGGTGATCCCGCAGTCCGAGGTGTCCGCGACGGTGAAGCCCTTGTAGGCCAGATACTTGGGGTCAGAAAGAAACTCCCGCTTCCTGCCCTCCGCAGAAAGGATGCATATCCCCTGCCGCCCCTGCGCTTTGGCGTCCCGGATGCACTCATTCAGCAGGTCGGAGGAATACCCATGCCCCTTCATGGACCCGGCGATCCACAGGCAGTTGATGTAAAGATACCCCGGCGCGTCGATGGGGACCCAGGCGTTCTCAGCCGGGATGTACTCGATGAAGCACTTGCCCCGTTCTTCGCTGCGGTAAAAAACCAGCCCCTCGGCGAACCGTTCCTTGAGCCACGCCTTTTTCGCGACGCTCTGCTTGCCCGACATGGCGCAGCAGATGTGCTCGGAGTCAATGTTTTCGCTTGTGATTCGGATGTATTGCATATGGTTTCTCCTTTTTGCAAATTTGCCCATAACCGGCATTTCCCGACAGCCTCACGGCTGTCGGGAAAGTGGTGGGTGAATTTACTTTTCCGGATTCAGGGCGACCTGATAGTCGAAGCTGCCCATGTGGAGAACTGCGCCGTTCTTTACGCGGCTCCAGGTGTCCGGTTTCAGATTGGTGCCGTTGAGGACGGTGCCGTTGGTCGAACCCATGTCCTGAATGTACAGGTAGCTGCCGTCCCATTCCACGGTGCAGTGCTTGCCGGAAAGCTGGTAATCTTCCGCGTTGAGAATGATGTCGGCGCGGTCGTCACGACCCAGAACCTGAGGCGTATGGGGTGCAAGGGTGAAGCTGGTGGAAACATCCTGATGGGACGCGACGGTCATCTGGACAGTCACGCCGCCGCTGGGGGTCACGGGCTTGGTGGCGACCCACGACTCGTCCGGAACGGGGGTCGTCGTAGGAATATCAAAATCACCGGTGGAGGGGATGGACGCCATGACGGGGTTGTTATCGATGACGGGGTTGTTATTGATGGTCGGAAGATCCCTATCCCGAAGCCACTGCTCCTGCTTCTTCCGGCTGTTGTTAACCGCGACCACGACGATCACCACGATCACGGCCGCCAGAGCCACCGCGCAGCAGATGACCAGAATGAGATTTTCCCGAACCCAGTCCATAACGGAGGTCTGCGCTTCCGGCTCCTCGATCACATCGGTGGGGTCGGTAACGCCGGTGGGAGCGGCCGGGATGGCGGCGGGAACCGTGGTCAGGTCAACGGCGACGGAATCTTCCCACCGGGTATCGCCCAGCTCGTAGGCGGCGCGAACCGTGGCGTTGTTGCTGTTGGAGGTCACGAAGGCAAGGTCGATTTTGATGACGGAACCGTCCTGAATGGTTTCCCAGACCTGCTGAGCCGCGGCGGCAGCGGAGATCTTTTCCTCGGCGGGAACCAGACCGATGCCGCCTCTGGAAACCTCCGCCATTTTCAGCATGTTGTCGGCGTTTGTCAGAGAATAGGCAGAGGTGGAGCTGCCGGTGATACCGATGGCGTAGACCGGGATGGAGGTGGCGCTGACCACGTCGATGGCCCGCTGCTGGGTGGTGCCGCCGTCGGCGAGAATGCCGTCGGAGAGGATCAGCAGGCACCGGTTCGTGCAGTAGCTGGTCTTCTTTTCCAGAATGCCCATGGCTTCCACGATGGCGCTGTACATATCCGCTCTGACGCCGTCGCGCTTAAGAGTGTCGATGGCGGCGGTGCGGGCGTCCATGGTGTCGAGGACGGCGCCCTCAACGACTTTGCTGCCCACGGTGGTGATGACCATGGAGTCACCCTCGCCCATGCGGCTGCTGATGATGTCCAGAATGTCCGTCTGCTGCTCGATCTGCTCCTTGGACATATGGGTGGAGATGTCCACCAGACAGTATACCGTGGTGGGCAGCTTTTCCTGACGCACGGTGGTCAGGACGGGGTCGGAGATCTGCTGAGAATCGATGGAAACCGTCAGGCTTCCGTTTTCGGGAAGGACGGTGCCGTAGACGAGAAGGTCATTCTGATGCTCCTCCGTCACGATCTCGTGAAAGGTCAGAAACGAATTCAGTTCAGCGGCCTGTGCGCTGACCGCGGGGCAGAGCAGAAACAAAAACAGGCAGACGCATCCTAAGAATGCGGTTATTCTTTTCATTTTGACTACTCCTTTATCCAAATTGCGATGGCGGTGTTGTTGTCCACATCCGTGCTTTTCCGCATCATGGCGCGGCAGCGGAGCAGATATACCCATTCCTCCGCCGTGGCGGCCTTGTGAAGATCGAGCATGATCTCGTCCTCCAGCAGCCGCTCCCAGAGACCGTCGGAGCACAGCAGAAACGCATGGTCTCCGGGGGAAAGCGTGATGGGTGCGTGAAGCTGGGGCTTGATCTCGTCGTCGCCGATGACCCGGAACAGCTTGCTTCTGCCCTCGAAGGACGGAATTTCCGACCGGGAATGCAGCTCGCCCATTTTGATGGAAAGCTGAGCCAGGCTGTGATCCTCCGTGTAGTCCGCGAGGACGCCGTTGTGGAAGTGGTACAGCCGGCTGTCGCCGATGTGTGCCCATACCGCCTGATTTTTGTAAAGATACAGCGCGACCGCCGTGGTCTTCATCTGGTTCGCGTTGGCGCGGGTGGCGAGGATGTTCCGGTTCGCCTCGTTCATCCATGCGAGAATCGTCTCGCCGGAGGGCAGCGCCTCATCCGCCTGCCACTGGGAAAGCGCCTTGACGCCGATGGAGGACGCGGCCTTTCCGCCGCCGTGGCCTCCCAGACCGTCGCAGATGACGGCGCAGTACTGATCCGGTCCCGGACTGAAATAGGCGCAGGAATCTTCGTTTTCAGACCGGCTGCCGATATTTGTATACCAATACCCTTCAATTACCATAGCTGTTTACCTGTTGTTTCTGGGCTGATCGGGCGGGTCGTAGCCCAGAACGATCAGCGTGTAGTTGTCCTGATACGGCAGGGCAGCGCCCATGATCCGCTGGCCGATGTGGGACGCGGCCAGCTGGACGCTGCCGCAATCGCGCAGGAAGGCCGCCATTTCAGCGTCGCTTACAGTGCCGTAGACGCCGTCGCTCATCAGCAGCACCCGATCACCGGGGAGCAGGGGGATGGGCGTGCGGTTGTAGTCCACATGGCGCAGCTCGCCCATGCCGATGAAGCTGGTGAGCTTCCGTCCGTTGGGGTCGCGCAGGGCTTCCGCCATGGAGCGCTTGCCCTCCAGAATGTCGGGCATCCAGTCCTGCAGCAGATCGTGGTCACGGGAAAGCTGGCTGATCTGACCGTCCCGGTACAGATAGACCCGGCTGTCGCCCACGGAGATCCACCGCAGCGCATTGCCCGTGATCAGGGCGGACACCACCGTGGAGCCGCTGGTGTAAAGCCCCTTGGGGCCGAGCATCTGATTGACGGCGCGGTTGATACCGGCCACCATACCCGGCAGCGCGGTGGGAACCTGATTTGCCTGAAGGGTGGAGCCGAAGGTCAGCGCCTCCATGACAATCTTCTGGCTGACCCGTTCTCCGCCGGAGAGGCCGCCCATGCCGTCGGCCAGAACCGCCAGAATGCCCGTATTGCGGAGCACGGCCGTCTGACCGAAGCTGTCCTGCTGGTAATCCCGCCTGCCGATATCATGTATCTTGCCGATGGAGATACCGGGGATGGGGCAGACCGTTTCCTCCACGGTTTCCTTGGTGATGGGGACGGGGTGCACGGCTACAGGCTTGGGAGGATTCAAGGGCATTTCATTTGCCCGCTCATGCTCGCGGACGTTTTTCCGCAGCATTGCCAGCAACAGGATACCCACACATGCCCCTGCCGTGAAAGTGAAGCAGGCGATCCGCATAGCCAGACGGAAAGCGGTTAGAGGTGTTTGCTCCGCGGCGCTGTTTTCCGTTTCTCCGGGTATGGGGATAATGACACCTGCCTGGGAGGGGGCAGCCGCATCCGGTGGCAAAATCGGAACTTTTGTGGGCAGAGTTTCCTGAGGTTGGGTTTCATGCGGCGGAGTATTTTGCGGCAGAGTCTCCTGCGGCGGGGTGTTTTGCGGAAGAGTTTCCTGTGACGGGGTTTCCTGCGGCAGAGTTTCCAGTGGCTGGGTCTCCTGCGGCAGAGTTTCCGGTGGCTGGGTCTCCTGCGGCAGAGTTTCCTGTGACGGGGTCTCCTGCGGCAGAGTTTCTTGCGGCAGAGATGGAGCGGCAATAAGATCGTCCGATTTATGTGCAAACCCCAGGAACCCCGTCACAAGCGCCAGAAGGATCAGCACCACCGCCATTACGGCCAGCAGAGACTGCCTGCGCTTTATCATTGCTGCTTTATTTCTTTTCATTCCAATCAAACCGATCTCCGCAAAGCGGCACAAATAACAGCTTCGTCGTACCAATCGTCAGAACGTCGTAGGCTTCGAGCTGGGCTGCGTTGAGAGCGGGCTTTCCATTTACCCGCACGATATTGCGGCCGGTACTGGGGCCAAAGTAGAAGACGCGATCCTCGTTGTCATAGGCGATGATGGCGGAATTCTCTGCGCTGATGTGGGGGTCTCCGGGGATGGAAATGTCCATCTTGGCGCTGCGGCCAATGTAGTTGTTCTGGCTGTGAATGCGGTAGTCATTGCCCTTCGTGGCGCCCTCGATGCACACCAGCCAGCCCACCACGGGGTCAAAGGAAGTGCTTTCCTCCTTGTCGTCTCCGTCTACGGGGAAGACGGGCTTCGTGGTCTGATAGTCCTGTATAGTGGGGGGAGTTTCAATGAAAGGGTTCTGAGCGCTCACGGTGGGCTGGTAGCCCTGCACCTTGCCGCTGTTCGGGTCAACAGGCATGGTCGGGGAGGGGGTGTTGTCTACGGCGTGGCTGTTGCCGGTCTGGCCAAAATATTCGGTGGGTATAATCCCGTCTTCAAGGATGTTGTTCCCAAGGGGATTTTTGTTTCTCGCGGCCTCGGCGGCGCACATCGGGCAGGTAGCGTTTTCTTCCGAGTCATAAAAGTGACCTTTGCTGCAGCGAACGATTTCCATAATAATGAACCTCCTGTATGTAAATGGTGTTGATATTGTTTGTTAACAGACGGTGATGCGGTTTTCGGAAGTACCGACGCAGAAACTGCTGCCGTGCTTCAGGGCGACCTTTGTCCCGGCGGGGACGCGCTTGCCGTGGATGAAGGTGCCGTTGCGGGAGCCTTCGTCTACGAGGATCAGGAACTCGCCGCTATTCTCCAAAGTGCAGTGCCTGCGGCTGACGGCGGCGGCGCTCTCCGGGAGACGGATCTGGCAGCTGGGGTCGCGGCCGACGGCGACCTTGCCAGCCGGTACGGGGATGATTCTGCCATCCGGCAGCTGCACCCGGAAGGAGGGCGTATATACGCCAGCGGGAACGGTGCCGCCGGGGACAGTGCCGGGGGTAACGCCGCCCGCGGGGTACTTCTCAGCGCTCTTGCGGTTGCGCAGGAGGAAGTAGATGGCCACGGCCACTGCCGCCACGGCGACCGCTGCCGCCGCTATGGTGACGACGGAGATCGAGCTTCCGGCGCTCATGTAGGGGATGCCCATCTGATCCAGCGCCTGCGTGACGTACTCGCTGTAAATGGCGCAGGAGTAGGAATCCACGATGCCGTAGGTGTTCAGGCCGATCACGTTGCCGTTTTCGTCGATCAGGGGGCCGCCGGAGTTGCCGCCGGAGATGACGGCGTCGTGAAGAAGAACATTGGTGTTTCCCGCGGCGGACATGACCATATGTCTGGCAACCGTGCCCCTGGTTGCGGTGATGTCATTGCTGCCCACGGTAGCGCTCAGATCGTCTACGACGGCGGGGCAGCCGAGGGCGACTACGGTCTCGCCCTGCTTGACGCTTTCGCTGGAGCGGATGGCAAGGGGCTTGCATTCCGTGACCGGACGTGCGGCTCTCAGGATGGCGTAGTCGGGATAACCGCTTTCGGAGATGCGCACGATGCTGCATTCCACGGAGGTCGCTTCACTGGGGAGGCCGGTGACATCGCTGATGGTGAAGTTATCCAGCATGATCCAGATCCGGACGTGGTCGGAATCGAAGGCGTAGTTATATTCACTCAGGTAGGCGGACGCCACATGCCAGTTGGTGACGAAGTATTCGGGCGTGCTGCCCTTCTGCCCCACGGCAAAGCCGGAGCCGACGGCGGCGGCTGCGGGTGTGTCGTCGGGGGAAAAGCCGACGACAAAAAGCTTCACAACGCCCTCTTTCGCCTGACTGATGACGGTGGGAAGATCGGTCCTGGCGCTGGCGGGGATCGCCAGCATGGCGGCCAGACAGATCAGCACCATTACCATGGCGGCCAATCGTTTGCATACATATTTCATAACTGCTCTCTCCTTTTTATACCATCTCGCGGGAACCCCGGGAGATTAAATACGACCTGCTCTGCGAAAAAGTATACCATCCTTTGGAAATATTGTCCATTCCCTATTTCCGGACTTGCGGGAATTTTGCTTCGCTCTCTTGGATGATTTCAGTATAGCAGGTTTTCGGGATTTGTGGTTGCACGGCGTGCAACAATTTGAAGAAGTTTGCGCGGTTTTGAGTGGCAAAGCCGCGCGGAGGTAGTACTTGAATTAGCGGCTGTGATATGACTCAAGAATTTTACTGGAAAAACAATTGATATTTTTCAACTTGTAGCAATGATTGAACATCCCGGTCGTATCCGCTGCATAGGGGGAGCCAAAGTGGGAGAGATTCAGGCTGACTAGGTTGCTGCATCCGGAAAACATGTGATACATGCTTTTCACATTAAATGTATTAAAACTGCTGAGATCTAATTTGGTAAGGCTGGGGCATCCCTCAAACATACCAGACATGTCCATTACATTGGAAGTATCAAAACTGGTCAGATTCAAGCTGGCAAGACTGTTGCAACCAAGAAACATATTGGACATATCTGTCACTTTGGTGGTGTCAAGACAGCTGCCAAAGTCAATTTTTTTCATATTTGAGAAGTTGGCAAACATACAGGAGGAGTCAGAGTTTGCTGCAATTGTCCCGTTGGCGGCTACATACAGGTGGCCGTTGATCATCCATGCCAGCACGCTTCTATCTTTGGTGTTGGAGACGTCCCAGGCATAACTGGGGGCGTTTTTCAGGGTGCTTTGGAAAGTCAGCCTTTTTACATCTGTACATTTATGCTGATTTTGTCCCCAGAAGTATACACCAAAAGAACTGCACGATGCTTTGACCATTACGCGGGATTTCCTGTGGACCAAGTTTGCGGACGGGGCAGTCATGGTGATGGTTGCTCTCTCTGGAACCTTTATCTCTTTCAGCCGGGGAGACTCTGCCATCGAGAATTCCTTGAGTGGCTCATTCTTCTTTTCCGACGAGAGAGTGGCCATTTGCAGCAGCGCGGTCATGTTCTTGGGGCGGTTTTCCGCCCGGATGCTCATGCAGTACGCCAGAACGTCAAACTGCGCCTGCATCAGCAGAGGCTGGCAGGTCAGGGTGTCATCCACGATCCTGTCCACAGCCGTGGGCGGCAGAATGCCGGTGCAGCAATAGTAAATCGTGGCGGCCATGGCGTAAACGTCTGTCCACGGGCCGATGCTGGCGTTGCGCTGATACTGCTCGATGGGGCTGAAGCCCTGTTTGGCCACCATCTGGGAGGACTGGACGTTGCCGTCCCGTCCCTGAATGTCCAAGTCCTTGGCCGCGCCAAGGTCAAGCAAAATCAGCCTGCCGTCCGGCCGCACCATGATATTGTCCGGGCTGATGTCCCGATGGATAATGCCATGCTCGTGAACTTCTGCCAGCGCCTGAATGATGGGCGTCAGCAGGGACAGGCAGGTGTCGAAGGGCATCGGCCCCTCCCGCTGCAGCTTTTTCAGCAGCGTCTCGCCCTCGATGAAGTCCATGACAATGTAAGCCGTTTCATTCTGGATGAAAACGGATTTTACCCCCACAACGCCGGGAATTCCGCCCAGCTTCGCCATTTTCCGGGCTTCTTTCAGGAAGCTGTCGAAGCCCTTCTGGGTGCCGGTCTTTCCCATCATGGCGTTGCTCCACACCACCATGGAGCGGTTTTCCCGGCTGACCATGCCGGTGCTCATGGGGAAATATTCTTTGATCGCGACCTTCTGTTCCAGCAAAAGGTCAAAGCCTATGTAGGTGATGCCGAAGCCGCCCTGCCCCAGCATCTCGCCCACCAGATACTTTCCGTCCAGAATCGTGCCGGGCTTCAACGCGAAGGACTCCGTGTTCACGCTGCCGTAAGGGCGGCCGCACTCCGGGCAGAACTTCTGATCTGCCGCCAGCTCATGCATACATTTCATGCATCTGCGTACTTCCATAATTCAATCCTCTCTTTTGGGGAACGTTCGGATTCCCGCCGATTTCGCGTACTGTTCTGCATATCAATCCGCAAGCCAAGCATCCGTCACGGACAGACCCATCGACCACGAATACCCGCCGATCACCGTCGGCGTTACGATGATCGCGTCAAATGTCAGCGGCGTATCGAATTTAATCGTCTCGGAGCCAGCGCCGTCACCGGCGGGCAGGGAGATCTTGGCGATTTTCTGGAACTGCCCGTTCACTCTTCCCCACACCTGCCATTCTTTGCACTTTGTTCCCGCGTTCATGGATACTTCCATGTTGACGGTCATTTCCCTGCATCGTACCAGCGGGGTGTAAAAAACCAGCGCGTGGACATTCAGACTGAAGTTCCCGTCTTTCAGATTTGTGCTTTCCCAGTAACCATCCACATTTTCGATATAGTTCTTGGGCTGTGTAGGCTTCGTAGTGGGTTCGGGTTTTGGTTCCGTGGCCTTGGGCACGGTTGCTTTGGGCGTGGTTGCCTTGGGCGTGGTTTCCGCAGGCGCGGGCTGCAAGACCGGTTCTGTGGCGGCCGCTTTCATGGAGACGTTCTGCCTGGGCGCTTTTCCCGTAGCGGTCACGATGCAGACGACGATTCCCAGCACCGCGACGATACCGGCCACGGCGGGTATCAGCCATGCGGGGAGCGGCTTTTTCTGCGGCGTCTTCGGCGGCGCGTTTTTGACCGGCGGCTTCACATCTGCCGGTCTGGGAGGGACTGGCGTCGTCTGCTGCGCTTTGGCCGGTTCTGCCTGCGGGGCTGGCTTGACCGGCTCGGCCTTCCCGCCTTTTTGCAGGCGGGTGACTATTTGCAGCAAGGCGGCCATGTCCTGCGGGCGCTTCTGCGGCAGAATGCTCATACCGGCGGCCAGAACATCAAACTGCTCCTTCGTCAGCCGCGGTTTGCAGGTCAGGGTGTCTTCCACGATCCGGTCAACAGAGGTGGGCGGCAGTGTGCCGGTGCAGCAGTAGTAGATCGTGGCGGCCATAGAGTAAACGTCCGTCCACGGGCCGACGCTGGCGTTCTTCCGGTACTGCTCGATGGGGCTGAAGCCCTGTTTGGCGACCATCTGGGTGGTCTGAATCGAGCCGTCCTTTCCCTGAATATCCAAATCCTTTGCCGCGCCCAGATCCAGAAGGACGGGCTTGCCGTCCGGCTGCACCATGATATTGTCCGGGCTGATGTCCCGGTGAATGATACCGTGCTTGTGGACTTCCGCCAGCGACTGCATGATGGGCGTCATGAGCCGGATGCAGCTGTCAAAGTCCATGGGGCCGTTCTTCTGCATCTTCTGCTGCAGCGTCTCGCCCTCGATAAAGTCCATGACGATGTAGGCGGTCTCATTCTGTGTGAAGACCGATTTCACCCCGACGACGTTGGGAATGCCGCCCAGCTTTGCCATTTTCCGGGCTTCCTTCAAAAAGCTGTCGAAGCCCCGCTGGGTGCCGGTTTTCCCCACCATGGCGCTGCTCCACACCACGGTGGAGCGGTTTTCCCGGCTGACCATGCCGGTACATGTGGGGAAATATTCCTTGATGGCGACCTTTTGCTGCAGCAGCAGATCAAGTCCGATATAGGTGATGCCGAAGCCGCCCTGCCCCAGCATTTCGCCCATCAGATACTTTCCGTTCAGGATCGTACCGGGCTTCAGCGCGAAAGGCTCCGCGTGCACGCTGCCGTAAGCGCGCCCGCATTCCGGACAGTAGGCGATCCCTCCCGACAGATCGTGCATACATTTCATACATCTGCGTACTTCCATAGTCCATTCCTCTTTCTTTCGGGGGAACTCGTGGGGTTCCCGCCGTTTTTTGGAACCATTACAGTAAAATAATATCACCGCTTGATACTATTGTCTACTGATTATTTGGCAAATTTAGTATATCAGATTTCCAGAATTTGCGGTCGCACGCCATGCGACAATTTTGAAAAAATTGCCCGGCTCTGAAAGGCAGAGCCGGGCGGGGGTGATGGGGGGTCAGCGACGGTTGTATTCCTTAAGAATACGCGCATCGGAGCAGTTGAGATCCGTAAGTACGTCACAACGGGTGAATATGTCGTCCATTTTTGTTACGGCGGAGGCGTCAAAACTGGACAGATTCAGGCTGGTCAGGTCATAACACAGGCCGAACATCCAAAGCATGTTCGTCACGTTGGATGTATCAAAGTTACTGAGATCCAGTCTGGTCAGGCTGTTGCAGCCGGAGAACATGAAAGCCATGTCCGTTACTTTGGAGGTATCAAAGCTGGTTAAATTCAGATGGGGCAAACTCATACAATCGTCGAACATAGAACCCATGTCTGTCACGCTGGAAGTATCGAAGCTGGTTAAATCCAAACTGGTCAGACTGCGACAGCCGCCAAACATACTGGACATATCTGTCACATTGGAAGTATCAAAGCTGGTTAAATCTAGGTGGGTCAGGCTGCCGCAGCTGCTGAACACGCCGTACATGTCCGTCACAGCGGAAGTCTCAAAGCAGGACAGATCCAGACCGGTGAGACTGCTGCAACCGGCAAACATGCCGCTCATCCGCGTTACGCTGGGGGTGACAAAGCAGTTCCCAAAATTGATTGTCTTCAGGTTTACAAAGCCTTGGAACAGCCAGGAAGCGTCGGAGTTCGGCGCGATCGCCCCGTCAGCAGCTACATACAGATCGCCGTTATCCATCCATGCCAGCACGCTTCCGTCCCCAGCTTCTGACACGTCCCAGGCACTACTGGGGACATTTTGCAGAGAGCTTTGGAAGGTCAGAGTTTTTACGTCTTTGCGCATATACCGCTCCTGACCCCAGAAGAAGGCGTCCTCATCAAAGGCATAGTCCGCAGCCGCCATAGTATGGACTTCCATAGGGACAGTGGGAACCGGTTCCGTGGCGGCCTGTGCGGCCGGTGCTTTCACGGAGGAAGCGGGAGTGGACTTTTTCCCGCCGCTGCCGACGGAAATAATGAGGGCTATCACAGCCACTGCCGCCGCAATGCCGGGAACCAGCCACTTGGGAAGCGGACGGCCGGGGTCGGGCTTCGGCGGCTGGAGGTTCCGGGTTTCCGGCCGGACCGGCTCGGTTTTCGGGACGTCCCTGACGGGCGGCGTTTTTCCTGCCGGGTGGGTGACGATCTGAAGCAGAGCGTCCATATTCTGCGGGCGGTTCTGGGGCAGGACGTTCATGCAGAAGGCAAGAACGTCGAATTCCTCCTCCGTCAGCCGCGGACGGCAGGTCAGGGTGTCCTCTATCATGCGGTCGGTGGCGGATGGAGGCAGAACGCCGGTGCAGCAATAGTAGATCGTGGCGGCCATGGCGTAAACGTCCGTCCAGGAGCCGATCTTCCCGTCCCGGCCGTACTGCTCCACGGGGCTGAAGCCCTGCTTGGCCACCATCTGGGAGGACTGCATATTGCCGTCCTTTCCCTGAATGTCCAAGTCTTTCGCCGCGCCCAAGTCCAAAAGGATAAGCCTGCCGTCGTTCTGCACCATGATGTTGTCCGGGCTGATGTCCCGGTGAATGATGCCGTGCTTATGGACTTCGGACAGTGCCTGCATGATGGGGGTCATCAGGCTGACGCAGGTGCCATAATCCATGGGGCCTTCCCGCTGCAATTTTTTCAGCAAAGTTTCGCCCTCGATAAAGTCCATGACGATATAGGCTGTCTCATTCTGAATGAAGACCGAATTCACGCCCACCACACTGGGAATGCTCCGCAGTTTCGCCATTTTCCGTGCTTCTTTTAAGAAGCTGTCGAAGCCCTTTTCCACGCCGGATTTCTGCATGACGGCATCGCTCCACACAACGGTAGAGCGGCCTTCCCGGCTGACCATGCCGGTGCTCATGGGGAAGTACTCTTTAATGGCGATCTTCTGCTCCAGCAGCAGATCAAAGCCGATGTAGGTAATGCCGAAGCCGCCCTGCCCCAGCATTTCGCCCACGAGATACTTCCCGTCCAGGATCGTTCCGGGTTTCAGAGCGAAAGACTCCGCCTTCACGCTGCCGTAAGGGCGGCCGCATTCCGGGCAGACGGTCTCCCCTGCCGCCAGCGCGTGCATACATTTCATACATCTGCGATTTTCCATATCCCGATCCTCTTTCTTGTCTGACGTTCGTTATTTCTTGCTGAATAAGTCAGAAAAGCCGTTTTTTTCCAGATGGTTGTTGATGTCTATAATGTCCAGCTCCCGCAGAATGCCGTCGATGATAACAATGTCCCGCGGGCTGGAACCGCTCAGGGAAGCGAGGTCTCCGATTTTCAGCAGCTTCTGGGTCTCGGACAGGTTCATGCCCAGAACGCGGGAAAGCCGCAGGAGCACATTCCGCTGAGGGCTGACCTCGGCGTTCAGGATCCGGTAAAGGGAGGACTTGTTCAGTCCCGCAAGCCCCGCGATGGTCTCGACGGAACGGGGCGTTTTACGCAGAAACTGGAAAAGGTAGTCGCCAAGGGCGGGGCCGTTGGCTTCGTGAAGGAGCTGCGTGACGGATGCTCCGCCTTTCAGACGGGAAACGGCAATTTCGGTGGGACCTGACTGCTGCATAAAATGACTCCTCCCTGTGCCATAAAGGGATATGTTCTGCCCATATTCGGCCAAAGATGGCTTTTTATTACGATTCTATTAAGAAGTATATCACAGCCTATTCCGGAATGCAATCGGCGGCAGCAAAAAACCGTGCCGGAGATTTACTCCGGCACGGTTGCGAACCATATGGGATTAGCCGAACACGGACAGCAGGAAGCCGGCCGCGATGGCGGAGCCGATAACGCCGGCCACGTTGGGACCCATGGCGTGCATCAGCAGGAAGTTGGAGGGGTTGTTCTTCTGGCCGACGGTGTTGGACACACGGGCAGCCATGGGAACGGCGGACACACCGGCGGAGCCGATCAGGGGATTGACCTTCCGGCCGGTGAGCTTGCACATCACGTTGCCGCCCCACAGGCCGCCGGCAGTGGAAATGCCGAAGGCCACGACGCCCAGAACCACGATCTTCAGGGTGCTGGCAGTCAGGAAGGTGGAGCCGACCATGGTGGCGCCCACGGCGGTGGACAGCAGAATGGTGACGATGTTCATCAGGGCGTTCTGTGCGGTGTCGCTGAGACGGTCAGTAGCGCCGGTCTCCTTGAACAGGTTGCCCAGCATCAGGCAGCCGATCAGAGGCGCGGTGTCAGGCAGCAGCAGCGCCACGAAGATAACGACCACGATGGGGAAGATGATCTTCTCGGCCTTGGAGACGGTACGGGTCTGCACCATCTTGATCTTGCGATCCTCGGCGGAGGTCAGCAGGTTCATGATGGGGGGCTGAATCAGCGGGATCAACGCCATGTAGGAGTAAGCGGCCACGGCGATAGCGCCCAGCAGCTCGGGAGCCAGGCGGGTGGTCAGGAAAATGGCGGTGGGGCCGTCCGCGCCGCCGATGATGCCGATGGAAGCGGACTGGGGGCCGGTAAAGCCCAGCAGCACGCCGCCCAGGAAGGCAACGAACACGCCCAGCTGTGCGGCAGCGCCCAGCAGCAGGCTCTTGGGATTACTAAGCAGGGGGCCAAAGTCGGTCATCGCGCCCACGCCCATGAAGATCAGGCAGGGGTACAGGGAGGTCTTGACGCCGATATAGAAGATATCCAGCAGACCGCCTTCCCGCATGATGGCGCCGTAGCTGTGATACAGGTCACTTGCGGGATTCATGAAGTTGTCCCACAGCTCCTGGTGGTAAAGACCGCCCAGGGGCAGGTTGGACAGCAGGCAGCCGAAGGCAATGCCCACCAGCAGCAGCGGCTCGAATTTCTTGACGATGCCCAGGTACAGCAGCACGCAGGCGATGATCAGCATCACCAGATTCTGCCAGCCGCCGTCGGCAAAGCCGACGAAAATGGCGTTGAAGCCGGACTTCTGCCATAGATTTAACAGGACTTCACCAATATTGATGCTCATGGTGTATCCTCCTTAGCCGAGGACGACCAGAGTAGCGCCGGTGTCAACGGTGGAGCCCTTGGAAACCAGAACCTGCTTCACGGTGCAGGCCTTGGGCGCCAGAATCTCGTTCTCCATCTTCATGGCTTCCAGAACCACCAGAACGTCGCCTTCCTTCACGGCCTGACCTGCGGTGACGTTCACCTTCAGGATGTTGCCGGGCATGGGAGCGGTGACGGCCTCACCGGCCACGGGAGCGGCAGCGGCGGGGGCGGGAGCAGCCGCGGGAGCGGCCACGGGGGCAGGGGCGGCGACGGGAGCAGCGACAGGGGCGGCAGCGGGGACAATGGCCTCGTACTCATCCAGCAGCATAGCCTTGCCGGCTTCGACCTCCACCTCGTAGGTGCGGCCGTTCAGAGTCACTTTATATTTCATGATTATTTGACCTCCTTAATGGAAATGAAGCGCAGCTCGTTCAGGGGCTTGCCCATCTTGTCGGCCACGATGGCCATAAGCATAGCGGCGGTTTTCGGCTCGACATCGTAGAGCTTCAGCTTGCCGGCGGTGCCGGGAGCGGCGGGGGCGTCGGCGGCGGGAGCCTCGGGTACGGCGGCAATGGCGGCCTTGGCGGCGTCAGAGTGGGCGGCGACCTTCTTCTCCTTGGCGATGAAGATCTTGCCCATGCCGATGACGACGATCATCAGCAGAACCAGGCCAAAGAATACCACGGCGTAGCCCAGCAGCGCGACGACGGCGGCGTCAACAAAGCCGATATCCGTCAAAGTGGAAGATAACACCATAACGGTACCTCCTTAGCACTCCACGATGGAGTAGGTAGCAACGTTCTCTTCCTTGGCCTTGCGCTCCTCGAAGAACTTCTCGGCCAGGTTGGGGAAGGCAATGTAGCTCAGCACATCCTCGTCGGACCGGGCCAGATCGCCCAGCTTCTCCCGGGTCTTGTCCACGACAGGCTCCAGAGTGTCGGCGTAGCGGACGGTCAGAGGCTGCTCGTCGCCCAGGATCATCTTCTGGATTTCGGGGTCGATGGGCGCGGGGGTGTGGCCGTACTCGCCGCGGCAGTAAGCCTTGATTTCCTTGGAGACGGACTTGTAGCGCTGGCCGTCCAGCACGTTGCGCACGGCCTGCACGCCGACCATCTGAGAGGTGGGGGTGACCAGCGGGGGATAACCCATGTCCTTACGAACCTTGGGCGTCTCCACCAGAACCTCGTCGAAGCGGTCGAGCGCGTTGACCTGCTTCAGCTGGCTGAGCAGATTGCTGAGCATACCGCCGGGGATCTGATAGGTCAGGCACTGGGTGTCGGTGGCCATGGACTTGGGCATCAGGGTGCCGTCCTTGATGTAGTCGTCACGGACGGTCTTGAAGTAGTCGGCCATCTTCTTGGTGCACTTGTCGTCCAGATCGACCTCGTAGCCCAGCTGACGCAGCGCGTAGGCCAGGGTCTCGGTGGCGGGCTGGGAGGTGCCGCCGGAGAAGGGAGAAATGGCGGTGTCGATGATGTCCACGCCGGCTTCCACGGCCTTCAGGTAGGTCATGAAGGCAAGACCGGTGGTGGAGTGGGTGTGCAGGTCGATGGGCAGCTCAGGAGCGGCGTCCTTGATGGCGGAAACCAGATCGTAAGCTTCCTTGGGACCCATGATACCGGCCATATCCTTGATGCAGATGGTGGAAGCGCCCATTTCCTTCAGTTCCTTCACCATTTCCACGTACTTCTTCTGGGTGTGGACGGGAGAGGTGGTGTAGGACAGGGTGCCGGAGGCGATGGCGCCGGCCTTTACGGTGGCTTCCATGGCGACCTTCAGGTTGTTCGTATCGTTGAGGGCGTCGAAGATACGGATGATGTCAATGCCGTTCTCCACGGACTTCTGCACGAAGAGCTTGACAAAGTCATCGGGGTAGTGGGAGTAACCCAGAACATTCTGACCGCGCAGCAGCATCTGCAGCTTGGTGTTGGGCACGGCGGCGCGGATCTTGCGCAGACGCTCCCAGGGATCTTCGTTCAGGTAGCGCAGGCAGACGTCAAAGGTAGCGCCGCCCCAGCACTCGACTGCGTAGTAGCCGGTCTTATCGATGGTCTCCAACATGGGAGCAAACTTGTCGTAAGGCAGGCGGGTTGCGATGAGAGACTGATTTGCGTCACGCAGCACGGTCTCCACAAACTGAACTTTTTGAGCCATTTGTATGTAACCTCCGTAGATGGAATTTGAGTGGACGCATCGGGGGGCCGACTTGTCCGTATATTTTTAGACCAGGAGCCGAAACACGGATCATGGTTAAAAACACGAGGGGAAACGGGGAAGTCCCAACCTCCACCGACATATATATTAACACAAGGGCGAAAGGTTGTAAATACATTTTTTCGCTTTTTCGGTACATTTATATCGTTTCTTTACTGAAGTTTAGGGAAGCGGGGCGGCACTTTGCGCCCCCGATCCTCCTCTGCCCCGGCTGTTTTCGACAATGATGGCAAAAAATTCACACTTTTTATATTGATTTTTTTATATCGATAGTGTATGATACACTCGAAAAGTATGGGGTGCCGAGCCAGAGAGCAGAAAACGGTTTGGCCTGACTCCCATATCTATATTATAATGAAAGAGGTTACTGTATTATGGCAATCGACTTGAAGCATTATGGTATCTCCGGTACGACTGAGATCGTCCACAACCCCTCTTATAAGGCGCTGTTCGACGCCGAGATGGATCCCACTCTCACCGGCTATGAAAAGGGTCAGCTGACCGAGCTGGGCGCTGTGAACGTCATGACCGGCGTTTACACCGGACGTTCCCCCAAAGACAAGTACATCGTTATGGACGCCAACTCCAAGGACACCGTGTGGTGGACCAGCGACGGCTACAAGAACGACAACCATCCCATGACCGAGTCCACCTGGGCTACCGTCAAGGATCTGGCCGTCAAGGAGCTGTGCAACAAGAAGCTGTACGTGGTTGACGCTTTCTGCGGCGCGAACCCCGACACCCGTATGGCCGTCCGCTTCATCATGGAAGTGGCATGGCAGGCGCACTTCGTCACCAACATGTTCATCCGTCCCACCGAGGAGGAGCTGAAGAACTTCAAGCCTGACTTCATTGTCTACAACGCTTCCAAGGCCAAGGTCGAGAACTTCAAGGAGCTGGGTCTGAACTCCGAGACCTGCGTCGCCTTCAACATCACCTCCCGTGAGCAGGTCATCATCAACACCTGGTACGGCGGCGAGATGAAGAAGGGTATGTTCTCCATGATGAACTACTACCTGCCTCTGAAGGGCATCGCCTCCATGCACTGCTCCGCCAACACCGACATGAACGGCGAGAACACCGCCATCTTCTTCGGCCTGTCCGGCACCGGCAAGACCACCCTGTCCACCGACCCCAAGCGTCTGCTGATCGGCGACGACGAGCACGGCTGGGACGACAACGGCGTCTTCAACTTCGAGGGCGGCTGCTACGCCAAGGTCATCAATCTGGACAAGGACTCCGAGCCTGACATCTACAACGCCATTCGCCGGGACGCTCTGCTGGAGAACGTAACCGTGGACGGTAACGGCAAGATCGACTTCGCCGACAAGTCCGTCACCGAGAACACCCGTGTGTCCTACCCCATCGACCACATCGAGAAGATCGTCCGTCCCGTTTCCGCGGCTCCCGCTGCCAAGAACGTGATCTTCCTGTCCGCCGACGCTTTCGGCGTTCTGCCTCCCGTGTCCATCCTGACCCCCGAGCAGACCCAGTACTACTTCCTGTCCGGCTTCACCGCGAAGCTGGCCGGCACCGAGCGGGGCATCACCGAGCCCACCCCCACCTTCTCCGCCTGCTTCGGCCAGGCATTCCTGGAGCTGCATCCTACCAAGTATGCTGCTGAGCTGGTTAAGAAGATGCAGGTTTCCGGCGCGAAGGCTTATCTGGTCAACACTGGCTGGAACGGCACCGGCAAGCGTATCACCATCAAGGATACCCGCGGCATCATCGACGCCATCCTGAGCGGCGACATCCTGAAGGCCGAGACCAAGAAGATCCCCATGTTCGATCTGGAGGTTCCCACCGCTCTGCCCGGCGTGAATCCCGCCATTCTGGACCCCCGCGATACCTACACCAACGTGGAAGAATGGGAGACCAAGGCCAAGGATCTGGCTGGCCGGTTTGTCAAGAACTTCGTCAAGTACGAGGGCAACGACGCAGGCAAGGCTCTGGTCGAGGCTGGCCCCAAGCTGTAATCAGCGGCACGATTTACCAGTAACCGATAAGCGGCGCAGCGAAAGCTGCGCCGCTTCTGTCTGCCGAAGGACGCCTGCTTTCGCCCGATGAAAGTGGGAACCTTTTGACAGATGGAAAAATCACCCAACGGTCTGAGGGGTGGTCGTAAAACAGTGAATGGAGCGTATCGGAAACGATACGCTCCATTTTTCGTATGTAGTGGGGTACATCCCCTTGGCTCTCCCTCTGGGAGAGCTGTCACCGAAGGTGGCTGAGAGGGCCTTGCACCCTAATTTCCCCTCTCCGTCTTCGCTTCGCTCAGACACCTCTCCCAAGGGGAGAGGCAAGGGGTGCCTGTCAACTGTCTGATGTTTTTGCATATGCAGAGGAATATTGCCCTTACGTCCGCAGCAGCGCCCGAAAGCCGGGGCTGAAAAACTCCCCGCCGTCGGCGTCTACCCACATGGCTTCGGCATTGTAGCGTGTCAGAAGCGTCTGCCCCTCGTCCTGCGGCATCAGGAAAAGCGCCGTGGACAGAGCGTCGGCAATGCCGGAATCGGCGCACACCACTGTGACGGAACGCCAGTACCGTGACGGCATCAGGGTTTCGGGGTCGATGATGTGGTGGTAGGATTCTCCGTCCACCAGATAGGTACGCTGGTAATCGCCGCTGGTGACCACGCTGCCCCCGGTGACGCAGACGGTGTGCAGGTAATCACCGCCGTCCGGGTTCTGGATGCCCACCACCCATGGGTCGCCCCCCTCGGTCTTGGGGCCGGTGGCGCAGACGTTGCCGCCCACGCTGATGAGCAGCCCCTCGGGCGCGTTTTCCGCCGCCCGCTGGGCAGACCAGCCCTTGGCCACCGCGCCTACGTCCAGCCGGGTCTCCGGGTCGGAGATAAAGACGGTGGAAGCGTCCTCGTCGATGATAACGGCGTCAAAATCCATATGCGCCGCCGCGTTTTCCAGTGCGGCACGGTCGGGAAGACGGGCATTTGCCGGGTCGTCAAGCCCCGCCGTCCGGGCGTCGTGCCACAGCGCCAGAACGCCGCCCATGGCGACGTTGACCTTGCCGCCGGTGGCGTCGTAAAATTCCCGGCATTCCAGCAGCAGACGGATGATGTCCCCGTCCACCTCCACAGGGGCAACGCCCGCCTGATCGTTGACGGTTTTCAGATTGTTACAGCCAGCATAGTCGTTGTAGATATCGAACAGCTGGTGATAGTGCAGCAGCGTATCGTGGACGCCTTGGGCGGCCTCCGTAAACGCCGCCTGACTTTCCGCCCGGCCGCGAATCGTGGTGACCGTGTCGAACAGGGTCAGAAACGTGGTCTCGTAAACGTTTCCCCCCGCCGCTCCGGCGGCGCAGCCGGTGAGCAGACACGCAAGGGTAAGCACCGCAAGAAATTTTTTCATACCGGTCCCCTCCATAGGGATTTTTCTTATAGTACCACACCCCCGAAAGACTGTAAAGAGGGAACATATCCCGCCGCAAAAAACGGCGTTCATAAAAGATTTACACATTTTTAGTTGATATTCAGGGTCAAACGGTGCTATGCTGTTACAAATGTTAATGCCTCTTTTGAGAGCAGTGAGGAGCGCAGTATGTCCAAATTCTCCGTCAAAAAGCCGCTGACGGTTTTCGTCGCGGTGATCGCCATATTGGTGCTGGGCGTGGTGGCCTATTTCCGCATGACCCCCGACCTGCTTCCCAATATGGATTTCCCTTACGTGCTGATCATGACCACCTACCCCGGTGCAAGCCCGGAAAAGGTGGAGCAGGAGATCACAAAGCCCATGGAGCAGGCCATGTCCACGCTGGATCACATTCAGGAGGTGACCTCCGTTTCCAGCGAAAACGTTGGCATGGTCATTCTGGAATTCACCGAGGGCGTCAACATGGACACCGTGGGCGTGGATATCCAGCAGGAGATCTCCCAGCTGTCCGCCGACTGGTCGGACACGGTGGGCACGCCCTACGTGCTGAAGATCAACCCCTCCATGCTTCCCGTGGAGGTGGCGGCGGTATCCATGGAGGGCATGGACACCGTGGAGCTGACGGAATTCCTGGATGAAACGCTGATGAACAAACTGGAGGGCGTTCCCGGCGTTGCCCGGATCACCACCAGCGGCGAAATTGAGCAGGAGCTGCACGTGGTGCTGGATCAGAAGCTGATCGACAAGCTGAACGACCGGATCGCCGCTGCAATCAACGGTGAACTGGACGATGCCGCCGCCGAGCTGAACGAGAAAAAGGAAGAACTGGAAGACGCCCAGAAAAAAGTAGACGGCGCACAGTCCCAGCTCAGCGCCGGGGTCAACGCCCTGATCGAGGGTGAAAAGCAGCTGAATGAGAAAAAGACGGAGCTGACGGCCATGCGGGAGCAGCTCCAAGAGCAGCTGGAACAGGCGCAGACCGGGCGGCAGCAGTTGGTGCTCGCCTACAACGCCCTGAAAGAGCTGGACGATCAGGTGAACAACGTCCTTTCTGCCCAGCAGGAAGCCCATGGTTATTTGAATACCCTCCAATCTCTGTCCGACCGGCAGAGCGCCCTTGCGAATAAGGAAAGCAGCCTCGCCCAGCTGAAACAGGACAATGAAACTCTGGACGCCGAGATTCAGGCGCTCCGGGAGCAGATCGCGGGCATGGACCCCGCCGACGAAAATCTGCCCGCTTTGAGCGCGGCGCTTGCGGAAAAAGAAGCCGCTTACAATGACAATCTGCTGACCATCGCCCAGACAGAGGCGGAGATCGCTGTAGAAAAAAGCACTCTGGAGGCGGACATGGCAGCTGCCGGTGTGACGGCGGAGACCCTGCCCGAACGTCTCACCGCCGCCGCAGAAGCCGCCGCCGCAGCGGATGCCGCGGTGGACGGAATCGACGCGCTGCTGGCAGCTCAGGGAACCGACCGGGCGGGTCTCGCCGCTTCCGTGGCGGAGACGAAGGCGCAGCTGGACGCGCTGGACGAGGGCATTGCCCAGCTGGAAAGCGCGTTGGAAGAACTGGATAACGGTATGCTCTCCATCGAGGAAGCCCAGCAGCTGCTGAATGAGCAGAAAACCGCCGGTATGCTCCAGCTCAGCACCGGCGCGGCCAAGCTGGCGGTGAGCAGCGCTGCCATTTCCCAGGGCTTAAGCCAGATCGAAAGCGGTCTGGACACCGTGGAAAGCAGCCGGGAGGACGCGCTGGACAAGGCTGACCTGAATAACATCGTCACCATGGAAATGGTATCGAAGATCCTCGCCGCCCAGAATTTTGCCATGCCGGCGGGATACGCGGAGCAGGACGGGGTCAAATACATGGTCTCCGTGGGCGACGAGATCACGGATCAGGAGACGCTGGAAAATCTTATCCTGTTCGACCCGGGCATTGACGGCATCGACCCCGTGCGGCTGAAGGATGTGGCGGTGGTCATGCTCACCGACAACCGGGACACGACCTACGCCAAGCTCAACGGCAAGGACGGCATCGTGCTGAGCTTTGAAAAGCAGAGCACCTACGCCACCGCCGAGACCACCGACAACATTGAAGCGCGCTTCCGGGCGTTGGAAAAGGAATACCCGGGCTTGAGCTTCGTGTCCCTGATGAGTCAGGGCGACTATATCTATCTGATCGTTGATACCATTCTGAATAGCCTCCTGCTGGGTGCGGTGTTCGCGATCCTGATCCTGTTCCTGTTCCTGCGGGATCTGCGCCCAACCTTTATCACCCTTTGCTCCATCCCCATCAGCGTGATCTTTGCCATCGTGCTGATGTACTTCACCGGCGTGACCATCAATATGATCTCTCTGTCCGGCCTTGCCGTGGCGGTGGGTATGCTGGTGGATAACTCCGTGGTGGTCATCGAGAATATTTACCGCCTGCGTGCCAAGGGGGCCAACGTCATTCAGGCCGCCGTCTCCGGCGCAAGACAGGTGGCGGGGGCGGTGACGGCCTCTACGCTGACCACCGTCTGCGTGTTCCTGCCCATCGTGTTCGTCACGGGTATCACCAAGCAGCTGTTTACCGATCTGGCGCTCACCATGACCTATTCCCTGCTGGCAAGCCTGATCGTTTCCCTGACACTGGTGCCTGCCATGGCGTCGGGGATGCTGCGCAGGGAGCACGAGATCAAGCCGGGGCTTCTGGAAAAGCATCTGCTTCCCGCCTACCGCAAGGCGGTTAAGTGGTCGCTGGGGCATAAGGCCGTGGTTCTGATTGTTTCGGCAGCGCTGCTGGTGGTCACGGCGCTGGGAAGTCTTGCCAAGGGCTTCATCTTCATGCCGGACATGGATATGCCCAGCGTGAACGTCACCATCACCATGCCCGAGGACGCGGATATGGCGGAGGCCACCGCGCTTGCCGATCAGGTGCTGGACAGAATCGGGAAAATTGACGGAATTGAAACCGTGGGCGCGATGATGGGCAGCAGCACCTCCATGCTGAGCATGGGAAGCGGAGAATCCCACGACGTAACGGTTTATATCACTCTCGCCGACGACACGGCCAGCGGCGCGGCGGTGGGCAAGCAGATCGAGGAAGCCTGCGCGGATCTGCCCTGCGAGGTGACGACCTCCTCCGCCATGATGGATATGAGTATGCTCACCGGCAGCGGCGTTTCCGTGAACGTCTACAGCGACGACATGGATACCCTCCAATCCGCCGCCGCACAGGTCGGCAAGGCGCTGGCAGACATCCCCGGTGTGGCGGAGGTTTCCGACGGATTGGAGGACGCTTCCCCTGCCCTGCACGTGGCCATCGACCGCAACGCCGCCATGAAGCACGGCCTGACCGTGGCGCAGATCTATATGGAGCTGGCCTCCGCCCTGACGGACAACGCCACCGCCGCCACGCTGGAGCTGGACGGCGTTTCCACGGACGTAATTATCGAGAAACCCGAAGGGGCGGTGCTGGACGTGGATTCCCTGCGGGGTTACGTCTTTGAAGTCACCAAACAGGACGGTACGGTGGAGGAAGTTCCTCTGAGCGACTTTGCCGAAGTGCGGGAGACGTCCAGCCTTGGCTCCATCCACCGCCTCAACCAGAGGCGCTACCTCTCCGTCACCGCGACGCTGGAAGAAGGCTACAACGTCACCCTGATCACCGCCAAGGCGCAGGACGTTGTGGGTGCTTTGGACTTGGGTGACGGCGTCAGCTATACGTTTACCGGCGAAAATGAGACGATCATGGAAGCCGTGCAGCAGCTGCTGTTGATGCTGGTTCTGGGCATCCTGCTTGTGTATCTCGTGATGGTCGCCCAGTTCCAGAGCCTGAAATCTCCCTTTATCGTCATGTTCACCATCCCGCTGGCCTTTACCGGCGGATTCATGGCGCTGCTGCTGTGCGGCATGGAGATCAGCGTCATTTCCCTCATCGGCTTCGTGATGCTCACCGGTATCATTGTCAACAACGGCATCGTGCTGGTGGACTACATCAACCAGCTCCGGCAGGACGGCATGGAGCGCCGCGCGGCCATTGAGGAAGCGGGCGTTACCAGAATGCGCCCCATCCTGATGACCACCATCACCACGGTGCTGGGTCTGGTGGACATGGCGGTACACAAGACCGCAGGCACGTCGCTGATGAAGCCCGTCGCCATCGTGTGCATCGGCGGCCTTGTGTACGCGACGCTGATGACGCTGTTCGTGGTTCCCTGCATCTACGACATGCTGAACAAAAAGGAACTGCGCAGCGTCCGGGAGGAGGACCTGAAGCTGCTGGATCTGTAAGCGCATAAAAACTTTCACCCCCCGGCTTTTGCTGGGTGACCGTAAAACAGCGAATGGAGCGCATCCGTACAGATACGCTCCATTTCTCGTACCAACCGGGGCACCCCCTTGGCTCCCCCATTGGGGGAGCTGTCACCGAAGGTGACTGAGAGGGCATTTGCAACCTAGGGAAGCTCTGATTAAATCGGCAAGAGCTGTGAGCGAGAGATTTTTCGGCCAATCGAGGTATCGAAAACGGCGGAATACTTTGTGTATTTCCCGCTTTCGATACCGAAGAGTGGACGGAAAAGATTCGCTCACGGCCGCAGACGATTTATTCAGAGGTTCCCTAGTATACCCTCTCCGTCCTCGCTGCGCTCAGCCACCTCTTCCAAGGGGAGAGGCAAGGGAGCGGATTTCTTAAGATATGGGCAAATTCCCTTGCTTTTTCCCTCGCCGCATGGTAAAATGTTCTGACGAAACTGATAAAAGGGGGAGTTTGCTTGAAGCGTATCGGGATCGGGCTTTTTCTGTGCATATTGCTGATGGGCTTTTTTGTGCTGCCCGCGTCCGCTGAGAGCGCGGCCTCCCGGGTGGATACCTACTGCACCGTCAGCGCCGAGGGCGACTGTCAGGTGAATATGACCGTCACTTTGCGCATGGAGTATGTCACTACTGCCATGAGTTTCCCCCTGCCCGCCAACGCCACGGGCATTACTCTGAACGGCGCTTCCGTGTCCACCAGCAAGACATCCTCCGCGACCATGGTCGATATCAGCCGGGTGGTCAGCGGCATTACCGGGGAGATTCCCCTGAATTTCAGCTTTACACTCCCCAAGTCCGTGGGCGTTGTGACCGTTGACAAGGAGCGGAAGTTACAGCTGAGCGTCGAGCTGCTCAGCGGCTTTGAGTTCCCGGTGGAGCAGCTGAGCTTTGTCATCACCATGCCCCCGGGAAATATGCCCAACGCGCCGAAGTTCACCAGCATCTACCGTCAGGAGAGCATTGCCTCCGACCTGACCGTCACGGTGAGCAGCAACCAGATCATCGGCGCCAGCAAGACCATTCTGAACGACCACGAAGGCATCACCATGACCATGCTGGTGGATCAGAAAATGTTCCCCACTGTCAGCACCTACATCCGGGAGGGCAACCCGGAGATCAAATACATGCTGATCTGCGTGGGTCTCGCGCTGGTGTACTGGCTGATTTTCCTGCGCACGAAGCCCATCGCCCACATCCGCAGCACGACCCCGCCCGAGGGCATTACAGCGGGCGAGCTGGGCTGCCGTCTGACCCTGTCCGGCGGCGATCTGACCATGATGGTGTTTACGTGGGCACAGCTGGGCTACCTGCTCATCCAGACGGACAGCGGCGGAAAGGTGCTGCTGCACAAGCGCATGGACATGGGCAACGAGCGCAGCCTCTTTGAAAACAAGATTTTTGCACTTCTCTTCGGCAGCCGCCAGACGGTGGACGCCACCGGCTATCCCTACGCCAAGCTCAGCCGCAAGGTGTCGGCCATCGTTCCCAATGAGCGGAATATGTACAAGGGCGTCAGCGGGAATATGAAGATTTTCCGGGGACTTTGCTGCGGCGCCCAGATTTTCTGCGGCGTGTGCGTTGCCATGAATATGACCTCCGTCCGGGCGATCCAGATCCTGCTTTCCATCATTCTGGGGGCCTTTGGCGCGGTATCCGGGTGGCTGATTCAGGATATGGCCTACCGCACCCATCTGCGGGGCAAGCTGCCCATGCTGATCGGGGCAGTGTGTATTGCCCTATGGGTAGTGCTGGGGCTGCTGTGCGGGCAGGTCTGGATACCGCTGCTCAGCGCGATCGGCGAATTCCTGCTGGGTTATTTCGCCGCTTACGGCGGAAAACGCAGCGATCTGGGCAGCTACGCGGCGGCGCAGGTGCTGGGATTCCGGCGCTATGCAAAGAAACTTCCCACGGAGGATGTCAGCCGCCTGATGGCCAACGACCCGGATTATTTCTTCAATCTTGCGCCCTTTACGCTGGCGCTGGGGGTCATCAATCCCTTTGCCAGAGCCTTCGGCCATCGGAAGCTGGAGCGGTGCCCGTATCTGGTCACCCGCGCCCGGAACGTCCAGACGGCGGAGGAATGGGCGGGCATTATGCTGGAAACGGCCGACCGGATGGACGAAAAGCTCCGTCAGATGCAGATCGACCGGTGGATACCGGTCCGCCTGCGGCGGAGAAGAAAGTGAAAACCCACGGGTCATTGATTGGGTGTTCGCAATACAGTGAGTGGAGCGTATCGGTATCGATACGCTCCATTTCTCATGTCAACATGCGCTATGTAACGGGGAACAACCCCCTTGGCTCTCCCTCTGGGAGAGCTGTCACCGAAGGTGACTGAGAGGGCGCTGCACCCCGGTTTTCCCTCTCCGGCTTCGCTCAGCCACCTTTCCCATAGGGAGAGGCAAAGGGTGCAGCTCATCCCGTGGGTTCTGTGTTATTTCAGCATCTCCCGAACCTGAGCGATGCTCAGCCCCTGTTCCCGGGCGACGGCCGCGATGTCCTCATACTCGGCCTTCTGCCGCTGGACGCCGTAACCGGAGGATATCTTCTGCCGAACCGCGCCGTAGGGGGTGGAAACGGTCTGCGTGCGCCGCTCCAGCGTGTAGCGGCTTTGAAGGCTTTCCCGGATGCCCAGAGTGGTGGTGTGGCGGAAGATCAGCCGCGCCATTTTCTCCCGGTCGCCCGCCCGGCACAGAACGCTCAGAAGCACCCCGGGGCGGTTCTTTTTCATGCCGATGGGGGTGGTGAACACGTCCAGCGCGCCGCTGCTCAGCAGCTGCTCCATGGCGAACCCGATCTCCTCACCGGTCATGTCGTCGATGTTGCACTTAAGCTCCGCAATGGCGTCGGTCTGCTCAGAGGTCTCCCCAAGCATGACCCGCAGGCAGTTCGCTTGCGGGAAGTCCTTTTTGCCCATGCCGTAGCCGGTTTTCTGCACACGCATGACGGGCAGGCTGCCAAAATCGTCGGCAAAGTATTTCAGCAGCGCCGCGCCGGTGGGGGTACACAGCTCACCCTGAACATTCCCGGCCTGAATGGGCATTCCCTCAAGAAGCAGGGCGGTAGCCGGTGCGGGAACGGGGAGAATTCCGTGGGCGCACCGGACGGTGCCGCTTCCCACGGAGACGGGGGACACGATCACCTGATCGGGGCGAATTTCCCGCATCAGCAGGCATACGGCGGTGATGTCCGCAACGGCGTCCATGGTGCCGACCTCATGGAAGTGGATCTGCTGAACCGACACGCCATGGACGCGGCTTTCCGCCTCGGCGATGAGATTGTACACGGCCAGAACGTCCAGCTTGACCATGGAGGGGATGGGCAGTCTGTTCACGATTTCCTCAATGCCCTCCATGCTACCGTGAACATGGTCGTGATGATGACTATGGAGGTTCTCGTCTTCCTCGACTCCCGCCACCCGGACGGAAAAATGGGTTCCAGACACACCGCATTTCACGCCTTTTTCCGCGCTGACGGTGACGCCGGGGATGCCGAGACCGTTCATTTTCTCAAGAAACGCCGCCCGATCGGGAAGCAGCTCCAGCAGCGCCGCGGCGAGCATATCCCCGGCAGCGCCCATGGCGCATTCGATGTACAGCGTTTTCATCCCTTGACCTCCATGTGGTTGATCATGTTCGCCAGATACCCCGCGCCGAAGCCGTTGTCGATGTTCACCACCGACACGCCGCTGGCGCAGGAATTGAGCATACTCAGCAGCGCCGCCACGCCGCCGAAGGACGCGCCGTAGCCCACACTGGTGGGAACGGCGATCACCGGGCATTCCGCGAGACCGCCCACCACGCTGGCAAGCGCCCCCTCCATGCCCGCGATGGCGATGACCACGCTGGCTTCCATAATAGAATCCATATGGGCAAGCAGCCGGTGGACGCCGGACACGCCCACGTCGTACAGCCGCACCACCTCGCTGCCCAGCACCTGTGCCGTCAGCGCCGCCTCCTCGGCCACGGGGATGTCGCTGGTGCCGCCGGTGGCGATGACGACCTTCCCGATGCCGTCGGGCTGGGGGAGTCCCCCCACAATACCCACCCGGGCATCCTTATGGTAGTCCAGTTCCCGTGTGCTGCCGACATAGGCCGCCGCTTCGGGGGACATTCTGGTGATGAGGACGCGGTTCTGACCGCTGGCGCGCATGGCGTCGATGATGCCGCCGATCTGCTCCGGGGTCTTCCCCGCGCCGTAGATCACCTCTGCCGCGCCCTGCCGCACCTTCCGGTGCAGATCGACCTTCGCGTAGCCGATGTCCTCGAAGGGGGCCTTTTTCAGTTCCAGCATGGCGTCGTCCACGCTGGTTTCCCCGGATCGGACGGATTCCAGCAGCTTTCGGATTTCAGAGTTCATTTGCGCACCTCCAGATTCAGCAGAACGCTGTCATAATCTTTGCGGAGTTCGGTCACGATCTTCTCCCGGTTTTCCAGAAGCAGGGGCAGATCGGTCTCCCGCAGCTCCAGTTTCGCGGTATTGTCCACCATGCGGACGCGGAAATCCCGGAACCCAAGTCCGAAGAGAAATCCTTCCGCTTTTTCCGTCTGCTTCAGCTTTTGAAGCGTGATTTCCTCCCCGGCGCGTATCCGGGTGGCGAGGCAGGCGTAGGCGGGCTTGTCCCATGTGAACAGCCCGGCTTCTCTGGAAAGACGGCGGATCTCCGCTTTGGTCAGGCCACACTCCCGGAGGGGAGAGCGAACGGACAGCTCCCGCAGCGCCCGCATTCCCGGCCGGTCGCCCGCGTCGTCGGAGGCGTTGGTGCCGTCCAGCAGCACCGGGAAGCCGTCGTTTTCCGCCGCCCGGAGGATTTGCCGGAACAGCGTATTTTTGCAGTGATAGCAGCGGTCGGGCGGGTTCGCCGTGACCGCACTGTTGGAAAGAACATCCACATGCAGCACCAGCATATCCGCGCCCAGCTCATCTGCCAGCCGCCGTGCGTCCGCCAGCTCAAATTCCGGCTGGAAGGCGGTGCTCACGTAATAGGCCTTCACCCGGGCGGCGTACCGCTTCGCCGCGTACAGCAGGTACGCAGAATCCACACCGCCGGAAAAGGCAACGGCCACCTCCCGATTCTCGGCAAAAAATTGCTCCAACGTCATATTATTTCCTCCAGTGCTGCGGAAATCGTTTTTCCCATTATACACGAGAATGTGAATTCTGACAAGTAGGAAGCCGCACAATAGCCTTTTATGGGTTGCTTTTCACAATCGGATGGTGTATACTGAACGCAGTGCCCTTACTAAATAAGAAGAGAGGTATCACCATGCAAGAAACAAAAAACAGTTCCTGGTACAGCACCGTGGCGGGGGCGCTTTTTGCCTTTGGGGGCGTTATGGAGCTATTCCAGTGGCTGCGTATCCTCCGCTTTATGTCGTTCAGTGACTATGTTCAGATGCTGATCTGGGTAGCAAGCTGTGCAGTTCTAGCCTTTGCCCTCCTGACGAAGCGCAGAGACATCTTCCTGCCCGTGGGCTTCGCTCTTGCCGGTATCGCCTGCCTGTTCTTCCTGAATTTCAGAAATGTTCTCCTGCTGCTGGGTAACTGGGGCATGGCGTTCTTGGCCGTGGTCTTTGTGACCGACTATCTGCCCCAGCTCCGGGAGCAGGTGAAGAAGTTCTGGTTCATTCCCCCTGCGGTCGTTGCGCTTGCCACAGTGCTGTCGATTGGCGGCGTTTGGTTTGTAGCCTTTCTGAGATTGCTTGCTACATGCGCCGGTATGTTCCTGGCAGCCATGTGGGTCGCTTACCCCGAAGGACTCCCTCAGCAGACGGTGAGCGCATCCGCCGAAACCGGAAGCACTACGGCCGCTCCCGCTCCTGAAGTTTACTGCGGTCTGGTCAAGCACATTCTGCTGCTGCTGTTCACCTGCGGCATCTGGCTGTATATCTGGATTTACCGCGTTACCGGCTACACCAACAATGTGCAGGGTGAAGAAAACCGCAACCCCACCAACAAGCTGCTGCTGTGCCTGTTCGTCCCCTTCTACGTGATTTATTGGATGTACAAGACTGCCCAGCGTCTTGACAAGATGGCGGCGGCGAAGAATATCCCCTCCGATCTTTCCACCCTCTGCCTGATTCTTGCCATCTTTGTCCCCATCATCCCGCCGATTCTGATGCAGGATAAGCTGAACGACATTGTCACCGGCCGTGTTGCTCCTGCTGCCCCCGCTGCCGCTCCTGCGCCTGCGCCCGCCGCCGCACCGACCAGCGTAAGCGAGGCTGCGGACGACCTGCTGAAGCTCAAGGAGCTGCTGGACGCAGGCATTCTCACCCAGGAAGAATTTGACGCAAAGAAAAAGCAGCTGCTGGGGCTGTAAATTCCATACGACAAGGCGCGGGGCATCTGCCCCGCGCCTTTTGACAAGCCAAGAGGGAGCGGAAAATCCGCTCCCTTCAGGTATTTACTTCTTGATGATCTCGCTGAGCTTCTCGGCGGCGGTGGTAACCGCGTCGCTGACGACGGCGGCAGCCTTGTTTGCCTTGGCGGCGGCCTTCTCCAGAGCGATCTCCTTGGCAAAGTAGCGGTTCAGCATACCCTGCAGAGCCTTGCCGTGGCGAGCCTCGTCCTTGGCCATTTCGTGGACGGTGTCGTGGATGGCGTCCAGACCGTTCTTCTTGGCGCAGGCGGCCAGGTCAAACTTGCCCTGGGTGGCGCCGAACTCGCAGTCAACACGCCAGGCCAGATTGTCCTTGGTGGTGGCCTTCATGTGGGGCTCCAGATCCTCGCCCAGCATCTCGGCGAACTTGGCGGCGTGCTCGGCTTCCTCGTGGGCGGCCTTCTCCCAGTACAGGCCGATCTCGGGGTAGCCCTCCCGGTGGGCAATGCGGGCCATGCACAGATACATGCCAACCTCGCTGCACTCGCCCTGGAAGTTGGCCATCAGCTGCTCGAAGATGTACTTCTTGTCTTCCTCGGAGATGTCGGGGTTGTTCTTCACGGTCTTGGCGTAGATGCCGTACTCATGCTCGGCGGCCAGCTTGCCTTCCTCCATGACCTTGAACTTGGAGCCGTCAACGCCGCACACGGGGCACTTGAAGCCTTCGGGGATGAACTCGCCTTCGTAGACATAACCGCAAACGGGGCACACAAATTTCTTCATAATCAATTCCTCCAAAATTAGTTTTATAAGTTATTTGGGCAAATACGCCCGGGATTACAATAAATTACGCCTCTTCCTCGAACAATTCGGGACCGACGCCGCAGAGGGGGCATTCGTAGTCTTCGGGCAGCTCGTCGCCTTCGTAGACGTAGCCGCAGACGGTGCAGACATATTTTTTCATACAGCTTCCTCCTTAGTTTCTGATTTGCAGCCGCGGCACAGACCGGTGAAGGTCAGCTGGCAGCTGTGTACCTGACAGCCGGTGCATTCCTCGGCGGCGCGTCCCAGAGACAGAGGGGCTGCCGTATCGGGAAGGTCAATCACCGCGCCGCAGGCTGTGCAGATAAAGTGGACATGGGGGCGGGTGTCGGCGTCGAAGCGTTCGCTTCCGTTCACCGTACCCACGCTCTGGATCAGGCCCTGACTCTTGAACAGGGCGAGATTGCGATAGATCGTGGCAAGGGAGATGTCCGGGTGTTCCTCCCGCAGCATTTCGTGAACCATCTCCGCTGAGGGATGAAGCACGGTGCCGCGGAGGCAGGACAGAATCGCGTTGCGTTTTTTGAATTGCTTGGTGGCCGCTTCCATAGACACCTCCTTTGGCTTGATTTATTTAAGAACTATTCTTATTTACATCTAGAGTATAGCACGGGGCATTCCATTTGTCAAGAGCAAAATGAGAATTATTTGCATTTATTTTCCAGAAAGAAAATCGTCCGCCGAATGCGTACAGTCGGCGGACGGTTTGTCATAGCTTGGCAATATCGGCGACGAGAGCATCCACCTCGGCCTGCGTGGTAGCCCAGCTGGTGCAGAAACGCACGACTGTTCCCTGCTCCGCGGCCCCTTCTTCCTCAAAGTAGTAGCCCTGTGCCAGCGCTTCCTTCTGCTGCTGGGTCAGAATGACAAACTGCTGATTGGTGGAGCTTTCCACCCAGAATGGGATGCCCTTCGCCGCGAATGCTTCTCTGATCTGCATGGCAAGCGCGTCGGCGCGTTTTGTTTTCTCAAAATACTCGCCGTTTTCCAGCATGGTCGCGAATTGCAGACCCATCAGCCAGCCCTTGGCCAGCACCGCGCCGTGCTGCTTCATGTAGGCTTTAAAGCGGTACTGAAGCTTGGGCTCGGTGATGACCAGCGCCTCGCCGAACAGTGCGCCGCACTTCGTCCCGCCGATGTAGAACACGTCCGTCAGTTCCGCGAAATCCTTCAGGGTCAGGTCGTTGTCCACCGCCCCCAGACCGTAGCCCATTCGCGCCCCATCCACGAACAGATACATGCCGTATTTCCGGCAGACCTCCCGGATGCTTTGCAGCTCCTGCTTGGAGTACAGCGTCCCCTTCTCGGTGGGGAAGGACAGATACACCAGCTTCGGCTCCGTCAGGTATTCCGGCGCGCCGCCGTCATAATACGCCGCCGCACATGCGGCGATCTGCCCGGCGGTGATTTTCCCGTCGGTGTTGGGAAGCGCGAGGATTTTGTGTCCCGTGTTTTCGATGGAAGCGGCTTCGTGGCAGTTGATATGTCCGGTGTCGGCGGCGATGACGCTCTGGATGGGGGACAGCGCCGCCGCGATGACCACGAGATTCGCCTGGGTCGCGCCGGGGACGAATTTGATCAGGGCGTCCCCGGAGGAAACCAGCTGCTTGATGACCGTCTCGGCACGTTGGCACCAGATATCCTCGCCGTAGCCCGCGAAACTGTCAGTGTTGGTGGCGGTCAGGGCGCTCAGGATGGAGTCCAGCGCCCCGTGGTTGTAATCGTTGTTGAATCGAATCATGGCTTTACTCCTTTGTCTCTGCGTTCAGCGCGTCCACCACGATGTCCGGGTAGGGGTTGGCGATCACGGTGCGGTAGGTGTGGTAGATCACCATGCCGGGCTTGCCGTTGGGAATTTTTTTCACCTGCTTCACCGCCGTCACGTCCACGGGGATGTTCTGTCCGCCCCCGGTTTCGGCGTAGTAGGCGGCCAGCTGCGCCGCCTGGGTGACGGTGTCGTCCGGGGGCGTAGTGCCGCCGCAGGAGATGATGACGTGGGAGCCGTGCACCTTGGAGGCATGGCACCAGATGTCATCCTTCCGGGCAAGGCGGAAGGTCAGCTCGTCGTTCTGGCGGTTGTTCCGGCCAACGTAGATCGGGTAGCCGTCGGTGCTTTCAAACCGCATGGGCGGCAGCTTGGCCTGCTTCATGCGCTTCCGGTCGGTGTCGGGACGGAGATACCCGCCCTCCTGTAACTCCCGGCGAATTTCTTCCAGCTCCCCCTCAGTACCGGCGCGGTTCAGCTCCTCCAGCACGCTTTTCAGGTAGTCCAGCTCCAGCCGCCCCAGCTCCAGCTGCTTCGTCAGCTCTTTCTCCGCGTTTTTCATCCGGGCGTAGTCCTTATAATACTTGGCGGCGTTCTGGTTCGGGGAGAGAATGGGGGAAATGGGAATGTCCACCGGCCGCATTTCCTCGTCGTAGAAGTCCTCGCACTGAACGGTAGTCTGCCCCTTCACGATACGGTGGAGGTTGGCCGTGAGGATGTCCCCCAGCTGGCGCAGACGCTCCCGGTCGTAGGTGGCTTCCAGCTCCTTTTCCTGAATGGCCAGCTTTTTTGTCAGGCGGCTGCACAGATTCTGAACGGTCTTGCGCACGGTCTGACCCTTCTGCCGCATGGCGTCCTTCTGATCCCGGACGGTGTAGTACATATCCAGCAGCTTGCCAAAGGACTCGGCGCGGCGGCACTCGCCGTATTCCCGGATGGGGCAGAAGGCGAACTGCTTCGGCGTGCCGTCCGGGAGGGCGTAATAATAGGGTGCGGGGTGGCTTACGTGCTCGTGGAAGAACAGCGACAGTTTGTCGGCGGTGGTGTCCACGTCCAGCGAATCGATGCGGGCGTCCGTGCTTCCGGCGGCGTACAGCGCCGCCTCCCGGCACACCAGAGGGGACAGGCCGCCAACGGTGTCCATCAGCCGGTCGGCCAGAACATCTGCGCCGGGGGCAGTGAGTATGTTTACATAACGCTGGGCATCACCCTCCGGGGCACTGTCCAGCAGGTTCAGCTTCATGACCGGCTCCGGCGGCTGATACATGAGACCCGGCAGCGCTGCCCGCTTGGCGCTTTCGTCAAGGCCGATGCGCCGCAGGCAGTCCAGAATCCGCCCCTCAGGGGACAGCAGATACAGATTGCAGGTGCGCCCCATCAGCTCGGCTACCAGCGTCTTTTGCACCGGAAAGCCCATCTCGTCGGTGCAGTCGAAGCGGAACGATGCCGCCCGCTCCATGGGGGGCTGGGTGATTTCCGTCAGCTTTGCCCCCAGAAGGTGCTTGCGCAGAAGCATACAGAACATGGGCGGCTGCGCCGGATTCTCCGGAGAAGCCGCCGTCAGATGCAGCCGGGGGGCGGCGGGGTTGGCGGCGAAGAGCAGCTTCTCCCGTCCCTCCTGGCAGCGCAGATGAACGATCACTGTGTCTCTGGCGGGCTGGTGGATTTTCTCCACCCGTGCGCCGATGCACCGCGTGCGGACTTCCTCCAGCACAGCGGATAAGAAAAAGGCATCAAATGCCATGGTGCAGTCCTCCTGCTTTGATAGTTTACTCTCCCATAACGGCCTTGAACAGCTCGTTCAGCCGCTGGGTTTTCCCGGCGAGGTACAGTGCGCCGAACAGGGCTTCCAGACCGGTGGCCTTTGCATATTCGGCGGGGGTGGCGGATTTTGGCACCGCATGGACGTGAGCGTTTTTCCCCCGGCGATAGTAGGCAAGCTCCTCCTCGGTCAGCAGGGGCAGCAGCTTGTCCGCGAATTTTGCCTGGGACGTGGCCTTCACCATCTGAATGGTGTCGTGGTGCAGCTGCCCCACGGTCTTCTCCCCCTGAGCGCAGAGATAGCCCCGGCAGAGGATCTCAAACACGCAGTCCCCCATATGGGCAAGCCCCAGATTGGAAATGGCGTCGATCTCCGATTGGGGCAGGTTCATTTCGAAATAATTTTCCATAGTTTCTCCCGATTGACCAGAAATTGGGCGCAAAGCCCGGTGAACAGCCCGGTGAGGATGCTGATGACGATCATCACCGGCAGGTAAACCGCCAGCGACACCGTCCCCGTCAGGGCAATCGCCATGGCCATCTGTCCGACAGAGTGGGCGACGGCGCCCAGACACCCGGCGACCCAGAGCTGCTTCTTCGTAAGAATTTTCCGCAAAGCGATGGTCACGCCGATGGCGCAGACGCCCCCGGCGGCGGAGTACAGAATGGTGCTGAAATTCCCGGCGAACACCGCTCCCAGAAAAACGCGCACTGCCAGCACCGCCGCGCCCTCCTTCGGCCCCAGCACAAACACGGTGAACACCGTCACGATATTGGCAAGCCCCAGCTTCACGCCGGGGATGGGAACCGGGGAGGGAATCTGGGCTTCGATCATGAAAATGGTCAGGGCAATGGCGGCCAGCAGCGCCAGCAACGTCAGTTTTTTCGTTTTCAATCCGGCACCGCCTTCCTGAACTTTTCTATATTTTATACAGCCGCTTCCCGTTTTCCATGGTGGCGGCGCGGACTTCCTCCACGGAAATCCCCCGGATCTCTGCCAGACGCTCGGCCATGCGGTACAGCTTTCCGGGGTCGTTGCGTTTTCCCCGGAAGGGTTCCGGGGACATATAGGGGCAGTCGGTTTCCAGAACGATGCGGTCCAAGGGAATGGCGGCGGCGGTCTCCACCGCTTTCCGGGCGTTTTTGAAGGTCAGGACACCGGTAAAGCCGATGTACCAGCCCCGGGCGATCAGCCATTTGGCCATTTCCGCCGAGCCGGAATAGCAGTGGAACACCCCGGTGACCTCCGGGAATTCTTCTACAATGCGAAGTCCGTCCTCGTGGGCTTCCCGCTCATGGACGATGACGGGCAGATTCAGTTCCAGCGCCAGCGCCATCTGGGCGCGGAACGCCGCCTGCTGACGTTCCCGCGGGATGTCCTCGTAATGGTAGTCAAGGCCAATCTCACCGATGGCCTTGATTTTGGGATTCAGTTTACATAATGTGCGGTATTCTTCTAGAGTGACATCGTTTACCTCGTCGGCAGCATCCGGGTGGGAGCCGACAGCGGCGTAGATGTAGTCATACCGGGATGCCAGAGCGGAAGCCGCCCGGGAGGACGTGAGACTGCATCCGGGGTTCATCAGCAGTCCGATGCCCTGCTCCGGAAGGGCGGACAGAAGCGCTTCCCGGTCGGCGTCAAAGGCGCGGTCGTCCATATGGGCGTGGGTGTCAAACAGCATAAGCTCTCCTTACAGTAAGCTACTCAATAACGGCCACCAGACAGCCGTCCATTTCTGTGACCCGGGGGTCGTTCAGGGAGAAATCTGTCCCGTTGGGGTATCCCTGCAGCCCATCTCCGGTGCGCTTGACCCGGGCTTCCTTCAGCACCCAGAAGGTCAGCAGCGCCTGGCGCTTGTCCGGGGCGGCGTCGAACTGCGCCTTTTCGTTGGGAGACAGGATTTTCTCCGCCAGAGCGAGATTTATGTTCCGGTCACGCTCCTCGGCGTCAATGCCAATCTCCCGACGGGACAGGGCGCAGAACGCATGTCGTGGGGTGTGGGAGATGGAAAAATGCCAGTCACTGCCGGGGAAATAGGGCTTGCCACCCGACGCTATGGCAACGGGCGGCAAATCCAGCCCGGTTTCCTCCCGGTAAAGCGCCGCCAGCAGCGCCCGCCCCGCCTCGTGGCCAGTTCTCCCGTCGAGGGCGCAGGACGCGATTTTCACAGCGCGTCAATGATGTCGGATTCCGACGGCTCCTTGGGGCGGCGGTTTTTCAGCCGGTCAACCAGAATGGCGATGCCCACGATCAGCACCAGCAGGCCGCACAGGCTTATGACGACCCGGGAGGTGGCCATGGGCAGAGCGATCAGCACCGCGCCCAGAATCGTGGTAATGACGGCGGGAAGAATGCCGTAATGATACCGGCTGGCGTTCAGAATGTCCTGAATGCCCCGGACGACCAGCAGAATTCCGGCCAGACGTCCCAGCCCCGCGGCCAGCATCAGGGGGTTGCGCAGAAGCCACGCTCCCACGGCAAAGCAGCAGACGGCGGAAAGCACCTTCCCCACGGTGTCAAAGTGCCCGGCGACGGCGCTGACGGCGAACACGACGCCCGCGATCACCAGCACCCAGCCCAGAATCTGTGCCACAAGGGCGGAGGCGGAGTCCGGATGAATCAGCAGGATCAGACCCAGCACCATCAGCAGCACCGGGGTAGCGATCAGACGAATGACGGATAAAATAGTATCTTTCATAATAGAGTCACCTCTCTGAAACTCAGTATACCCCGAATCCGGGGCGGTGTCAATCGGGGAAAGCGGAAATCGGGGGCATTGCCCGACACGCACGACGCCCTCTCTTTTGATGGGGGCAGAAAACAGGAAATGGAGCGTATCAGTACAGATACGCTCCATTTCTTGTGTCAATATACGCACCCCCATTTACCTTCTCCGTCCTCGCTGCGCGCGACCACATCTCCCAGAGGGAGAGGCAAGGGGGTGCGCTGAAATACTGTGAGCGGCCGGAAAGCGGAGACAATGCCCTTTATTTGCCCCACTTGGGGGCGTCCCTTGGGAACGAGGGAATGGGGTTTCCTCCGCTGATACCCGGTTTCTCACGCAAAATGCGCGGTTTCCTTCCTCCCTTCCCTAACATCACCTACATCTTGTGATTTTTCCACTTTTTTCAGTCCCACATGTTGTGTTTCGACAAAATCTGCGCCGCGGTTGTGCTACTATGATTGCAGGCTCGTGGGACGGAGCCGGATGACTGCCGCCGTGGCGTCGTCCATCTGCTTCCCGCGGCCATGCTCCAGAATCTTTGCTGCCAGCTCCCCAGGCGGCATGTCCGGAGTCAGGTCAGACCGGCGGGAAATCCCCTCTCCATCCACGCCGTCGCTGAGCAATACCAGCGCTTCCCCCCGACGCAGGGACAGCTTCTCTACCGTTTCCCGGCTTTCCGTTACGGAAATGCCCGGCGGTGGGGTGGCTGTCCCTATTTTTTCCGCGCTGCCCCGGCGAAGCAGCCAGCTGGGGGCGGCACCCCACTTGTATAGCGTGGCGTGGCCGGTGTCGAGATAGAGTTCCGCCAAGTCCACCGTGACCGCCCCGGCACTGCCCCGGAGGGCGAGAATGCTGTTGAGGGTGCGCAGGGCGTGGGCGGCGGGAAACCCGGCGGTGAGCATCTGCCGCAGAAGCGATCCCGTCGACTGCCCCTCCTGCGCAGCGCCCAGCCCGGTACCCATCCCGTCGCAGAGAAGGACGTAATACCGGCACTCGGGCCCCGGAAAGGCAAGGCACCTGTCGCCGTTGGCAAGCTCCTTGCTGCGGCTGCGGGCGGCGGCCTCGGCGCGAAACCAGGCCCTCGGCCGCTGCCCCCGGCGGGGCAGATCGTCGGCAAGCCCCCGCAGGAAATCTCCCAGAAACTGATACTGCTGCACCATCGCCGCCCGGTACTCCGACTGCCGGGAGCTGTCGGCTTTCAGAAGCTTTAATTGCTCCTGCCCCCGGCGAAGCTCGGGGATCAGCCGCCCCGACTTGCGGCATTGGACGTCCAGCGGGTTTTGCAGCAGCGATACGTCCAGCGACGACTGCTGGGGGCAGCTGTTCCGGGCGGAGCAGCTGCCGCAGGCGCGCTGCCGCACTTTTTGCAGCACGGCGGAAGCGTCAACGGGGGGCGGCGCGGTCTCCAGAAAAAGCTGCTGGGTGACGCCGAGAACCTCCGCCCCCAGCTCCAGCCGCACCTGCGCCAGCCCCGTCTCTCCCCGGCGGCGGGCGGTCTCCTGAGAGGGCGGCATCAGAATGCCCAGCCCGCCGCCGAGAATCAGCCCCGGCAATGGCGTATAATCCCGAATGCCGCAGATCGCCATTACCACCATGCACGCTGCCCCCGGCGCGAGACAGCGCATCCACTTGCGCTCAAAGGGGATCATGCGGATCACGCCCGCGAGACACAGCACCGCCGTCATGGGAATGTTCGTCACCTGCGCCAGATCCAGCCCCAACCCTCCAAGCACCGCGGCGGGGAAAGCGCTGCCAACTGCCAGCGCGCCTGCCGCGAGATACCCCAATCCAAGATAAGGCGTCGGTGAAGCCTGCGCCAGCGCCAGCACCGCCACGCCGCCCACCAGCCAGTCGGTGACGGCGGTGCGTCTGCGCAGCGCCACGGGGAACAGCAGTCCCGCCCCGGCGGCGAGAACAATCCGCAGGAAATAGACCGGCACCGGCACGGTATCCCGCAGCACCAGCTGGAACAGCAGTCCGGTAAGCGCCGTCAGAAACGCGGAAATGGCAGGGAAGATCAGCGGCTGTTCCTCCGGAATGTGCCGGGCAAGGAGCAGCGCCAGCAGTCCGCCGGAGGCCGACCACACCAGCCCCTGCAATCCCGCGATGCCCCAGAAGACCCAGTAGCCCAGCATGGCCCCCAGACTCATGACCGCCGCGTGCCAGCCGCTCATGGCTAAAATCAGCCCCATCGCCAGCGGCTGAGGGTAATTACCCAGACTGGCCGCGCTGAGCAGAAATCCGCTGCCGCCGCACAGGAGGACGACCCCTCCTGTGCGGATTTTGGGGTTCAGCAGCAGCCTTTGGCACGTTCGCCGCCCCCGCCGCAGGTACGTTTCCATGGATGCAATCATTTCCACCACAGCCTTTCCTTAGTGATGGGAAAATCCTATCACGCCGAGAAAAATTATGCTGTCGGATTCGCAATGGTGAGAAAGTTTCTTAGGAAGCTCTGGTTAAATTGACAAGAGCTGGCAGCGAGAGATTTTGGCTCCGGGCAAAGCACGGAAAATGGAGGAATACTGTATGTATTTCCCATTTTTCGTGCTGAAGACCGGGGGCAAAAGATCCGCTGTCCAGCCGCAGGCAATTTAATCAGAGTTTCCCTTGCATCGGAGGCGGGATGGGTGTATAATGACCTGTAATTAAGGAAGCTGGAAGGGAATCAATGACGGCCATGGGAAGAGAATTTGAACTGAAATACCGGGCGGATTCCGGGAATATTGCCGCCATTCGGGCAGCATTCGGGGATTTTTCCGAGATCCGGATGGAAACGGTCTATTATGACACTTTGGATGCCGCCCTGAGCCGCCGGCGCTGGATGCTCAGACGCCGGTACGAAAACGGGACCTCCGTCTGCACCCTGAAAACGCCCCTCCCTGACGGCAGCCGGGGAGAGTGGGAAACCCCATGTGACGATATCGGGTTGGCAGCGAAAGAGTTATGTAAACTCGGCGCGCCGGAAGACCTGCTGCCCCTGACGGCAGGCGGCCTGACGGAAGCCTGCTCTGCCCGGTTCACCCGTCTGGCAAAGCAGATCGTTCTGGAACGCTGCACCGTGGAGCTGGCGCTGGACGAGGGCACGCTGATGGGCGGCGGGAAGACGATTCCCTTCGCCGAAATGGAAGTGGAACTGAAATCCGGCGAAGAAGCCGCCGCGACCGCCTTTGCCGAAGCTCTGGCGCAGGAATTCAACCTGACCCAGGAACCGAAAAGCAAGGCGCAGCGAGCCATGGCGCTGCTGCATTAAGGACATACAGGAGAGAGAAATATGCCCAAATTTGAGACGCTGTTTTCCAAATACGACCGTCTGGTGCTGTTCGACACCGAGACTACCGGCCTAGCCTACAACCGGGACGAGATCATTGAGTTTGCCGCCGTGGTTCTGGAGCGGGTGGACGGAACGCCGAAGGTGGTGCAGGAATATGACCAGCTGGTCGCCCTGTCCCCCGGCGGGTTTGTGCCGCCGAAAATTCAGGAGCTGACCGGCATCTCTACCCAAGACCTGCGGGAACGGGGACTGCCCAAGACCAGAGTCTGCCGGGACATTGCCGAAATGATTCAGGGCAACACCCTGCTGCTGGCCTACAACGCCCATTTTGACCTGAGTTTTCTATTCTATATGCTTCTGCGGGACGGCGACCCGGCCGTTCTTAAGGGCAAGGACAAGCTGGACCTGCTCACGGTCTACCGCGACCGCCACAGCTACCCCCACCGGCTGTGCAGCGCCATCGAGGTCTACGGCCTTTCCGGCAAGGTGGTCAATTCCCACCGGGCGGTGGACGACGTGCTTGCCACCGTGGCGGTGATGGAGGAAATGGAGAAGGAAAAGAACGATTTGGAGCGTTATGTAAACCTTTTTGGCTACAACCCCAAATATGGCATCGAGGGCAAGCCCATCAGCTCCATTACTTACAAGCCCCAGCCCTATAACCCCGTCAAGCCACTGTACGAGGCGTAGTACCCCTATGGAATGGCTGAATGTTTTCGGGCTGGTCATGGCGGCAGTCATCATGATACCCAATATTCTGTTTGCGATGAAGTGCAAGGACGGATTCGTGAACAAATGGAACAGCAAATCTGTGGAAACCGTGGAACAAATCGGCAGGTTCGGCTGCTTTGGATTTATGATCATCAACATTCCGGGAACCTGGTTCGGGTGGTGGTCTGACGAAGCGTTTGCCGTATATCTGGTCGTAGATGCCGTGCTGGTCACGCTTTACTGTGTGATCTGGGCGGTTTGTTTCCGGAAAAGCAGCGTTTTCAGAGCGTTGGTGCTGTCCATCATCCCCTCCGTTCTGTTCCTGTTCAGCGGGATTATGAGCCGGTCGATTCTCCTGACCATTGCCGCGGTATTGTTTGCGCCGAGCCATATTCTGATTTCGTATCAAAACGCAAAATGATTTCACCACAGGAGGTAACAATATGCTGAATCCATCCGCCTATGCTCTGGGGGCCAACCGCTCCTGCATCCGGGACTTGTTTGAATACGGCTGCCAGCGCGCCGCCGTTGTGGGACGGGAAAACGTCTACGACTATTCGCTGGGCAACCCCTCCATCCCCTCGCCGAAGGAGGTGGACGAGACGGTGCGCCAAATCCTCGACGACACCGATTCCCTGCTGATTCACGGCTACACCTCCGCCGTAGGCGATTACGCCACCCGCAAGGCCATTTCCGACGACCTGAACGCCCGCTACGGCGCGTCCACCGTTCCGGAGGAATTCTTCATCGGCTGCGGCGCGGCGCCGGAGTTGGTGAGCGTGTTCCGGGCGCTGGCAGTCCCGGGGGCGGAAATTCTGGCGGTCGCGCCCTATTTCCCGGAGTACAAGCCCTTCGCGCAGGAGGCGGGGCTGGAATTCAGGGTCGTCCCGGCGGACATCCCCTCCTTCCAGATCGACCTGACCGCCATGGAGCAGATGATCACGCCCAGCACGCAGGCGGTCATCCTCAACTCCCCCAATAACCCCTCCGGCGTGGTCTACACCCGGGAGACATACCAAAAGCTGGCAGCAATCCTTAACAAGAAGGCCGCGGAGTACGGCCACCCCATTTACATCGTCTCCGACGAGCCTTACCGGGAGCTGGCCTACGGGGTCGAGGTGCCGTTCCTGCCGGAAATTTACCGGGACACTGTCATCTGCTATTCCTATTCCAAGTCCCTGTCCCTCCCCGGCGAACGAATCGGCTATGTGTATGTGCCCCAGAAGGCCACGGACGGCAAGGCGCTGTATTCCGCCGTTGCGGGGGCTGCCCGGGCGGGCGGCCACGTCTGCGCCCCCAGCCTGTGGCAGAAGGTCATCGCCCGGTGCGCCCATCTCCGCCCGGACTTGGAGAGCTACGACCGCAACCGCAAGGCGCTGTACGAGGGGCTGACCCGGATGGGCTACGAAATGGCCAAGCCCGACGGCGCGTTCTATCTGTTCATCAAAGCTCCCGGCGGCGACGCCAACGCATTTTCCGACGCGGCGAAGAAGAAAGACCTGCTGGTCGTCCCCGGCGACGGCTTCGGCTGCCCGGGATATTTCCGCATCTGCTACTGCGTGAGTCTGGAGATGATTCAGAAAAGTCTGCCGGTGTTTGAGGAACTGATTCGCTGCGGAGAGTGGTAAAGTATTTTCCGTATTACGATGGAAACGGGAGCGGAGATTCATGAGTATAGTTAGTACAACTGAACAAAGATTAAAAATAGCAATTTATTATAACAAAGTGATTGATTATCTCGAAGGTGCTGGGGTGTATAAAATTCATAGTGATCCCAGAGATGTTACTTCCCTTCACGCCTTTAATTTCAGCATAGAATGTTATAATAAACTTGCCGCTAAATGCCCTCAACTTGAATTGGACAGGTTATTTGTGGAAGAAATTCTTTCAAAATTAAAAAGCGATAAGTGTAATGTTTCTGATGTTTATTATCTTTTTAACTGCCTTGCTGCCCAATTAAGATTGGAAAAGAACGGTATCGCATCATTTGAGGTAGAAAAATCCAAACTTGATGAAATATGTCGATTATTAAGGGGGAAAACGCTTGCGCTTCAAGATGATTTAAAGACATGCCACGACGAAAAAGGAGAATATTATACAGACGGTATGTTTGGATATATGCAGAGCGAAAGTAATCGCGTGTATCACGAGACCGGTAAAAGAATTTTATGAGCTGAAGAAGTGAAAGCAGCAAATTCAGGCCGTTGGTATCCATTTTCATGGACACCAACGGCCTGTTTCCATGCTAATCGGCCAGAAAATCCGGAATGAACCCGGTATCCGCCGCCTCGGCTTCCTGCGTGAAGCCTTCCAATTCATTCAGATACATCCAGCTGAGCACTGCGTCGTATTCCTCATCGGTGACCCGGCGGTCGAAGGGGGCGGGAAGGCCGCCCATGGGCGTGTACTGGCGCATCAGGCTTACCAGCACCTCCCCGGGGGCGAAATTCTCCCCGATCCAGTCCAGCACCCGCAGAGAGTTCTCCACATTTCCGGGCAGGATCAGGTGGCGGATAATAACGCCCCGGGTGACCTTCTCCCCCTCCCAGCGCACCGCACCCACCTGCCGCACCATCTCCCGGATGGCGTCGGCGGCCACGGAAAAATAGTCCGCCGCCCCGGACAGCTGCCCCGCCAGACGGGCGTCCGCGTATTTGAGGTCGGGGAGGTAAATATCGACGCACCCATCCAGCGCCCGCAGCGTCTCCACCCGCTCGTACCCGCCGCAGTTGTACACCACCGGCACAGGCAGCTTTGGCCATAGCGCCGGGAGAATCGTGGGCAGAAAGTGGGTGGGGGTCACAAGGTCGATGTTTTCCGCCCCCTGGGCGATCAGGTCTTCAAACAAACACCGAAGCCCGGCGGAATCCGTGGCCTTCCCCACCGCGCCGCCGCTGATGGCGGCGTTCTGGCAGTAGCGGCACCGGAGCGTGCAGCCGCCGAAGAAAACCGCGCCGCTTCCCCCGGCTCCTGCCAGCGCCGGTTCCTCCCATTTGTGGAGCATGGCCTTGGCCACGAGGGCGGTATCCGGACAGCCGCAGAAGCCCCGCTGCCCCGCCGTCCTGTCCACGCCGCACCGCCGGGGGCAGAGATCGCAGTTTCCGTAATCCATATTCATCCCATCCTTTGGGGGTATCATATCAGTTTTTTCGCCTTTTCTCAACCCCGGACTTTACCGGCGTGCGAAAATGTGGTAAACTACAAAAATAAACTGTCTGCGCCCCTCGCAAACAGCTTTCAGAAAAGGGTAATATTATATGGAAATCCGATTTGCTGAAACCCGGGACATTCCCGGTATGATTAACTTGCTGCTTGAGGTGGGGGAAGTCCACCACCGCATCCGTCCCGACCTGTTCCGGGCAGGCGCGCAGAAATATGACGAGCAGACCCTCGCCCGGATGCTCACCGATGACACCCGTCCCATTTTCGTGGCCGTGGAGGACGGGAGGGTGCTGGGCTACTGCTTCTGCATTTTGCTGGTTCGGAAAAACGACCCGGTGCTCTTAGACGACCGCACACTGTACATTGACGACCTGTGCGTGGACGAAGCCTGCCGGGGCAAGCACGTGGGGCAGGCGCTGTACGACCACACCGTGGCCTATGCCCGAGAGATCGGCTGCCGCACGGTGACACTGAACGTATGGTGCGGCAATGACAGCGCCATGCACTTCTACGAAAAGCAGGGGCTGAAACCCCGGAACATCCACATGGAAACCGTTTTGTGAGGAATGCCATGCTAGTCAAGAACCAGATTTACGAAGCCGAAATCACGGACTACACCGCCGAGGGGCAGGGCGTCGCCCACATCGAGGGCTGCGCCGTATTCATCCCCAACGCCGTCGCCGGGGAAAAGGTGCGCGTCCGGGTGGAGAAGGCGCAGAAGACGTGGGCGGCGGGGAAAATTGTGGAGATTCTGGAAAAGTCCCCCCACCGGGTCAACCGGGAGTGCGAGGTCGCCAAGCTCTGCGGCGGCTGCGATTTCTGGCACATGGACTACGCGGAGGAGACCCGGCTGAAAGCGGAGCGGGTGAAGAACTGCCTGAACCGCATCGGCGGCGAAAATCTGGCGGAAGTCCCCATTCTCGCCGCCCCCGACTGCCACGGCTACCGCAACAAGGCGCAGTATCCGGTGGCGGTGAAGAAGGGGCGCGCCTACGCCGGATTCTACCGGGCGGGCACCCACGACGTGGTGGAAAACGCCCGCTGCCGCATTCTCCCGGAGGAGATCGACGCCGCGAAGGATGCGGTAATTGATTATGTAAACCAATACCGGGTCAGCGTCTACGACGAGACCACCGGCAAGGGGCTTCTGCGGCATATTTACGTCCGCCGGGGCGCGGTGTCCGGGCAGATTCTGGTGTGTCTCGCGGTGAACGGCGAAAAAATCCCCCGGCCGGAAGCGCTCGTCCAGCGGCTGAACGGGATTCCCGGCTTTACCACGCTGGTGCTGTCCGTGAACACGAAGCGGGGCAACGCCGTGCTGGGCAACCGCTTTCTCACCCTCCACGGCCCCGGCTATATCGAGGACACCCTCTGCGGCCTGAATTTCCGTCTGTCCCCCCGGTCGTTTTATCAGGTGAACCACCATCAGGCGCAGCGGCTGTACGAGATGGCGATCTCTCAGGCGGAGATCACCAAGGCCGACACGGTGCTGGACCTGTACTGCGGCGTCGGCACCATCACGCTGGCCATGGCGGGCGCGGCGGGAAAGGTCATCGGCGTAGAGGTCGTTCCACAGGCGGTAGCGGACGCCCGGGACAACGCGGTGCGGAACGGCATCACGAACGCGGAATTTTTCTGCGGCGACGCCGGTCAGGCGGCGCTGGAGCTGGAGAAAAGCGGTGTCAGGCCGGACGTGGTGGTCGTTGACCCGCCGAGAAAGGGCCTGAACGCGGACACCATCGAAGCCCTTCACCGCATGTCCCCCCGGCGCATCGTCTACGTCTCCTGTGACCCCGCAACGCTGGCGCGGGACGTGGCGCTGCTGAAAGAGCGGGGCTATGCTCTGAAAACCGCCGCCGCGGCGGACTTGTTCCCGAGGTGCGCCCATGTGGAATCTGTTGTGCTTCTGACCAAATGAAGAGAGTGTGCCATACCCGGCACACTCTTTTTTAGTCGTCGGATTTGTTTTCCCAATCGGGAAAACAAATTAAGGCAACACCGCATAAATACCAGAATCTGCATTATACAATAGGTGCCAAATAAAAACTGTGGATAACCTCTGAATTTTTATCCGCAAAGGCGCACTTACTCAAGCTGCCAGACAGGGTCTGTCAGCCAGAATCAGA
>ERZ780195.237-NODE-237-length-57804-cov-28.736844_pt1 | contig 57804 bp, 55 predicted proteins | sample MGYA00511017_ERZ780195 | MGnify/ENA primary metagenome ERZ780195 (study PRJEB29588, sample SAMEA2159974) | human gut metagenome | biome: human gut; feature: human-associated habitat; material: faeces | place: Denmark | collected 2008/2010 ...
GCTGTTTCGTTTGAAATTTTGGCTGCGCTGTCAGCGATTTCTTTGGTGCCATGGCTGCTGCTTGACCTGCAAGTATTTCGACGTCTGCTCCGAAACTTATTTTGCAGAGATAGACCAGCTCCCTTGGATAATGTAAATCTCCCGCCAACGGCGAGGGATTAGTGGTCACATATTTTTCACTTTGTCCAGTTCTTTGTAGAATGCCTGTGCAGCGGCCTTGATTTTCTTCAGCTGCTTTTCTTCGTCCCGGCTGATTTTACCATCGTCTTTCATAGCCGCCATTTCGCAGGAGCGCTCAAAGGTCTGCACCATAGCTTGCATGTTCAATATCTGTGCATGTATGTAGGTGTTCATGGCCGATCTCTCTTTTCGTTCAGTTCTCGTTCGATTTCATCTATGGTGTTCTGCGCTGAACGGTAGTCACGGCGGATTTCCCGTTCTTCCTTGCGCTTAAAATATTTGATGGTTTTGACGACCAAGATGACTACTAATATTATTATGGCTATTTTTACAAGAACTCTGACCAAATTAACTATTAGGTAGGGGTCATTCGGAATAAACATATTGTTCTCCTTTGAGGTGTTTTTATGAATTATACTTTACGAAAATTGAATTGTAAAGCCCTCACTGGTGCGATTTTCAGTATTTTGGTTGCATTGTCGCTCTCTACTCGCGCCTATGCTGCTTATTCTATGCGGCTTATTCCGAAGTTTCTTTTTGATAAGAAAGCTGTCTACGTTGCTGAGAATATTTCTCCTCGTGCTTCAACATTGACATCTGTCACAATTAGTTATGATAGTTTGGCGGATTTGGTCTACTATTGCAATGAACATGGTTTGTCTACTACGCTTGCGTATAACACCGCACTTTCGGTATATGTCGGTTTTGTAAGTGATGATGCTGTTGATGCGAAAAAATTCGACATGACTTCCTTGTATGGCCTATTGGGCAATTCAGACGGTAAAGTCTATGTTGCCGAAAAGGATGCATCTGGTGGTAACACCACAGTCAATAACACCTATAACTATAACCACACCGTCATCAATCCATCGTCTCGCGGCTCCACTCGTACTCCAACATCCAGCACGGCCCCGTCTTACTGGGAAGCTCTTGATACTCTAAAAGCAATTTATTCGAAAGTTGATTTTGGGGTTCAGTATTTGAGTCTGGTTTGCGACTGGCTTAACTTTCAATCGAAGCTTTTGATTGACGTTGTACATAGTTTGGAGCGTAATGTTGCTCCTGCGCTGGAAGCCGTGAATAATAACCTTATCAGTACGGTTAAAAATCTGAACGCTATCTATGATATTTTAGAGTATTCTTACAGCGTGTCCCTCTCTCAGTTGGACGTCGAAAACCGTATCTATTCCGGCGTGGTCGGTATCGGTTCCCGCCTGGACAGCGTCATCACCAACGGCGAGGTGCAGATCAATACCACGCCGTTGGAAGCTCGGCTGGACAAGCTCATTTCCATGTATAGCAAAGTTAATAGTGTGGTGCTGGATACCGCAGCCATCAACGGCGGTCAGATCAAGGACGCTGTGGGCGGTGAACTGAAAGATGTTATGTTCTGGGGCGATACGGCTAAAGTGGATAACACGTTCGTCTCCTCTGATGGCGTGGCATATTCCCTCAACGATGAAAAGACTACCGTCAACGGTCTGACGCTTCGTTCCGTCAATCTTGGTTCTTCCGTCCCGTCCTATATCGCCAATGACTCGGTACTCTACGCCGGTGTGTGGCGCAAGGGCACGGATTACATCATCAGCGATACGTATAACGCCAGCACCGGCGAGTATGTGCAGCGGGTTGAAAATTTCGCGTTTTCTTCGGATTCTATTTCTTTTGATGACTGTTGTTATTTGGAGCGAGGAGGAAATACCCAGCTATTTTGTATAACATTGCCTGTTTTTCCTGTTCCTTACGATAGTGCTTTCAATTCTAACTGGTCTTCTTCATATCGACCTGTTCCATATCAAGCCCCTTTCTGGCGCTGGGAAAACAATGATTCGAATGTTGATTCGCTTCTTGATTGCTTTGTTTTTTACGAAGACCGGTTTCTTATTGTTACGAGCACTAAAGGTGCTTTGGGTAATCTTCGTAATTGGTTTTGCAATTTATCTCCGCAGTTCAGTTTTTTGTACGTTCCCGATCCCTCACTGGGGTGGACGCCTTCTGTTCGTATGTTCGATCCCTCCACCATTGCTATCCCCGATGGCAGCAGCTATATATCCTCGTATAATGTTCGCATCACCGGCAAATATGAGACGTATGACAGCTACACCCAGACGGCAGACATCATCGCGGCTATCAACAATATCCCGCCTTATGATGATTCAGGTCTGATCGCCGCCATCACCGGCATGACCACACCCACCGTTACCACCGATCTGACCGCTGTCACCTCCCGCCTCGATCTGATCCTCGCCGAGCTGCAAAGCTCTTCCGGCTCCGCCAGCTGTGAGCATACCTACACGCAGCACATGGAGCAGGAAGCGGACTGTACCCTCCCCGGCCTGATGATCTCCACCTGTTCCCAATGCGGAGACAGCTACTCGGAGATCGTAGACCCGCTGGGCCACGACTGGGTCGTGTCCTCCCATGTGGACGCTGTTACCGATCCGGACACCGGCGAGGAGACGTCCTCCGCCTACGATGTCTATACCTGCTCCCGCTGTGAGCGCACCTACGAGGATCACACCGGAGACGGTGCGCCGGACGAGGATTACAGCGACACTACTATTTCCAAGCTGGTGGTCAAGGTGTTTTCCAAGCTGGGCACTTTTGTCGGTAAGCTCATCGGCTTTTTCGTGCATCTGCTGGATAAGGCTCTGACCAGCGTGGACAATGTCATCTCTAAATTCAACGACTATACCGCGCAGATCAGCGGATTCGGCGGCAGCTATACAACGTGGCTCACCGGCCTTTGGGGAATCATTCCGGCTGAACTGCAAATAGCGCTGACATTTTCCGTTATCTGTATGGCGCTGGGTGCCGTGGGCAAGAAGCTATTGTTTTCGTAACACAAACCGGCGCAGCTGCGGCGCTGATCTAAACCGGCTGCAGATCTATCTTGTGTTACAGGAGGGGTACTAATGTCAATTCTGCTTGAGCCGCTGCGGGCGCTGCTGAACATGGTCACCAGTCTGATCAACGGCTTGATCGTCGGCTCCCTGCACTTCATCCTCAATCTGTTGGACGGTCTGGATGACGTGGACAGTCTGTTGGATCATACGGTGGATTCCGTGTCCGGCTTCTTCACGGCCTTTGTTGATCTGGGCGGCAGCCTGTTCCCGTTCATCCCTGCCGAGTGGACGGCTATCATCGAGGCGGCGCTGATCATCCTGGTCATCGGCGTCATCATCAAAAGGAGGGTGTTCTGATGCGGGGCCTGGGACAAGTTCTCGTTGCGTGTCTGGAGCTGCTCCAAGTAGAGTTCAGCATTGACGGCTTTACGTTTTCCCTATGGCAGATCTTCCTCTGGCTCATTGTGGCCGGTGCGGTGGTCTATCTCATTTGCAAATGGAGTGACAGCTGATGCAGTACATAAAACTACTATGCAGCGTTCTGCTGCTGTGCCTTATGCTGACGGTAAACGTTTATGCCGTAACGGTCGACGGTGATTCCCCGACCGCAGACATTCCGGACTGGGCACTCGTACCGGCGCTGGAGCCGGAGGATGATCCGACATCAGAGCGGGGCTATACCACGATCTATGATTCGGACGGCACCCTCCGCTATACGGATGATCCGGAGCTGCTGGCGGATCCGTCTCTGTTCGCGGCTGCCGATGAGGCAGACAACGGCCTGTTCCTATCTAAAGCCTTTGACGAGTACACCGTCACCGAGGGCTTTCTGCTGCTGTTTCTGATCCTGGGCTTCTGCCGGGCCTTGTGGAAGATCATCAAGGGGGTGTTTTAATGGCAACGATCATCGCTGAGTTCTTTCAGGTTGCGGGCGTGGACGCAGTCCCGCCCACCAATATGGCCGAGCTGATCCCGTACCTGCTGACGGTGTTCATCGGCGTGGTGCTGGTCGTCTGTGTGTTCAGACTCGTGGCAGCCATCGCCGTTGCGCTGGTCAACTGGCGGAGGTTCTGATGACGTTTATCATCATGGTCATCGTCGCGCTGTGCCTTTTCTCCTTTCCCACGCTGCGCTGCGCCGTTTTCCATCCCATCAAGCTGGTGCGATACGGTGTGGTCGATCTCTACCAGTATATCAAGTACCAGCGTTGGAACGAGTGCAGCACCGGCGAGCTGGTGGCCTATGTGGGCCTGTTCGGCAAGGGCAAGACCCTTTCCGCTGTCCATAAGGTCGTATCCATGTATGAGCAGTACGACGGCAAAGCCGTCTGGGATAAGGAACGCCAGATGTGGGTGGAGCAGCGGGTAAAGGTGCTTTCCAATGTAGCCCTGTCCATTCCCTATGATGACTTCGTTTCCCTCCAGCAGGTGGTCTACTGCGCCGAGAAGAACGGCCAGTATGACAAGGAGCATGATACCCTCACCGTTACGCTGGTGCTGGGCGATGAGTTCAGCGTCCAGATGAACAGCCGGAATTTCAAGAGCAACATTGATCCGCTGTTCCTCAATACTCTGCTGACCTGCCGCCACTACCATATTTCCATGTTCTACACCGCCCAGCGCTTTGGCCATGTGGATGCGCTGCTCCGGCAGGTGACAAGCTGCGTGGTGGACTGCAACAAGCTATGGCGGTTTCAGCGGCAAAACCTCTATGATGCTTGGGAGATGGAAAACGCCACCAATGCCCGGCTGCTGACACCGGTAGCCCGCCGCTGCTGGTTCGTGACCGATAAGGACTACAACGCCTATAATACGCTGGCCTGTGTGGGCAATCTGCAAAAGTCCTTCAAGGAGGGCGATATGCTGTCTGAGGAGGAAATTTTGTCTCTGCGCCGGAACGAGCAGCAAGCCAACATGGACGGCGTGGTGAAGCCCTCCCGTGCATGGAGGAAAAACCAGAAAAAATTGAGGAAGTAACACAACATCGGCTCGCTGCGGATCTGATCGCAGCCGGCAGCAGCCGGAGGATGTGTTACAGAGGGACCCCGCGCCAAGGCTTTAGCCGCGCGGGGCCCCTGCCTATGCTGCGGCTTCTGTGGGAGACTTCCAGCCCAAGATCCTGCGTGGGTAATGGTTCATCCAATCCTGCACTCTTCGCACGTCTGCCGCCGTCACCGTGTCGAAGTTCGTCCCCTTGGGGAAGAAACGGCGGATCATGCGGTTGTGATTCTCTACGCTGCCCTTTTCCCATGCGGAATAGCTGTGACAATAGTAGATGTCAAAGCGATTCCCTTTACACCTGCAAGAACGTCTCAGTTTGTCATACTCCATGAACTCGCTGCCGTTGTCGGTGGTGATGCTGCGGAACTTCTGCCGGAATCCCGGTGTTTTCCGCTCCAGCCGGTCTATGGCCCGCCGCACCGTCTCCGCTCTCCGATCCGGCAGCTTGACGATGATCTCCTGACGGCTCCGGCGCTCCGTCAGAGTAAGCAGCACACTTTTTCCACCTTGGCCGCTGACTACCAGATCCATCTCCCAGTGTCCGTATTCCTCGCGCCGGTCAATATGCCCCGGCCTGATCTCGATGCTGGGGAGCTTCGGATGCACTACCCGGCGTTCCTCGCCCTCTTTCTTCTTGGGCCGCTTCTTCCATTTCTCCCATAGGTGCCGGTTGCCCAGCTCGTAGAACACCTTCTTGTCGATGTAGCTGTACAAAGTGCTGACGCAGATGGAAGTAGCAAACCGGTATCGCCGTGCCGCCGCCAAAGCAGCCGCAGGTGAATACCGGTCTACGATGATCTTGTGTTCAATGTAGGCCGCAAAGGTGTGGTCGTTCCCGATCTTCAGCGGTCTGCCCTTGGCGGTCTGGTTGTAGTCGTGCTTCTGCTGGCCGCGCTCCGCCGAATACCGCAGCTTGTCATAGTAGCCGTAGTCGTGGAGATACTGCCCGCGCTTGATCTCGTTGTAGACTGTCTGACGGCAGCAGCCCAGCTTCCGGGCTATGTAGCTCACCGGCCTTTTCTCGTCCAGCAGCGTTTGCAGAATGATCCGTTCCTCTTTCGTCATGTAATGTCCCATGAGAGCCTCCCTTATGTTTCAGGATAGTTCGTGGTTTTCCTATTGTAACACAATTTCAGGATCCTGGCGCCGGTGCTGCAGTAAGTTCCGTGTTACGCTTCGCGCCTGCGTTCCCATCATTTGAAATTGCGTCAGCATGGCCTGCCGCGCAGGCCATGTTGGTTACTCAACGCAGGGAAACACCTGTCTGTCAAGACCGCCCGTAAGGGCGCTCTGCATAAAAAAGCAGCTCCCCCGTGAGAGCTGCTTTTTTATGGTCTTGACTGGCGAGGTGTTTCTATGCTACATCGCGCAGCGATACCGCTTGTAACACAGCCCGCCGCCAGCTGCCAGATGCCCGGAGACGCACCTGTGTTACATCATAGATTGATATTTTTTGTCATTTGCCTAATTTCTTCTTGACACTCTTCGAACGTCCCATATTTTTACGCAGGAAAAAGGAGAGTGATCGCACATGAAGCTTGTCGAGCTGTCACCGCTGTATGAGGACAGTGCCCGGCGCATCCAGACGCGGATGGAGGAGCTGCGGCTCCGCCTCCGCACCACCGACGACCCGGACAGCGTCCGGCGGCTGCGCCGCCGGCTGACGGAGCTGCAGCCCATGCTGCGCCAGTGCCGCCAGCTGGCGCAGCTGACCGCACATTATTACGATAGGAGTGACCGACGCCATGATGCATCCCGCCTTTGATCCCATGGACATCGCCGGCCTGCACCTGTGGATGCAGGAGGAGTCCGACGACAACAGCCGCCGCCGGCAGCGGCTGCTGCACAACCTGACGAAAGCCGTGGCGGAGGAATTGACGCCCCGCCAGCGGGAAATGCTGCACCTGTACTATTATGAGCAGCTGAACATGGTGCAGATCGCGGCCCGGCTGGGTGTCAACAAGTCCACCGTCTCCCGCACGCTGTGCCGCGCGCGCCGGCGTTTGCATCACATCTTGCAATATAGCTTCTGAAAATCAAAAATAGCTCTTGACTTTGCATGTATACATGCATATAATGCCAGTTGTTCCAATGAGAGGAGGGAGGACAACTTGTCCGTTTACAATAGGCTGCTCCACGAAAAAGGCTTTCGGCTGCTGGGCGGCATTCTGGGCGCGGCGCTGATGGCCTCGGCCATCAACCTGTTTATCGTGCCCCAGGGCTTCTACGCCGGCGGCGCCTACGGCCTGTGTCAGGTCATCCGCACCCTGCTGGTGACCCGGGCGGGACTGTCGCTGCCCTTCGATCTGGCGGGCCTTCTGTACCTGCTGGTGAACCTGCCCATGTTCTATCTGGCCTACCGGGGGCTGGGACGGACGTTCTTCGTCAAGGCCACCATCGTCACCGTGTGCAACTCCATTTTCTCGGCGCTGATCCCCTCCCCGGCTGCGCCCATCATCGAGGACGCGCTGACCAGCTGTCTGATCGGCGGCATCGGCGTGGGCTTCGCCGCCGGACTGGTGCTCAGCTGCGGCTGCTCCACCGGCGGACTGGACATCCTGGGCCTGTACCTCAGCAAGAAGAACCCCAAGTTCACCGTGGGACGGTTCTGCATCTGCTTCAACGTGTGCCTGTACACGCTGTGCTTCATTCTGTTCAACGCCACCACGGCCATCTACTCCGCCATCTACAACATCCTGAACAACCTGTTCCTGGACCGGCTGCACCAGCAGAACGTCAACGTGGAGCTGCTGATCTTCACCAAAAAGAACGATCCGGAGCTGCCCCGCTTCATCATGGACAAGCTGGACCGCGGCGTGACCTACTGGACGGCCCACGGCGCCTATACCGGCGACGAGGTGCAGGTGCTGTGCGTGTGCCTGTCCAAGTACGAGGTGGGCACGCTGCAGCAGGTGATGCAGGAGATCGACCCCAAGGCGTTCTTCATTGTGCAGGAGGGCATCCGCACCGGCGGCAACTACCGCCGCCACCTGAACTGACGCGCAAAAAATACCCGCCCTGTTGGGCGGGTATTTTTTATGTGTCTGCGGATCCGTCAGTCGATGGTACGCACGAAGTTCATGCCGCTCTTCTGCATATGTACGTCCAACCGCACCCGGTCGCCCCGGATGTAGCTTCTGGTGTACTCGTAGATGCGGCCGTCCTCGGTGCGGGTGCGCCGCTGGTGATAGAAGGCGCAGCTGCCGCCGGCCACGCCCAGGAGCTTGGCCTTCTCGCTGTCCAGCACCACCGCCTCGTAGCTCTCGTCGGCGGCGAAGGGCACGATGCCCACATGGTACAGCAGGCTGTAGAAGCTGTGGGTCTGGAGCATGTCCCGGGTCAGGTGGGGGTAGATGTACTGGGGATAGTAGCTGGTCTCCAGGATCAGCGGCTCGCCGTCCACGTTGCGCACACGGGTGAAGCAGTACACCGGCGTGCCCTCCCGCAGCTCCATCTTCTCGCAGATGGCCTGACCGGGCACCACCACGTCAAAGTCGATCAGGGTGGAGGACGGCACCTTGCCCAGCGAGGATACCTCGGTGGTGAAGGAGTAGCGCACGCCGCGGCGGTTGGTGGCCGGGTCGGCCACGAAGGTGCCGCGGCCCCGCTTGCGGACCACCAGGCCCTCGTCCTCCAGCTCGCCAATGGCCTGGCGCACGGTGTTGCGGCTGATATTCATCCAGCGGCACAGCTCGGCCTCGCTGGGCAGCAGGTCGCCCACGGACAGCGCGCCGGTGGAGATGTTGCGCTTGATGATGCCCACCAGCTGGGCATACAGGGGAATGTCGCTGTCCATCGACAGCTTTGCGTGCAAGATCGGATTCTGTTCCATGTCGGGGATCCCTTTCCCTCTCCTATGAGTTGTACCTATTGTACCATACAAATCAACGGAAAGATAGTCCTATTTTTGATAAAACCCTTGTGATTCGGCGATTTCAGGGGAACGATGGATAGAAACAGCGCCGTCCCGGCGGGACGGCGCTGTTTCCGGAACAAAAAAGAAGGAAAACCTTTTTGAAAGGATGTTGGCGATTTACTTGTGATCCACGCTGTGCATATGCTCGATGAGGCACAGGATCTTGTCGGAGTAGCCGATCTCGTTGTCGTACCAGCTGACCACCTTCACGAAGGTGTCGGTCAGGGCGATGCCGGCCTTGGCGTCGAAGATGGAGGTGTGGGTGTTGCCCAGGAAGTCGGAGGACACAACGGCCTCGTCGGTGTAGTCCAGGATGCCCTTCAGCTCGTTCTCGCTGGCCTTCTTCATGGCGGCGCAGATCTCGTCATAGGTGGCGGGCTTGCTCAGGTTCACGGTCAGATCCACCACGGAGACATCCAGCGTGGGAACGCGCATGGACATACCGGTCAGCTTGCCGTTCAGGCTGGGGATGACCTTGCCCACGGCCTTGGCGGCGCCGGTGGAGCTGGGGATGATGTTGCCGGAGGCGGCACGGCCGCCGCGCCAGTCCTTCAGGGACACGCCGTCCACCGTCTTCTGGGTGGCGGTGGTGGAGTGCACGGTGGTCATCAGACCGTCGGCAATGCCGAAGTTATCGTGCAGCACCTTGGCGATGGGCGCCAGGCAGTTGGTGGTGCAGCTGGCGTTGGAGACGAACTGCATATCAGAGGTATAGGTGTCCTGGTTGACGCCCATGACGAACATGGGGGTATCGTCCTTGGAGGGGGCGGACATCACCACGTGCTTGGCGCCGGCGGCGATGTGGCCCGCGGCCTTCTCCTTGGTCAGGAACAGGCCGGTGGACTCGATGACATACTCGGCACCCACCTTGGCCCAGGGCAGGTTGGCGGGGTCACGCTCGGCAAACACGGGGATGGACTTGCCGTTGACAATGATGGCGTTCTCGGCGCTGCCGATCTCGCCGGCGAACTTGCCGTGCATGGTGTCATATTTCAGCATATAGGCCAGATAATCAGCGGGACACAGATCGTTGATGCCCACGATCTCGATCTCGGGGTGGTTCACGCAGCAGCGCATGACCATACGACCGATACGGCCGAAACCATTGATACCGACTTTGATGCTCATAAATCAAGACTTCCTCTCTGATGGAATATATCAAATGTATGGTATGTTTAGTATTATATGCATTATTTTGAAAAATGCAACCCCCTTTTTGAAAAAAATTTCTGTTTCGGCAAAAAAGAATAAAAAACCTTGTTTTTTCTCCGGCCCTTTGGTATAGTGTGGTCTACCAACCGAGAACTGGATGTATCGCGTTGGTGCTACAAGACACACACTACGTCCGGAGAGGAGGGTGCATATGATATCGGAAAGGCCCCGGAAAGACAGCGCACCGGAAAGACTGGGCCGTCTTGAACGGCGGGACCAGCCCCCAGCCGATGCGTGAGCGGCTGCTCAATGAGGTGCTGCTCCATGTTGCAGCTCAGCTCCGGACGGCGCTGGGCGGGATGCACATTGCCGTCAGCCGCCTGGCACCGCCTGACAGGCGGGATAGGGACACCGTCCTGGATCGGGACGCGGCCCTGCTGAACCGAAACTACTATTCGCTGCTGCGGCTGACCAACAACCTGTCCAACGCGCCCATGCTGCTGTCGGATGAGCCTTTGCTGAAGGAGAACACCGACGTGGCGGAGTGGCTGGCCGGGCTGTGCCGGCAGGCAGAGCCGCTGTGCGCCCTGCGGGGCGTGACGCTGACGTTCCAGTGCAGCACGGAGCACCACACGGCGGCCATCCACCGGGACTGCCTGGAGCAGGCGGTGTGGAACCTGCTGTCCAACGCCTTGAAATTCACGCCGGACGGCGGCAGCATCACCGTGTCCCTGCGGCTCGGGCACAGGCAGGTGCTGCTGGCCGTGACGGATACCGGCTGCGGCATTCCCGCCGGGGACATGGAGACGGTGTTTGACGGCTATCTCCACCCGGAGCGGCTGACGGTGCTGCCCAGCGGACTGGGCTTGGGTCTGCCGCTGTGCCGCCGCATTGCGGAGGGCCACGGCGGGCGGCTGCTGCTGGACAGCAAGGAGGGGCAGGGCACCACCGTGACGCTGGCGCTGCCGGACGAGACGGCGGGCGACGTGGTGGAGGATGTGACCTTCGACTACGCCGGAGGCTTCCAGCCCGCGCTGGTGGGGCTGGCGGACGGCCTGCCCTTTGAGGCGTTTTTGCAGAGACATTCCGACGAATAAGACCGTGTATCTCCCGAGGGGAGACGATCCCCGACGGCGGGGCTGACCTGCGCATACCGCAACTCCTCCGCCCGGCGCGGAGGAGCTGCTTTTTTATAGGATTATTATTAGCAGATATTGCCGGTTTATACACATATTTTTTAATGAGGTGCATGATGAACAACAAGCGCGTACTCATCGCCATGTCCGGCGGGGTGGACAGCTCCACCGCCGCCGCGCTGCTGCAGGCGCAGGGCTATACCTGCGGCGGAGCCATGCTCCGCCTGTACCGCGATCCTGAGGTGGACCGCCTGTCGGCCCAGAATGCCGAGGACGCCCGGGCCGTGGCACAGCGGCTGGGCATGGAGTTCCATCTGCTGGACGAGACGGAGCGGTTCTCCCGCTGCGTCATGCAGAAATTCGTGGACGAATACTGTGCGGGCCGGACGCCCAACCCCTGCATCGACTGCAACCGGGAGCTGAAGTTCGGCGCGCTGCTGGACCGGGCGCTGGAGATAGGCTACGACTATCTGGCCACGGGGCACTACGCCCGGGTGGACTACGACGAGGCGGCGGGACGCTGGCGGCTGCTGCGGGGGCGTGACCGGCGGAAGGACCAGAGCTATGTGCTCTATCAGCTCACCCAGTTCCAGCTGGCCCACCTGCTGCTGCCGGTGGGGGAGTTCGACAAGGACACCATCCGGCAGGAGGCGCGGCAGGCGGGACTGAACGTGGCGGACAAGTCCGACAGCCAGGACATCTGCTTCATCCCCGACGGCGACTATGTGCGCTTCCTGCGGCAGCACGGCGCAGCCCTGACGCCGGGGGACTTTGTGGATAAGGACGGCCATGTGCTGGGCCGCCACAAGGGACTGCCCTGCTACACCAGCGGCCAGCGGAAGGGGCTGGGCGTCGCCGCCGGGAAGCACGTCTATGTGGTGCGGAAGAACGGCGCGGACAACACCATCCTGCTGGGAGACGACGCCGATCTGTTCACCGACACGCTGACGGCCTCCCGGGTCAACTGGATCGCCGGGACCGCGCCGGCGGCGCCGGTGCGCTGCACCGCCAAGGCACGGTACAGCCAGCATGTGGACGCGCCCTGCACCGCCTATCCGCTGGAGGGCGGCGGCGTGCGGGTGGTGTTTGACCAGCCCCAGCGGGCCGTTACCGCCGGACAGGCCGTGGTGCTGTACGACGGAGACGAGGTGCTGGGCGGCGGTACCATCGAAGGCGCGGAGTAATGGAGTAATATTATAATAAGGTGGCGCCGCACCCCGTAAGACCCCTGCGCCGGGCACGGCGGCGCGGCGGAGGCACACAGCGGCAGAGCGCAGACCCCCGGCTATCGGCCGGGGGTCTGCCGCTTCCGGCGCAGCGTTTGACAAGCATGGTATAATCAATTATCATTGAACGGTATCATCGACCTCATCCCGTACCCGGATCACAGGAGGTGTGCTTTGAACAATCTGTTTGGAAAAACGCTGCGCTCCCTTATGGACGGCGCGGAGGTCAAGGAACGGGCGCTGGCGGAGGCGCTGGACAGCGACCAGCGGTTCTATACCGACAGTCTGCTGGACATCATCGGCGGGCTGGACTACATCGAAATGTCCATACTGGCGGGAAGCGCCGGCCTGCCGGAGATCCTGATCATCAACGACGTGTTCTGCATGCAGCTGCTGTGGAACACCGGCGGCGAGACCGCCGCCGTCTTTTCCAGCGACCGGGAGGTGGTGGCCGAGTTCGCCCGGGTGCAGGGGCGGTGCCTGTCCGGGCGCCGTCTCTGTTCATCGACACCATCTCCGTGTACATCGAGAACGCCCGGTCAGACGCCCACGGCAACTTCCACATCTCCATGGATCCCCGGATGCGGGAGGCGTTTCAGGTCAGCTTTGAGCGGATGCTGCGCCAGCCCTACTGCACCAAGCTGACGCCGGAGGACCTGCTGCGGTATCTGTAAAAGTTTCTTTTTGTGAAAAACTACCAAACTTGAATTTCAAGAATTCAAGTTTGGTAGTTTTTTAACAACAAGGTCAAGCGGGTTCAATTGTCAAGAAAACGAACAAACTTTATACTGAATATACAATCACAACAAAGGAGGCACTGTTCATGGAAGACAAAAAAGTAAGCATGAAGCAGGTCATTGCGATCGGCGGCGCCTTTATGGGCTTCGTCATCGGCTCCAGCTTCGCTTCGGGCCAGGAGTGCATGCAGTACTTCACCGGCTTCGGCGTGTGGAAAAGCGTGGGCGCCGGACTGATCGCACTGCTGCTGTATGTGTGGTTCGTCAGCACCATCGTGGAGGACGGCCGCTACCTGAGACTCAACAACTCCGGCAAGATGTTCAACTTCTATCTGGGCAAGTATCTGGGCTTTGCACTGGAATGGTTCACCCCCATCATGCTGTTCTTCGTCTACTCGATGATGATCTCCGCCGCCGGCTCCACCTTCTCGGAGTACTACGGCGTCAACGGCAACATCGGGCGGGCCATCATGATCATTGCCTCGCTGGCCACGGTGCTGCTGGGTCTGAACAAGCTGGTGCAGATCATCGGCTACATCTCCCCGGTGCTGCTGCTGGTGACCATCGTCATCGGCGTCATCTCCATCGCCAGCAACCCCGAGGGCATCGCCCAGGCGGACGCCAGCCTGCAGACCATCACCGTTCACACCAATTTCAGCAACTGGGTGATCTCCGGCCTGATGTACGGCGCCTATACCGTCACCGGCGTGGTGCCCTATCTGGCGGACATCGGCAAGTCCACCTCCACCATGATCAGCATCATCTATCCCATCTCCGGCTACGCCGGTCTGGTGATCTTCGCGGGCATGATCTACACCAAGTACATCAAGAAGCGGAAATACGAGGACTTCGACGAGAACAACGTCCTGCTGAAGAAAAAAAGCGCGTAACACAAAAATTTTATGATAATGGAGGTAAGCACTATGAAAAAGGTACTGGTGACCGGCGGCACCCAGGGTGTCGGTCTGGAGACTGCCAAGCTCCTGCTGGAGCAGGGCTATGAGGTTCATATCACCTATCGCCGCTCCGCCGGCAAGGCCGAGGAGCTGATGGCAGCCAATCCCGGCCGTCTGTTCGCCCACAAGCTGGATCAGGGCAAGATCGAGGAGATCGAGAACGCTGACTTCCTGGTCGAGAACGAGTGGTACGGCGTGATCTTCAACGCCGCCCTGGGCTCCGGCACCGTCAAGGAGTACGCCGATCAGGGCGATCCCCTGAAGGCCGCCAACGACATGGCGCTGATGACCGTCAACGCCCTTGGCCCCCTGTGGATCTACAAGAAGATGGAGCCGATGCTGCAGGCCAAGACCGAAAAGACCAAGCTGATCTTCATCTCCTCCGTGGGCGGCGGCATCGCCTGCTTCCCCAAGTTCACCCTCAGCGACGGCATGAGCAAGTGCGCCGTGGCGTATCTGGCCAAGCAGCTGGCCGCCGAGAACACCCACACCCTCATCGACGTGTTCTGCATCAGCCCCGGCGCCATTGAGACGCCCATGTTCTACTCCAGCACCCTGAAGAACATGTCCCCCGAGGAGCGCAAGGCCTTCGACGCCGCGCAGGCCAAGAAGCGCCTGATCCAGCCCTCCGAGATCGCCTTCTGGCTGGGCGAGCTGCTGCGCGACGAGTCCACCCTGTTCCACGGCGCCAACATCGACGCCACCATGGGGCTGGGCACCCGGCCCGGCATCCAGACGGAGGCCGGCCTGGAGCACAACTGAGCGAGGTGCGCCATGATCGAGTATCTGTCCGAACGGGGCAAGAAATGGGTGCGCACCCTGCCCCCGCTGGTGAAAGCGCATTTTGACAACTTCTACAACATGTACGACAAGGAGACGAACCCCGGCGGCCTTATCAACATGGGTACCGCGGAGAGCCACCTTGTGAACAAAGAGGTATGCGACCTGCTGCGCAAGGCGGCGGACCGCATGGATCTCACCGGCTACAACCTGCACTACAACAAGTTCGAGGGCAGCGACGAGTTCCGCTCCGCCATTGCCGCCCACTGGCAGAAGGTGATCTTCGGCGCGGACAGCGACGTGGTGCTGACCAAGGACAACGTGGCCACCTGCGCTGGCTGCACCGTGGCGCTGGAGACGCTGGCCACCCTGCTGGCCGAGCCGGGCGATGTGTTCCTCATCCCCGCGCCCTACTACTCCAGCTTTGTGGACGACATCAACGAGCGCGCCGGCGTTATCGCCGTGGGCGTGCCCTGCGACGAGACGCTGGACCGTGACGCCTTTGAGGCGGCCTACGAAAAGGTGACGAAGGAGGGCCGGCGCGTCCGCGCGGTGCTGTTCTCCTCCCCCAACAACCCCATCGGCATCGTCTACAAGGAGGACGCCGTCCGCCACGTCATCGACTTCGCCATGGCCCATGATCTGGAGATCATCTCCGACGAGATCTACGCCCAGACGGTGTTCGATCCCGAGGCGCACTACGTCAGCACCCTGAAGCTGGTGCCCGCAAGCTACCGCCACCGCGTCCACGTCACCAGCAGCTTTGCCAAGGACTTCGTGCTGTCCGGCTTCCGCACCGGTATGTGCTTCTCCTTCAACCCCGCCATCATCCAGGGCTTCGGCTCCATCACCTATTATTCCTGCGTATCCTCCCATACGCAGTCCCTGCTGACGGCGCTGCTGCAGTCCCCGGAGCTGGAGGGCGTGATGGATCTGTCCCGCCAGCGGCTGAAGACCGCCTACGAGATCATCACCAAGGGTCTGGCGGACATCGGCGTGCCCACCATGAAGGCCCAGGCCGGTATCTTCATCATGGCCGACTTCTCCGCCTATCTGGACAAGCAGGAGTTCGCCGAGGAGCATGTGCTGTGGCAGAAGATCTACAACGATCTGATGATCAACGTGTCCCCCGGCCAGCTGTTCGGCTGCGACAGGCCCGGCTGGTTCAGAATGTGCTACGCCTTTGAGGAGGACACTGTCAAGGAGGCTGTCCGCCGTCTGGCCGCGCTGAAAAAGTAAGCACGCAGTGATCCCTTAGCCGGAGCGGATCTCTCCCTGTCCCGCCCGGCTGTAAAACACAAAAGGAGGAGGTGTGACCGATGGTCACACCTCCTCCTTTTTGGGGTGCGCAGCGCCTCCCGGATGCGGGTTGCAATTTGCGGCAGGAGCGTGTACAATACACCCGTCGGCAGGAACGGCATTTTTTCTTGGATACGGGTTAGTTGACTCTAACCAAATGATACAGGAGGGGCATATGAAGTACAAGATCACGAAAAACACGGTGCAGGAGACGCTGGTCATCCCGCTGTACGGCCGGAAGCTGTGCTCGGAGCGCTATCCCGCCCTCTACCGGGACGAGACGGCCATCCGGCTCATCGACCAGATCGACTACGACTTCACGGCGCTGGAAAAGAAGTCCGGGAGCCTGATGCAGCGGTTCGGCATACTGGAGGCGGCCATGCGGCAGAGCGATCTGGCCTTCGAGGTGCGGGACTATCTGAGGGACCACCCCAACGCGGCGGTGGTCAATCTGGGCTGCGGGCTGGACGACACCGGGCGGCAGTGCGACAACGGCACCTGCAGGCTCTACAATCTGGATCTGCCCGACGTCATCGCCGTGCGGGATCAGCTGCTGCCCGCCGGTGAGCGGGAGGAGAACATCCCCTGTGACCTCAGCGACACTGCGTGGTTCCAGCGCATTGACGCCTCCGGCGGCGCGGTGTTTTTCGCGGCAGGCGTGTTCTACTACTTCCTGAAGGAGCAGGTCAGAACGCTGGTGCGGCAGATGGCGGACGCCTTCCCCGGAAGCGTGCTGGTCTTTGACGCGGCCAACGGAAAGGCCGTCCGGCTGATGCTGAAAACGTGGATCAAGGACGCGGCCATCCAGAATGTGGGTGCGTACTTCGCCGTGGCGGACGCCCGGCGCGAGCTGTCCGCCTGGGACAGCCGCCTGCGGGTCTCCAGCCGGGGGTACATGCTGGGCTACAACGACCTGAAGGATCCCTCCGTCAGCGGCTTTTTCCGGTTTCTGGCCCGGGTCGGCGACAACCGGATGAACATGCAGATCGTAAAGCTCGGCTTTGGGGACGGACGATAATGCCCCGCAGACAGAAGCACCGGTACGACAGGGCGTCGTGCCGGTGCTGTTTCTCTTTTAAAGGCCGCGGCGCAGGAACACGCAGCTGACATACGTCATGGTGCGGGGGCCGTGGTAGTAGGCGGCGCCGCAGTCCTGGCACACCTGGCTGACCAGCAGGCCGTAGGCCTCCATGGACACCACCTGCTCCTCCGGAAAGCGGCAGGGCGCGTGAGGACAGGTGCAGCTGGCGCAGCGGCGGCAGGTGCCCGCTCCCATGGGCAGCACGGCTGCGCGGCCGTACCGGCTGTACAGCGTCCCCGTCAGCCGGCGGAGCCGTTCCTTGTGGAGGGCCTCCGCCGCCATGATGGCCTCGTAGTCAAAATCGTCGGCCATAACGCCTACCGTCTCCACCAGCACGCCGTCGCCGTAGTCCTTCATCCGCCGGGTCATCTCCTCCAGCGAGGGACAGGCCGGCGGACAGCACCAGTTTTTCCCGTAGCTGCTGCAGCGGTCGGCGCGGCACATCTCCCGCACTTCTGACCGAAACACCAGCTGCGCCGCATGGAGCGGCGCCGTCTCCTCAAAGCCCGCGGCACGGGCCATTGTCAGCAGCTCCGTCATTCCGTCACCTCCGAGAGCAGCATATCCTCCACAAAGCGCTCCTGAAATACCGGGTCCGCGGCCAACTCCACCACCCGGGAGGCGGCGGTGATCGCCGCCAGCTCCGGCTCAAACCGGCGGGCACACAGCAGCAGCGCCGCGCCTGCCGCCGCCGCATTGCCCACGGGGCGGACGGACGGCACCAGCGGCAGCGGCAGCATCCCCACCGCGCCGGCGCTCTCCGGCAACAGCCTGCAGCCGAAGCCGCCGGCCAGCCACACGGTCTTGACCTCCGGGGCGCGGAGGCCCGCCGTGTGCAGCAGCGTGTCCACACCGGCGCAGACGGCGCTTTTGGCCAGCTGAAACGCCCGGATGTCCCGGCGCAGCAGGGCCACGCCGGGGGCCAGCGGCAGGGCGTCCGCCTCCATGAAGCCGCTGTCCTCCACCAGCTCCAGCTGCCGCAAGGCGGCCACCGCGTCCAGCAGACCGGAGCCGCACAGGCTGCGGGCCGCCCCGCCGCCGATGACATGGACGCGCAGGGCGCCGTCCGACACCGTCACCGCGTCGATGGCACCGGGCACCGCGCCGCTGCCGCAGGAGATGCCCACGCCCTCAAAGGCGGGGCCGGCCGCCGTGGCGCAGCAGTAGATGGTGCCGCCGGACAGCAGCGCCATCTCGCCGTTGGTGCCCACATCCGCCAGCAGGGCGGGGCCGTCCGCCTGCAGCGCGCCGCAGGCCAGCAGGCCGCAGGTGATGTCCGCCCCCACATAGGCGGAGATGCAGGGCGGCAGGTACACCCGGCAGTCCGCGCCCCAGGGCAGGCCCAGCTCCGATGCCGGGACATACTCCCCGAAGCGGTACCGCGCCTGAAAGGGCGCCAGGGCGATGTCGTGTACGTCCAGCCCCCGCAGCAGGTACAGCATGGCGGTATTGCCGGTGATGACCGCGCCGCCGATGTCCGTCACGGGGCGTCCCGCCTGCCGGCAAAGCCGCCGGGCCAGCTCCGCGATGCACGCCGTTATGCAGGTGCGCAGCTCCCCGCCCCGTCCCGCCAGAGACGCATCCAGCCGGGACACCACGTCTGCGCCCAGCCGCTCCTGCGGGTTTTTGCAGGAGGCCACGCCCAGCTGCCGCCGCCCGTCCAGATCCCACAGATAGGCAGCCACGGTGGTGGTGCCGATGTCCACGCTGACGCCCAGCCCGGCAGCCCACGGCTCCCACGTCAGGCGGTGCAGCGGAAGGCCCGTCTCCACCAGCAGCTGACCCTCCCGGGGCAGTCCGATGTCCGCGTCGGGGCCGCAGATCCGGGCCATACAGGCCAGACGCACACCGGCGTCCAGCTCCGCCGCCGTCAGGTGCTTCCGCTCCTCCGGCGCGGCGGGGGACAGGTCGCCCCGGGCCAGCACCCGGCACTTGCCGCAGCGCCCCTGCCCGCCGCAGGGACGGTCGGGGTGCAGTCCCGCCCGCTCCAGCAGGCGGGACACGGACACGGGCGCACCGTCCCATGCCAGCTCTGTTGTCCTGTCGCCGTTTGTGATCCGGATCATGGTCGTGTCTCCTTTTTTGTTCTTACAGAAAAACAGGCCCCCGCACCTCGGCGGGGGCCTGTCCTGTCATGCAATCAAAGCTGATCCAGTGCCTGCTTCAGGTCTGCGATGATGTCTTCCACATTCTCCAGACCGACGCTCAGACGGATCAGGCCCGCTGCGATACCGGAAGCGGCCAGTTCCTCCTCCGTATAGGTGGAATGGGTCATGGACGCGGGATGCTCGATCAGCGTCTCCGCGTCGCCCAGGGAAACGGCCACCGTCACCAGATGCAGAGAGTTCACCAGCTTGACGCCGGCGGGACGGCCGCCCTTGACCTCGAAGGACAGCATGCCGCCGAAGTCCGCCATCTGGCGGGCCGCCACCTCGTGGCGCTCGTGGCTCTCCAGACCCGGATAGTAGACCTTCTCCACCGCGGGATGGGCGTCCAGGAACGCCGCCACCTGGCGGGCGTTCTCGCAGTGGCGGGCCATACGGATCTCCAGGGTCTTCAGGCCCCGCAGGATCAGGAAGGCGCAGAAGGGATCCATGACCGCGCCGGTCATGTCCTTCAGGCCGAACATCCGCACCTCGGAAATAAAGGACTTTTTGCCCACCACGAAGCCCGCGATAACGTCGCCGTGGCCGTTGAGGTACTTGGTGGCGGAGTGTACCACCACGTCAGCGCCCAGCGCCAGCGGGTTCTGCAGGACAGGGGAGGCGAAGGTATTGTCGCAGACCACCATGATGTCCTTGTTGTAGCCGTGGGCAAGCTCCGCCACGGCGGCGATGTCGGTGATCTTCAGGTTGGGGTTGGCCGGCGTCTCCAGATACACGGCACAGGTGTTGGGCTTGAGGTGCGCCTTCAGCGCCTCCAGATCGGAGGTGTCGATGAAGTCCACCTCCACGCCGTAGCGGGTCATGCCGTGGTTCAGCAGGGCGAAGGTGCAGCCGTACAGCGTGCCGTCGGCAATGATGTGCTTGCCGGCGCCGGCGATGGTCCACAGGCAGGCGGAGATGGCGCCCATGCCGGACGCGCAGGCCACGGCGTCCTCGCCGCCTTCCAGCGCGGCGATCTTGGCCTCCAGCACGGAGGTGGTGGGGTTGCCCAGACGGGTGTAGATATAGCCGTTCTCCTGACCGGCAAAGCGGCGGCCACCCTGCTCGCAGCTGTCAAAAACGAACGTGGAGCTCTGATAAATGGGGGTCGCCAGCGCGCCGTACTGCGCGTCCTTCACGTTGCCGGCGTGGATGGCCTTGGTGCCGATGCCGCAATTCTCGTTCAACATACATACTCCTCCTAAAGCACTTTCAGATGTCGTACAGCCGTGCAGGAGCAGTGCCTACAGTATAGCACATACCAGCCCCCGCTTGTCAACCGGAGCGCCCCGCGGCGCAGCTTTCTTTGTTCCAATTGTCGAAACCGGTTAACATATCTGTCCTCTGTATGCTAACAAATGGTGAAAAGAATGTCAACCGCTACACATCCGCCAACTATGCTGAAAAATTTCTCTATTTTTTGTGCGTAATGACGGTAATTTAATGAAAAATACCCCTCTCAGCCCGAAAAACGGGGTGTTTCCGGCGTCAGGAGACCGCCCTGCGCCGCCGGGAGCGGAAGGGGAGGTTTCTGTATAAATAGAATTGGTATGGCGAAATTTTTCACTAAAACAGGGAAATATTGACATTATCGTCAACGGTTGCTATAATTAACGAAACCAATTTCGTTTCCTTTCCGAAAACCAGGCAAAGCGGCGGCACACAGCCGCACCCGGCGGGCCAAAACGGCGGCGCTGTCTGTTTTCACGGAAGATACGCCGAGAGGAGGACGCGGTATGGAACGCAAATCCATTACCATCAGCGATATCGCCAAACGCACGGGGGTCTCAAAGACCACTGTCTCCCGCTATCTGAACGGGAAATACGAATTTATGTCGCAGCAGACCCGCGACCGCATCTCCAAGGAGATTTCCGACACCGGGTTCCGGCCCAACCGCCTGGCCAACAGCCTGAAAACGGATTGCAGCGACCTGATCGGCGTGGTCATGTCGGACATCATGTCCAGCCAGACGCCCCACCTTCTGGGCAGCATCTGCGATACCTGCACCAAGCATGGGAAGAAGGTGGTGGTGGTCAACAGCGAGAACGACCCCGAGAAGGAGCGGCTGATGACCCTGGATCTGCTGGACCAGCGGGTGGAGGGCCTTCTGGTCATCAGCGGCTACAACAGCGACTTTTACCAGAATCTGGACCGGGAGCGGCTCCCTGTGGTGCTGGCGGACCGCGTTTCCGAGCATGTGGATATGGACTCCGTGGTGGTCAACCACGCGGAGAGCACCCGCCATGTGGTGAATTACCTGCTGAAGCAGGGCTATCAGCGCATCGTGATCCTGCAGCGGCCCCACATCAACCCGTACAACACGCCGGCCATCCGCGTGGCGGCCGCCAGCGCCGCCTGCCGGGACTTCTTCGGGGACGACAGCCACTGTGTGCAGGTGCAGCTGTCCTCCGACTGCAAGCAGCGCCGCGTGGGCTTCGAGGAGGTGTCCCGGGTCATGGAGCAGTACTACGCGGAGAGCCGGGAGATCCCCACCGCCATTTTCGTGTCGGAGATCTCCATTATGCTCCACGCGGTGTGCAGCTTTTACCGCGCCGGCATGAAGCGCTCGCCGCAGTTCACCATCGCGGGCTACAGCGATGAGAACATCAGCGACATGTTCGTGCCGCCCATCTGCACCATTGAGCAGCCGCTGGAGCGGATGGGCCAGCTGGCCGTGGAGCGGCTGCTGTACCGGATCAGGATCCGCAAGACCAGCGACGAGGTCCCCATCGGCGAATCCAGCCGTCTGAGCTGCCGGATCCGTCTGAGCGAGATGGAAAAATAGGCACCTGCATGCCGGAAAAGAGGCTATTTTCATGCAGTTTCATTACAGTACAGACACGAAAGACCTGCGCGCCGCCATGTATTACGGCGTTCTGATGCGCAACGCGGCCTTCGGGCGGATCATGCTGGTGCTGCTGCCGCTGGCGCTGCTCTACTTCTTCGGCGTGACCTGCGGGCTGTGGCCCGACATCCCCGCCATCTCCTATGTGGTGCTGGCCTGCGGCATCTGGGTCCTGATCCTGCTGGGAAACGCGGAGCGGGCCATCATGAAGCACAGCCGCAGCGCTGACTCCCTGCTGGGCGTGGGGATCGACGTGAAAATACAGGACAACTGGCTGTTCGTGGACATTGCCGACCGGGATTTCCACTTCAAGGGAAAGCTCTCCGAGCTGGCCGGCGCGGTGGAGCTGAAGCGGGTGGTGCTGCTCTATGTCAACGCGCAGCAGACGTTTATCATCCCCAAGCGCGCACTGCCGGACGAGGCGTATTTCATGCGCTGTCTGGGGCACATACCCGCCGACCGCTTCATCCGGGAAAGCGACGGCAGCGGAACGCGGCGCTTTGCCTTCTGGCGGCGGAAGAAATAAGCCGCAGAAGCAAACCACATAAAGCAGCAGGGGAGGCAGACTTGCCGCCCCTGCTTTTTCGTCCCCGGCGTCAGGCAGCGCGCGCCGCGGATTTCCCTGTTGACAAACGCGGTGCGCTGTGGTATAAGTATCCAACCTACTATGTAAGTAGCAAACATGGGCAGGGCGGCGCCTGCTGCGGAACGCGCGCGCCGTTGCGGCAGGCCGCTTCAGGCCGCGCAACCGCCACAAATTCACGCCCCTCTTTCTATCGGCATTTATGGATACTGCACAAAATCCGCTTGTTATTTTTATCGCTTATTGCGGCTGAAAAGTATTTGACACACGTTGTGTTCGATGTTACACTACAGTCAGCAGCTATATTAACCGGTTTCGTTAACCGGTATTTGCTTCGGCAGTCGTCAGAACAGATACCGACAGGCCGGAGGATCCCCCCGACAGATGAAACAACCGATAAGCAGAAAGAGGCAACAAAATGTTTGATGTGATCAAAACCTACGAGAAAGTCCCCGATGAGATCGTGGAGCGCTACGCCGTGCTGGAGGAGAGCGCGTCCATTAACGAGTCCATGCCCAACAAGGACGGCGCGCTGTGCTCCCGCATCCGCGCGATCTGGCCCGGGCTGCGCATGTGCGGCACGGCGCTGACCGTCCAGTGCGGCATCGGCGACAACGTGATGCTCCATAAGGCCATCTCCATGGCAGGCCCCGGCGACGTGGTCATGGTGACCAACGGCGACTTCGACGAGGCGGGCGGCCTGTTCGGCGGCATGATGGCGGCTTCCCTGAAGTCCAAAGGCGCAGCCGGTCTGGTGATGGAGGGTGCGGTCCGCGACACCATGCTCATCAAGGAGCTGGAGTTCCCCGTATTCGCCCGGAACGTGTGCATCAAGGCCACCACGAAGCTCTGCCCCGGCAAGATCAACCACCCCATCGTCATCGGCGGCGTGTACGTCAAGCCCGGTGACCTGGTGTTCGGCGACAACGACAGCGTGGTCGTGGTGCCCCGGGAGATCGCCCTGCAGGTGCTGGAGGTCGCGGAGCAGCGCGAGCACAACGAGGAGGGTCTGCTGCAGCGCATCCTCAACGGCGAGACCACTACCTTTGAGATGTTCCGCGCCAACTACGAAAAGCTCAACCTCAGCGAGGAACCCGATCAGCACTGATCGCAAGCCACAAATCAGGAGGAAAAGCAATGAAAATCACGAAAGTTACTCCCTATCCCTTTTTTGCCGGTCCCAAGAACCTGATGCTCTGCCGCGTGGACACCGATGAGGGCGTGTACGGCTGGGGCGAGGCCTATGTGGTGCAGGGCAAGGAAAAGGCGGTGCAGCTGTACATCGAGGCCATGGAGGCCTATATGATCGGCCGCAGCCCCTTTGAGATCAAGCACTCCGGCACGGCTATGTTCGACGACTTCTCCATCCGCCGCAGCAGCTGCGACTTCTACGCCGCCTGGAGCGCCATCGAGATCGCCATGTGGGACATCGCCGGTAAGGTCTGCGGCCAGCCGGTGTACAACCTGCTGGGCGGCCCCTGCCGCGAGAAGATCCGCCTGTACGCCAACGGCTGGTGGGGCGGCGCCAAGAGCATCGACGAGACGGTGGAGCGGGCGTTGGCCGTGAAGGCCAAGGGCTTCACCGCCATGAAGTGGGATCCCTTCCAGGGCTACTGGCGCAACTACATCACCCCCGCGCAGGAGGACTACGCCGTGGATTGCGTGAAGGCCGTGCGCGAGGCCGTGGGTCCCGACGTGGACCTGCTGGTGGAGGTCCACCGCCGTCTGTCTCCCTACCACGCCATCCACTTCTCCGAGCGGATCCAGGAATTCAACCCCTTCTGGATCGAGGAGCCGTGCCTGGCAGACAACATCGACCTGATCGCCCAGGCACACGCCGGCATCAAGGCCCCTGTCGTCACCGGCGAGACGCTGTACAACAAGGAAGCGTTCATCCCCGTGTTTGAAAAGCACGCGGCCGAGATCATCAACCCCGACATCTGCGTCAGCGGTATCAAGGTAATGAGTGAGATCTCCGCCATGGCGGAGCCTTACAGCGTGCTGATGAGCCCCCACAACTTCAACAGCAACGCCGTGGGTCTGGCGGCGATGATCCATCTCTCCGCCTCCATCCCCAACTTCCTCATCGGCGAGATGTTCCTGACGGTGGACGAGGCCTCCCGCGAGATCATGGTCGAGCCCTTCGAGATCAAGAACGGCTATGTGGCGCTGCCCACCAAGCCGGGTCTGGGCATCGACATCGACATGGACAAGCTGGCCCAGCGCCCCTACAAGTTCTTTGAGCGCAAATTCCCCTTCAAGGGCGCCTGCGACTACCGCGACGAGTTCCCCAAGGAGGGTATGTAAGCCCTCTGTCCCCCTGTTCCCCCTGTGCGCGGGGCGCACTGTTGAGATAAAATGTTAGGATCGAAAAAAGGAGAATATGATGATGAAGAAAATCACTTCCCTACTTCTTGCTCTTTTGATGGTCATGTCCATGGCTGCCTGCGGCAGTCAGGACGCCGGCAAAGAGCCCGCCAATGACAATGGCGACGGCACCACCACGTTCAACAATGTAAAGATCTCTGCCGGTTCCGGTACCTCCGGCGGCGGCCAGTATGTGTATGTTGGCGGTATCTCCAGCATTATCAACACCCATCTGGACGGCGTTGAGGTCATCCTGGAGGCCACCAAGGGCTCCGGCGAGAACCTGAGCCTGCTGCAGAACGGCGATCTGGAGATCGCGTCCATCGAGTCCTCCATCGCCTACAACGCCATGATGGGCATCGATCTGGGCGAAGGCGAGAGCGCGTTCCCCGAGATCCGCTGCCTGTTCGCGTCCCTGCCCACCTATTTCATCATGACCACGCTGGACGGCAACCTCACCAACTGTGAGCAGTTCGCCGGCAAGAACGTCGCCTTCGGCCCCTATACCGGCTCCACCGATATTTCCAGCCGCGCGGTGTTCTCCTGCCTGGGCATCCTCGATGACATCAAGATCACCAACTCCGGCTGGGGCGACTGCTTCACCGCCATGGGCGACGGTCTGGTCGACGCCGTGACCGGCGGCTCCATCCACCCCGCCAGCGCTCTGACCGAGCTGGAGGCCACCAAGTCCGTCAAGTGGGTGCGCTTCACCGACGAGCAGATGGACAAGCTGACCACCGCCTATCCCTACTACAAGCATGTGACCCTGTCCGCTGACACCTACAACTCCCTGACCGAGGACTACGATACCATCGGTGCATGGCAGGCCATGTACGCCAGCGCTGAGATGGACGACGAGCTGGCCTACATGATCACCAAGACGGTGTTCGAGAACATCGCCGAGCTGCAGGCCACCCATTCCGGCGGCTACACCACCACGCTGGAGAACATCGGCGAGCAGCCCGTTCCCCTGCACAACGGCGCCTATCGCTACTATCAGGAAATGGGCATCGATGTCCCCGCTGAGCTGATCCCCCCCGAGGCTAAGTAATCAGACTTACCGAATAGCGGGAAGCATCTGCTTCCCGCTATTCGCAAAAAACCGCCTGTTTACGATCCGTTAAGAGACAGGTCAACGGTAATTCAGTGAGAACGAGAAGGTGAACTATGAATCAAACCAATACCCCTCACGCCGATCCCGTTGAGGATCAGGTCGTGACCGGCATGGACGGCGAGGAGCTGTCCGAGCTTATCAGCCAATACGAGGAATCCGCCAAAAACACCAGCAACGACAAGGACGAGGACGGCGGCAAGCTGCGCACGTTCCAGAACAAGATCTTCAAGGGCGTTCTGCGATACACCGCCATCGCCCTGGCCCTTTACCATATCTACGCACTGATTTTCCAGCTGCCCATCCCGCTGGTACTGTACTCCATCCACTGGGGCATGGGTCTGACCTACGCATTCGTCTACTATCCCAGCTATAAGGGCAATAAAAAGGCCCTCCGCAAGACCTTCGGCATCATCGACGCCATTCTGGCCATCGCCACCATCGCCGTGGTGCTCTATATCCTGCGCGACCCCAACGCCTTGATGTACCGTGTGTCCAAGGCCAACGCCAACACGCTGGACCTGGTCTTCGGCACCATCGCCATGATCCTCTCCCTGGAGGCGGCGCGCCGCACCATCGGTCTGGGTCTGCCCATCATCGCGCTGGTCTTCTTTGCCTACGCCATGTGGGGCAACTATCTGCCCGGCATGATCGCCAGCAAGGGCTACTCCTTCCGCCGCGTCATCAGCTTTATCTTCAGCGTGGAAGGTATCTACGGCTCTCCCACCGCGTCCTCTGCCCAGTATGTGTTCCTGCTGATCATATTCGGCGCCTTCCTGGGGTACAGCGGCACAGGTGAGTTCTTCATGAAGCTGGCCATGAAGCTGGCGGGCCACGCCCGCGGCGGCCCCGCCAAGGTGGCGGTCATCTCCAGCGGCCTGTTCGGCAGTATCTCCGGCAGCGCTGTGGCCAACGTCATGGGCACCGGCGTCTTCACCATCCCTCTGATGAAGAAGACCGGCTACAAGCCCCACTTCGCCGGCGCGGTGGAAGCCGTGGCCTCCACCGGCGGCCAGATCATGCCCCCCGTCATGGGCTCCGGCGCGTTCATCATGGCCGAGCTGATCGGCTACAAGTACAGCCAGATCGCCCTGGGCGCTCTGCTCCCCGCCATTCTGTACTACCTGAGCATCCTGCTGATGGTGGACTTCGAGGCGGCCAAGAGCGGCCTGCTGGGCGTGGATACCAGCCATATGGACGCCGCGAAAAAGATCCTGAAGCAGGGCTGGAACCTGCTGGTCCCGCTGATCATCCTCATCGTGTGCCTGGCGTTCTTCCAGTTCACGGTGGCGCGCTCCGCAACGCTGGCCATCCTGGCCACCATCATCGCCTGCGCCCTGAAGAAGGAGACGCGGATGAACTTCAAGACCATTCTGGACGGCTTTGAAACCGGCGTGATCCGCTCCGTCTCGGTGATCTGCGCCGTCGCTTCCGCCGGCGTGGCCATCGGCTGCATCATGCTGACCGGCGTGGGCGCCAAGTTCGCCTTCGCAGTGCTGACGCTGGCCCACAACAACCTGTTCCTGACCCTTCTGATGAGCGGCCTGGCCGCTACGATCCTGGGCATGGGCCTGCCCACGGTGGCGGCGTACATCATCAGCGCCTCCCTGCTGGCCTCCAGCCTGGTGCAGCTGGGCATCCCCATCTTTGCCGCGCACATGTTCCTGCTGTACTACTCCATCCTCTCTCAGATCACGCCGCCTGTGGCCCTGGCTGCCTACGCGGCGGGCAACATCGCCGATGCCAACCCCAATAAGGTGGGCTTTACGGCCATGCGGCTGGGCGTCATCGCCTTTATCATCCCGTTCTTCTTCGTATACGGCCCGGCGCTGCTGATGATCGGCACGCCGCTGGAGATCATCGAGGCCAGCATCACCTCCCTCATCGGCTGCTTCTTCCTGGCCGTGGGCCTGGAGGGCTGGCTGGTGGAGAAGATCAACATTCCCTGCCGTATCCTGGCGCTGGGCGCAGCGTTCTGCTGCATCGCCGCCGGTCTGGTCACCGACCTGATCGGCCTGGGTCTGATCGTGGCCTTCCTGCTGCTGCACAAGGGCACCAGACACAAGCTCCTGCGCAAAAAGAGCGCCTGATAAGATCCCTTTCAGCCTTTTTGATCGTTCTTCCCCCATCGTGCGTCTTGCGCAGCAATGCGCAAGACGCACACCTCCTCAATATTCACACGGTATTCACCATCCCACTTTAAGAAAGGAAGCTATTGATTATGGTCATCGCATTTATCGGTCTGGGCGAAGTCGGCTCCACCTATTCCAGCGGTCTGGCGCGCAACGGCGCCACCGTCAAGGGCTACGATATCAAGTTCGACACCGAGGGCAAGGAAAACTTTGTCAACTATCAGAAGTGCCTGGATGCCGGCGTGCAGCTGGTGGACTCCCCCAAGGAGCTGATCGAGGGCTCTGACATCATCATCGCCGTCACCTCCTGCTCCCAGGCCATGGAGACCGCCGCCATGTACAAGCCGTTCCTGAAGAAGGAGCAGCGCTACTGCGAGTGGAACTCCACCGTGCCCGATCTCGTCCGCAAGGTCGAAGCCTTCCTGGGCGACAACTGCACCTTCGTGGACTGCTGCACCCTGTGCTCCCCCAGCATGTTCGGCGTGGCGACACCCTGCTGCAGCTGCGGCCCTGCCGGCGAGCAGACCGCCAACGAGCTGAACGCCTACGGCATGAAGATCCGCTACATGGGCGACTCCATCGGGCAGGCCTCCGCGTTCAAGGTCATCCGCAGCATCTTCACCAAGTCCCTGGAGGCTACGCTGGTGGAGAGCCTGGCCTGCGCAAGATACTACGGCGTGGAGGAGGACATCTTCAAGTCCATCGTGGAGTTCCTGACCGATGAGCCGACGGACGAGACGCTGGCGATGATGGTTCGCACCAACATGATCCACTCCAAGCGCCGCGGCGACGAGATCTGCGAGATCGCCGAGATGGAGAAGGAGGCCGGTCTGGAGAATACCATGGCCGAGGCCGCCACCAAGAAGCTGTACTGGCTGGCCGATCTGGGCCTGAAGGAGAAGTTCGGCGGCAAGAAGGCCGAGACCCTCAACGACGCGCTGGACGCCGTTCTGGCCGCCCAGGGCAAGAAGTAAATCAGCTCGGATCCAGGAGGAAAGAATATGTCCGGACCTGTCGGTTTTAGAATCTTTACAAAGGTGAAGCGGGCCGAGCCCGCTCTGGTGGAGGCGTTCCGCGACCTGCCGGTGTGCAACATCGACGACAGCATGAACAAGATCGCCGGCGCTCATTCCGCCATCAAGCCCCTGAACAGCGTGAAGCTGCTGGGCACCGCCATCACCGTGAAGGCGCCCATCGGCGACAACCTTATGTTCCATCAGGCCATCAGCATGGCGCAGGCCGGCGATGTGATCGTGGTGGACGGCGGCGGCTGCACCGAGCGCGCCATCTGCGGCGAGAACATGATGCAGATCGCGCGGCAGAAGGGCGTCCGCGGCTTCCTGGTGGACGGCTCCATCCGCGACTCCGCCGCGCTGGCTGCGTTTGACGATTTCACCATCTTCGCCAGAGGCGTGATGGCCAACGCATCCTTCAAGGGCTTAGGCCCCGGCGAGATCAACGTGCCTGTGTGCATCGGCGGCATGGTGGTGTACCCCGGCGACATCATCGTCGGCGATGAGGACGGCGTTGTGGCCATCCGGCCGCAGCACGCCCAGGAGATCGCAGAGGCAGCCCGCCGGCTGAAGGAGCAGGAGGAGGCCAACCTGCAGCTGATCCTGCAGGGGAAGTCCGACCGCTCCTGGGTCATGAAGGCCCTGACCGAGAAGGGCTGCACGTTCATCGATAAGGCTTGGGACGAGGAGTGACCGTCCGAAAGGAGTTTTGACATGATAAAGCACATCGTTTTCTGGCGCATGAAAAAAGAGGCCAACGGCAACGACATGTACGAGAACATCCGCATCGCCGCGGAGAAGCTGGACGCCGTTGCCAAGCAGTTCCCCGCGCTTAAGAGCCTGACACATCATACCTGCATCTTCAGCGGCGCCCATTACTGGGACTACGTGGAGGAGATGGAGTTTGACGATCTGGACAGCCTGAAGGCGTGGGCGCAGTTCCCGCCCCACAAGGAGCTACACGATTTCGTGGACAGCATCCGCGAGGAGCGGGCCGCTGTGGACTACGAGTTCTGAGAAAGCCATCTGCAAGAAACTTTTTCATATCCGCGTTCCCCCGATACCCCGCAAGAGAAATGCACAAGAGGGATCCCTCCTCTTGTGCATTTCTCCATTTCACCCGACAAAAGGCAGGTCTGCTATGACGATCCGGAAAAACAGCAAAACCACCGCCGTGCTCCTGATGGTGACCGCCTCGTTCTGCTTCGCGGCCATGAGCCTCTGCTCGCGGCTGGTGGTGGGCGTGGAGAGCGTTGAAAAGGCGTTTTTCAGGAACCTTTTCTCCCTCATCATCTCCTCGGTCTTTCTGATCAGGGATCGGACGCCCATCCGCCTTACAAAGGGCTCCGTGCCGCTGATGGCGCTGCGCGCCGTGGGCGGGACGCTGGGCGTGGTGTTCAATTTCTACGCCATCGACCACACCCTGTTTTCCAATGCCAACATGCTCAACAAGGTCTCGCCTTTCGCCGCCATCTTCTTTTCCGCCATCCTGTACAAGGAGCGGGTCAAGCTGCCCCAGATCGCCTGTCTGCTGCTGGCCTTCGGCGGAACGCTCTTTATTCTGAAGCCCGGCGGTGATATGATCAATACGGCCGGACTGATCGGGCTGGCCGGCGGCATCTGCGCCGGACTGTCCCAGTCCGCGCTGCGGGGACTGAAGCTGCGCGGGAACCACTCCATGGTCATCGTGTTTCTGTTCTCGCTCTGCTCCGCGGTGATGATCCTCCCGCTGTCCCTGCTGCACTACACACCGCTGCAGCCCCGGCAGCTGCTTCTGCTGTTCATGACGGCGGCCTTTGCTGCGGGCGGACAGTTTTCCATCACCTGCGCCTACTCCATCGCACCGGCCCGGGAGATCTCCATCTACGACTACTCGCAGATGTTCTTTGCCGGCGCCTTCGGATACCTGTTCTTCCGCCAGATCCCCGACCTGTGGAGCCTGGTGGGGTATGCGGTGATCTTTGCCGCCGCATACTGTATGTTCCGGTATTCAAAGCATCATACCGACTGACACGTCTTTCAGAAAGGAGAAAACCATGGATCTTGCTTACGGAGCGGCCAGTCTGCACATTCCGTTCCCCGATGAGCGCATCGACTGCGTGGTGACCTCAAAAGCCGCCGACATCCGGCCCGAGGCCGATGTGGCCCGGCTGGTCGACGCTGCCATGGCGCATCCCATCGGCTGCCCTCCGCTGGAGGAGCGGATACACGCCAACGAGCGCGTCTGCATCCTGGTCTCCGATGTGACCCGGCTGTGGCAGCGCACGGCGGAATATATGCCGCTGCTGGTGAACCGCCTCAACCGCTGCGGCGTACCGGATGAGAACATCCTCATCATCGTGGCCGTGGGGACCCACCGCGGCCAGACGCCGGAGGAATTTGAGAAGATCGTGGGCGCGGACATCGTCCGGCGCATCCGCGTCATCAATCACGACTGCGACGACGCGGCCCACCTGCGCTGCGTGGGGCAGACGCCCTCCGGAAACGCGGTGTATCTCAACAGCCGCGCGCTGGACTGCGACCGGCTGATCCTGACGGGCGGGACGGTGCTGCATTTCCTGGCGGGCTTCGGCGGCGGCGCCAAGAGCATCATCCCGGGCATCGCGTCCCGCGATACCGTGAACCGCAACCACAATCTGGCGCTGAACGAGGGCTTCGGCGCCGGGATCCACCCGCTGGTGAAAAGCGGCAGCATGGAGGGCAACCCGCTGCGGGAGGACATAGACGCAGGCGCGGCACTGATCCCCATCGACTTCATGGTCAACGTCGTGGCCAACGAGCGGGGGGAGATCGTCCGCGTCTTTGCCGGCGATGTGTTTCAGGCGCACCGGCAGGCGGCGGCCTATATCCGCCGGATGTACACGGTGCCGGTCCGGCAGAGAGCATCGCTGCTGTTCGTCAGCGGCGGCGGCTTCCCCAAGGACATCAACCTCCGGCAGACGGCGAAGTCCCTGCACTGCGCGCTGGCCATGGCGGAGAAGCGCTCCACCATCATCCTGGCGGCGGAGTGCCGGGACGGCTTCGGCGATGAGCAGATACGCCGTCAGATCATGGACTTTTCCGACATGCGGCAGCGGGAACTGGATCTGCGCCGGCAGTTTACCATCGGCGCCTTCGTGGGCTTCTATTTCGCCCAGGCGGCGGAAAAGCACCATGTGATCCTCATCTCCTCCATGCCGGAGGCGTGGTTCCGGCAGACAAAGATCCATGTGGCCGCCACGGCGGAGGAGGCGCTGGCGTCGGCCCGCCGGCTCAACGGCGGCAGTCTGGACGGACTGTACACCGCGCTGCTGCCCGGCGGCGGCAGCGTGCTCCCCGTGCTGCCCTGACACCGCGCAAAGCACAGGCCCCCGGCCATCGGCCGGGGGCCTTTTGTATGCAGGTGTTTACTGCCCGTCGCCGGCAGGAGGCGGCGGGACTGTCCCGTCCAGGAGCCTTTCCGCCACCTGGATGGTACCTCCGTCCTGCGGCAGCTCCCGCACCACCCGGAAGCCGTTCTTTCGCCAGAAGTGGGTGGACTGGGGGTTATCCTTGTCCATCCCCAGTATGCACCGCCGGAAGCCCTGCGCCTGCAGGGCGGCCAGCGCCTCCGAGGCGATCCGGCTGCCGGTGCCCGCGCGAGGGTGACCTCCGCGCCGCAGCGGGCGTAGTACTGCGTGTCCGCCTTACAGAAGGCGTAGACCACGGGGGTGTCCGCCAGTCCCAGCCGCCGCACGTCATACGCGGCGGACAGCTTTCCGATCTCGATCCTGTCCATACCGAAAACCTCCGGAAATGTCGTACAGCGACTTATTCTCTGGCACTATCCTATCACAGCCTCCTGCGAAACACAAGCGCACGGCCGGCGGCCGGGCGCTTGTCGTCTGTGGGAGCCGCATTCAGCCGTTGGACGCGGCCTCCGGCTTCCCGTATGCTTCCTCCATTTCCCGCGTGTGCGCACGGAACAGCTCCAGCGCCCGCGCCCGGATGCAGGGGAGCGAGCTTTGATCCGTGTCCGCAAACGCGCGCCGGAGCCGCGCGGAGGCCACCGCGTGGCTGTCGCCGGTCTTGCTTTCGTCCGCCTCCGATAGGAACTTTTGCAGCAGCCCCGGATCGCCGGTGTAGTGCAGCTCCACCAGCTTCGCCCGGTATTCCAGCTCCGCGGGGGTGATCCCGGGGAACCGCTTCATATCCACCGTGTGCTGCGCTTCGTGCTTCAGCAGGGAGACGAGGAACCGCTCGCTTGTAAAATCATACGCCTGCTCGATGCAGTTGATGGTGCCGTCGGGCGAGGCCCAGCCGCCCGTGCCGTACCGGTCGAAGGTCAGATAGTCCATCCAGCTGCGGAATATGAAGCCCCTGAGGATGTTGACGGTGTATGCCGCCGTTCCGTCCGGCAGCTCCACCTGATAGGCGGTGGGGACCGTATCCCGCCAGATATAGGGGCCGTAGTAGCCCTGGGTCTTCCCGAAAAGCGCGTGACAGCCCGCCGCTTCAAACTCCGCCTGCAGCCGCTCCGTCAGAAGCGCCTCCGGCGCATCCGGCATGTGCAGGAGCGCCCGCAGCCCTGTCAGCAGTCTGTCCGCGGCCTCCGCCTCCGGCAGGCCGCAGTAAAAGGTGTCGCGGTAATAGATCTGGTACAGGCGCAGGGGCAGAAAACAAGCCTCCGGTCAGTGACCGGAGGCTTGCTGCTGTGCGGTTTGTGCTTCGCCGGAGCGGAGGTGTTACATCTCCTTGATGGCAGCCTGAGCGGCGGCCAGACGGGCGATGGGCACACGGAAGGGGGAGCAGGACACATAGTCCAGGCCCACCTTGTGGCAGAACTCCACGGAGGAGGGATCGCCGCCATGCTCGCCGCAGATGCCCAGATGCAGCTCCGGACGGGTCTCGCGGCCCAGCTTGGCAGCCATCTTCACCAGCTTGCCGACGCCCACCTGATCCAGCTTGGCGAAGGGATCGCTCTCGTAGATCTTCTTGTCGTAGTAGGCGCCCAGGAACTTGCCGGCGTCGTCGCGGCTGAAGCCGAAGGTCATCTGGGTCAGGTCGTTGGTGCCGAAGGAGAAGAACTCGGCCTCCTTGGCGATCTCGTCGGCGGTCAGCGCCGCGCGGGGGATCTCGATCATGGTGCCCACCAGGTACTTCATCTTCATGCCGGCAGCGGCCAGCTCCTCGTCAGCGGTCTTGACCACCACGTCCTTGACGTACTTCAGCTCCTTGACCTCGCCCACCAGCGGGATCATGATCTCGGGAACCATGTTCCAGTCGGGGTGCTTCTTCTGCACGTTGATGGCGGCGCGGATGACGGCACGGGTCTGCATGACGGCGATCTCCGGGAAGGTGACAGCCAGACGGCAGCCGCGGTGGCCCATCATGGGGTTGAACTCGTGCAGGGAGGAGATGATGGCCTTGATGTCGGCAACGGACTTGCCCATATCCTTGGCCAGCAGCTCGATATCGTGCTCCTCGGTGGGAACGAACTCGTGCAGAGGGGGATCCAGGAAGCGGATGGTGACGGGGCAGCCCTCCATGGCCTCGTAGATGCCCTCGAAGTCGCCCTGCTGCATGGGCAGCAGCTTGGCCAGGGCCTTCTCGCGCTGCTCCACGGTGTCGGAGCAGATCATCTCGCGGATGGCGGCGATACGGTCGCCCTCGAAGAACATATGCTCGGTACGGCACAGGCCGATGCCCTGGGCGCCCAGCTCACGGGCCTTGGCGGCGTCGTGGGGGGTATCGGCGTTGGTACGGACCTGCAGGCGGCGGAACTTGTCGGCCCAGGCCATGATGCGGCCGAAGTCGCCGCCCACGCTGGCGTCCACGGTGGGCATAGCGCCGTCGTAGATGTTGCCGGTGGAGCCGTCCAGGCTCAGCCAGTCGCCCTCGTGATAGGTCTTGCCGGCCAGGGTGAACTGCTTGTTGGCCTCGTCCATGTTGATGGCGCCGCAGCCGGAGACGCAGCACTTGCCCATGCCGCGGGCCACAACGGCGGCGTGAGAGGTCATACCGCCGCGGACGGTCAGGATGCCCTGCGCGGCCTTCATGCCCTCGATGTCCTCGGGAGAGGTCTCCAGACGGACCAGGACCACCTTCTCACCGCGGGCGGCCCACTCCTTGGCGTCCTCAGCGGTGAACACGATCTTGCCGCAGGCGGCGCCGGGGGAGGCGGGCAGAGCCTTGCCCACCGGCTCGGTGGACTTCAGGGCCTTGGGATCGAACTGGGGATGCAGCAGGGTGTCCAGGTTGCGGGGATCGATCATGGCGACGGCCTGCTGCTCGGAGATCATGCCCTCGTCCACCAGGTCGCAGGCGATCTTCAGCGCGGCGGGCGCGGTGCGCTTGCCGTTGCGGCACTGCAGCATGTACAGCTTGCCATGCTCCACGGTGAACTCCATGTCCTGCATGTCGCGATAGTGATCCTCCAGGATATTGCAGACCTTGACGAACTCGTCATAGGCCTCGGGGAACTTCTCAGCCATCTCGGCGATGGGCATGGGGGTACGCACGCCGGCCACCACGTCCTCGCCCTGGGCGTTGGTCAGGAACTCGCCCATCAGCTTCTTTGCGCCGGTGGCGGGGTCACGGGTGAACGCAACGCCGGTGCCGCAGTCGTCGCCCATGTTGCCGAAGGCCATGGACTGGACGTTGACGGCAGTACCCCAGGAGTAGGGGATGTCGTTGTCGCGGCGGTACACGTTGGCGCGGGGGTTGTCCCAGGAACGGAACACGGCCTTGATGGCGCCCACCAGCTGCTCCTTGGGATCGGAGGGGAAGTCCTGACCGATCTTGGCCTTGTACTCGGCCTTGAACTGCATGGCCAGCTCCTTCAGGTCGGCAGCGTCCAGCTCCACGTCCTGGGTCACGCCCTTCTTGGCCTTCATGGCGTCGATCAGCTGCTCAAAGTACTTCTTGCCGACCTCCATGACCACGTCGGAATACATCTGGATAAAGCGGCGGTAGCAGTCCCAGGCCCAGCGGGGGTTGTTGGACTTCTTGGCGATGACGTCCACCACATCCTCGTTCAGGCCGAGGTTCAGGATGGTGTCCATCATGCCGGGCATGGAGGCGCGGGCGCCGGAGCGGACGGAGACCAGCAGGGGATTCTCGTGATCGCCGAACTTCTTGCCGGTGATCTTCTCCATCTTCTCGATATACTCCATGATCTCGGCCATGATCTCGTCATTGATCTGACGGCCGTCCTCATAATACTGGGTGCAGGCCTCGGTGGTGATGGTAAAGCCCTGGGGAACGGGCAGGCCGATGTTGGTCATCTCGGCCAGGTTGGCTCCCTTGCCGCCCAGCAGCTCGCGCATCTTCGCATTGCCTTCGGTGAACAGGTAACAATACTTCTTGCTCATGGTAGTCCCTCCATCTATCAATATAGTTGTACCAAACGATGAGAACGTTTCTTATTATAGTCATATTTCCCGCCAAAAGCAAGTCTATTCCCAAATTTTTCTGTTTTTTTGCAATAGGTTTCAGTCCTTGTCGGGAAACGCTGTTACAGGAAACATTTTCCCCCGTATCCGTAGAATAAAACTTGCCTGTCCCGCTTTTTGTGTGGTATACTAATACATTATGAAAGTGGGGTGTCAGGCCCTGCGGAGGAAAGGGGAGCGCCATGGCCCAGCTTCTGCCGGAAAACAGCACACTGGAGCGCACGGTCCGCCGTGCGGCGGAGCAGGGAAGGCTGAGCCACGCCATCGTGCTCTCCGGAGACGGCGACCTGACGGACGCGGCGCGGTTCATCGCCGCCGCCCACGTCTGCGAGGCGGCGGACAGGCCCTGTCTGCGGTGCCGGCACTGCCGGAAGGTGCTGGAGGGCATCCACCCCGACGTCGCGGTGATCCGGGACACGGAGCACCGGGAGCTGACGGTGGACGCGGTTCGCGCCCTGCGGCAGGATGTGTACATCCGGCCCAACGAGGCGGCGCGGAAGGTATACATCATCGCCGACAGCCGCCAGCTCAACGAGCGGGACCAGAACGTGCTGCTGAAGATCGTGGAGGAGGGGCCGTCCTACGCGGCGTTCATCTTCTGCGCCGACAGCCCCGCCGCGCTGCTGGAGACGGTGCGCTCCCGCTGCGTGCTGTTGAAGTGCGACGCCCCGGCGCCGGAGGCCCTGCCGCCGGAGGCGGAGCAGCTGTGCCGGGTCTTTGCAAAGGGCAGGCTGCTGCCGGTGACGGCGTATCTGGTGTCGCTGGAGAACCGGCGGCTGAAGCGGGAGGAGCTGCGGGACGTGCTGCGGGGCGCGTGGTGCGCCGCGGCGGAAGCCCTGCTGCTGCAGATGGGCAAGGAGACGCCGGACCCCGCCTGCGGCGAGACGGCGCAGGCGCTGGCCGACGGGCTGGACCGCCGGCGGCTGTACGGCCTGACGGCGCTGCTGGAGAAGTACAGCGGCGAATGTGAATACAATGTAGGCGCGGGCCATGTTCTTGGCGCCCTCGCCGTGGAATGGGAGGAGCTTCTATGACGACTGTGGTTTCCGTCCGCTTTCGCAGCGGCTGCAAGACCTATTATTTTGACCCAAGGGACCTGACGGTGGAGGCCGGGCAGGACATCATCGTGGAGACGGCGCAGGGCCCGGAATTCGCCCAGTGCAGCGAGGGCAACCACCAGGTGCCCGACGAGCAGGTGGTGCAGCCCCTGCGGGCCGTGGTGCGCATCGCCACCGACAACGACCGGCATACCGCCGCCTACAACCGCAGCCGGGAGAAGGAGGCCTTCGACATCTGCCAGAAGAAGATCGCCCAGCACAAGCTGGAGATGAAGCTGGTGCGGGTGGAGTGCAGCTTCGACGGCTCCAAGATCCTGTTCTTCTTCACCGCCGACGGCCGGGTGGACTTCCGGGAGCTGGTGAAGGATCTGGCCGGCGTGTTCCGCGCCCGCATCGAGCTGCGGCAGATCGGCGTCCGGGACGAGGCCAAGATGCTGGGCGGACTGGGCATCTGCGGCAGGCCCTTCTGCTGCGCCCAGTTCATGGACGAGTTCCTGCCGGTGTCCATCAAGATGGCCAAGACCCAGAACCTGTCCCTGAACCCCACCAAGATCTCCGGCACCTGCGGACGGCTGATGTGCTGCCTGAAATACGAGCAGGACGCCTACGAGGACGCCATCAAGCGCATGCCCAAGAACGATTCCTTCGTGCTGACGCCGGACGGCCCCGGCAACGTCAGCGACGTGAACCTGCTGAAGGAGACGGTGAACGTCCGGCTGGACGACCGGCCCGAGAACGCCCGCTGCTACCACAACTGCGAGGTGTGTGTCCTGCGCAACGGCAAGGGCAGCCGGGACGGCATCACCATCCCCGACCAGCGGCCCGAGCGCTATGTGGAGCCGGTGAAGGAGGACGATATGCCCCCCGTCAGCTTCATCAGCGACTTTACGCCCACCCCCGCCGCCAAGGCCGACGAGGGGGAGAAGCGCCGCCGCAGCCGGGGCGGACGCGGCCGCAGAAAGGCCGAGGGCACCGCGCCGGAGAAGCGCGGTGAGAAGCCTGTGAAGGCGGACAAGCCCGCCAAGGCCGAGAAAGCCGACAAGCCCGAAAAGGCCGATAAGCCCGCCGCGGGGGACAAGCCCCGGCAGGGCAGCCGCCGGGGACGCCGGGGCGGCAGCGGCGGCAGCACAGGCGGCAATGCGCCGCAGCAGACGGCGCCCCGCGCTCCCAAGCCCCAGCAGGAGGGGCAGAGCGCCCAGAGCGGCAGCGGCGAGCAGAAGAAGCGCTCCCGCCACCGGGGCGGACGCCGCAGAGGCGGCAGCGGCGGCGGCAATCCCAGCCAGAACACGGAGGCGTGACGCACCATGGGAAAATTTACCGGTCTGCTGCTGGCCAGCGACTATGACAACACACTGACCTACACCGAGGAGGCCCTGCGGCTGTGCCGGCCCATGCCTCCGGTGTCCGATGCCAACCAGGCGGCCATCCGCTATTTCATGGCGGAGGGCGGCATCTTCTCCGTGGCCACGGGCCGGGCCAAGCCCGCCTTTGAGGCGGTGGCCGACGGCGTGCCCATGAACGGCCCCACCATCCTGTTCAACGGCGCGGCCATCTACGACTTCTTCGCCGGGAAGTACCTCTGCGAGGCGTTCCTGCCGGAAACGGCCCGGGCCAACATCGCCCAGACCATCCGGGAGCTGCCCTTCGCGGCGGTGGAGCTGTATCACGACAACAACGACATCCACGCCCTCCAGCCCAACGATGTGACCCGGCGGCACCTTCATGTGACCCACTCGCCCACGGTGATCGTGGACAGTATGGAGCAGGTGCCGTCCCCCATCAGCAAGGCGCTGTTTTCCACGGAGCCGGAGGATCAGGCGGCGCTGCTGGCCTACCTCCGGGCGCAGAGCTGGTTCGGTGACTACGAGATCGTGGCCAGCAGCGAGTCGCTGGTGGAGCTGACGGCCAAGGGCGCCAACAAGGGCGGCATGGTGCGCCGTATGGCGGAGCTGCTGCACATCCCACAGGCCAACGTGGCCTGCGTGGGCGACCACGCCAACGACATCTCCATGCTGACGTGGGCCGGTATGGCCTTCGCCCCGGCCAACGCCCTGCCGGAGGTGCGGGCGCTGCCCTGCGTCCGGACGCTGCCGGACTGCCGGGAGGACGCCATCGCCGCCCTCATCGCACGGCTGGACGAAAAATACTGACCTCTACATACACGGAAAGCACCCCGTTCGGGGTGCTTTCCGTTATTTTCCGGGGCATTTTCCAAATCGTTTACAATTTTTTTCTTGACGCGCGGCTGGAAACAATGTATGATACCGTTTGTAACGATTTTGTAACTTTTAGGTGTGACCCCTTATGAAACAGCAATTAGAACAGAAAAACCAACAAAAGAATACGCCCCGGGACCCCAACCGGGAGCCTATGACGCTGTCCACCCTGTGGCAGCTATGGATCGACAACCTGAAGAGCTGGCGGGTGTACCGCGAGGAGCACGCCGACCTGTTCACCCTGAACCTGCAGGCGGGCGTCAAGCGCATCGCCGCGTGGTTCGGACGGGTGCGGGGCGGGGCGCGCCATCTGGTGGACGAGAGCCGCGGCAGCCGCTTCCCCGAATCGGAGCACGGCGCGGCCCAGCTGTTCCTGTTTTTCTGGAACAGTCTGCCCCGGCTGGGCGCCAACCTGCGGGAGCGGGTGTCGCGCCGCCGCAAGCGACTCATCCGTGCCGGCGACCGCCGGCGCAGCCATTTCGAGCAGATGAAGCTGCACCCGGCGGCCTTCCTGGCCGTGGCCCTGAGCCTGGCCGCCGCCGCCACGGTGCTGTCCCTGTACACCGTGGGCGCCCGCGCCGTCTATGACGGCAAGGATCTGGGCGTCGTCCCCTCCGCCCACGCGGTGGAGCTGGCGGTGTCCGAGGTGGAGGGCATTACCCGCGAGACGCTGCACGACGGCAGCTACAAGGTGGACCAGTCTCTGCTGCAGACCGAGACCGGCGTGTTCCTGCGCAAGGAGATGGCGTCGGAGGAGGACCTGCGCAACGAGCTGACCGACGAGCTGGGTCTGGTGGAGTACGCCTACGTCCTGTATGTGGACGGGGAGAAGGTGGTGGCCACCACGTTCCCCGACGCACTGGACGATATCCTGGCCCAGCTGAAGCTGGGCTACCAGACGGAGGACACGGTGGACGCCTACTTCGTGGAGGACGTGGAGATCCGGCAGGAGTATGTGGACAAGTCCTACGTCATGAATCTGGGCTACATCGCCGAGATCCTCAACGAGACCAAGGAGGGCGAGGTCACCTATACCGTCAAGAGCGGCGACAGCTATTACAGCATCGCCGATGAATACGGCCTGTCGGTGGACGCCCTGATGAAGCTGAACCCCGGCTACGACCCCAAGATCCTGCGGACAGGCGACGTGCTGACCATCAGCAACGCCGTGCCCTACCTGACGGTGGTGAACGTGGAGCGCCAGCGCTATGTGCAGGATGTGCCCTACCCCGTGGAGTACACCGATGATCCCTCCATGTATCAGGGCGAGTACAAGGTCACGTCCCCCGGCGTCTACGGCAAGGCGGACGTCACCGCCAACGTCACCTATATCAACGGTACAGAGACGGAGCGGGAGATCGTGGCCAGCGTCACGCTGTCCCAGCCTGTGACGCAGCTGTCCCTGCGGGGCACCAAGGAGCGCCCGTCGTGGTATCCCACCGGCAGCTTCGGTTGGCCCTGCAACGGCATCATCACGTCCTATTTCGGACGGCGCAACACCGGTATCCGCGGCGCCAGCACCTACCACGAGGCCATCGACATCGCCAACAGCTACGGCACGCCCATCTACGCCTCCGACGGCGGCACCGTCATCTACTCCGGCTGGCAGGGCGGCTACGGCTATCTGGTGAAGATCGACCACGGCAACGGCTATGTCACCTACTACGGCCACAACAGCTCGCTGCTGGTGTCCGTGGGCGAGCACGTCCACAAGGGTCAGCAGATCGCCCGTATGGGCTCCACCGGTATCTCCAGCGGCAACCACTGCGACTTCCGCATCCAGCTGAACGGTACGTTCCTCAACCCGCTGAACTACCTGTAAGCTGCTCCGGCGGAGAAAAAAGCCCTTGACGGGCGGGCGAAAAGATGCTATCCTTTTCCCGTTACAGGCGATGATGGGCGTGGCTGCCCGGAGCCGCGGGAGGAAATGCCCGCCGGAGCCTCCGTTACCGGCACGAGAGTGTGGAGCGATCCAAATTCAGGTGGAACCACGGACTAATGCTTAGTTCGCCCTGATGCCAGCAATGGCATCAGGGCGTTTTTTTTGCCGCTCAAGGAGGGCAGTCCATGAAAAAGAGGATACTGGCGCTGCTGCTGGCAGCCCTGCTGGGACTGACGGCCTGCGGCGCACCGGCGGAAACGGGTGCGCCCACAGGGGAGATATTCATTTACGGCGAGGAACACGCCAACGCCGCCTGCCTGGATAAGGAGCTGGCGCTGTGGCAGACCTGTTACAGCCAAGGGATGCGGCACCTGTTCATAGAGATGGGCGCAGGCTCCACGCTGCTGCTGAACCGCTGGATGGCGGCGGAGGACGATGTCTATTGGGACATGGTGTACGGCGCCTGCGAGGGGACGCTGTTCCACGCGGAGGTGGTGGCGGACTTTTACCATCAGATCAAGGAGACGTGTCCGGATACGGTGTTCCACGGCTTTGACATAGAACATCAGTATACCACCTCCGGCGAAAAAGCGCGCCAGCTTCTGGAGGACGAAGGAAAGACCGACACCGACGTATACCGTACGGTAGAGCAGAGCATCAAGCAGGGCGTCATGTACTATCGGCGCGGCGCAGACGATGAGGCCGACGTGCAGCGGGAGTACGCCTTGGCGGCCAATTTCTGCACGGCCTTTGACGCACTGGGCGGCGTCAGCGTGGTGGCCTTCTGCGGCGGCGCCCACGCCGACCCCAACGGAATGGATTACCAGACCGGTACCGTACCCTCCATGGCGGCTCAAATTGCGGCGCACTACGGCAGCAAGGTGACGCTGACCTGTGCCAATCTGGCGCGGGAAGAAAAACCGGAGCTGGAGCCGCTCCGCACGGACACACTGACCATCGCCGGAAAGGCGTATACGGCGTCCTACTTCGGAGAACAGGATATATCCGATTGGAGTGATTACGCCAGCCGCGAGTTCTGGCGCGTGGAGGGCGGATACGACGCCTTTTCCGCGTGGCAGACCACGGGAGATCAGCTGCCGGAGAGCAACTATCCCATGGCGCTGCACCCAAGAGAATCCTATGCCATTCTGTACCACCTGCCGGACGGCGGGACAATGTGGTGGTACGGTGTGTCCACAGGCCAGACGGATTGGAATGCTGGCGTCGTGACTGTGCAGGTAGCGCCGCCGGAGGCGGCTTGACCATGCAGACCAATAATATTCACATAAAAGGAGACGAGCACATGAAAAACACCGAAAAGACCATGGACAAGATCGTGGCGCTGTGCAAAAACCGCGGCATCATCTTCGCAGGCTCCGAGATCTACGGCGGCCTGGCCAACACCTGGGACTACGGCCCCCTGGGCGTGGAGCTGAAGAACAACATCAAGAAGGCATGGTGGAAAAAGTTCGTGCAGGAGAACCCCTACAACGTGGGGCAGGACGCCGCCATCCTCATGAACCCCCAGACCTGGGTGGCCAGCGGCCATCTGGCCGGCTTCTCCGACCCCCTGATGGACTGCAAGGAGTGCAAGGAGCGCTTCCGCGCCGACAAGCTCATCGAGGACTGGTGCGGCCAGAACGGCGTAACCCTGCCCAAGCCCATCGACGCCTTCTCCCAGCAGGAGATGAAGGACTTCATCGAGGACAAGAACATCCCCTGCCCCACCTGCGGCAAGCATAACTTCACCGACATCCGGCAGTTCAACCTGATGTTCAAGACGTTCCAGGGCGTCACCGAGGACGCCAAGAACACCGTGTACCTGCGGCCTGAGACGGCGCAGGGCATCTTCACCAACTTCGTCAACACCCAGCGCACCACCCGCCGCAAGCTGCCCTTCGGCGTGTGCCAGATCGGCAAGTCCTTCCGCAACGAGATCACCCCGGGCAACTTCATCTTCCGCGTCCGCGAATTCGAACAGATGGAGCTGGAGTTCTTCTGCAAGCCCGGCACTGATCTGGAGTGGTTCAACTACTGGCGCACCTTCTGCCACAACTGGCTGCTGGGCATCGGCCTGAAGGACGAGAACCTGCGGCTGCGCGACCACGACCCCGAGGAGCTGTGCTTCTACTCCAAGGCCACCACGGACTTCGAGTTCCTGTTCCCCTTCGGCTGGGGCGAGCTGTGGGGCGTGGCGGACCGCACCGACTATGACCTGACCCAGCACCAGACCGTGTCCGGCAAGGATCTGACCTACTTCGACCCGGAGACCAACGAGCGCTACATCCCCTATGTGGTGGAGCCGTCCCTGGGCGTGGAGCGCAGCGTGCTGGCCGTGCTGGTGGACGCCTACGACGAGGAGGTCGTGGACGCGGAGAAGAACGATGTCCGCGTGGTGCTGCACCTGCACCCGGCGCTGGCGCCCTACAAGGCGGCGGTGCTGCCCCTGAGTAAGAAGCTCAGTGACAAGGCCCGTGAGGTCTACGCCGAGCTGGCGAAGGAGTGGATGATCGACTTCGACGAGACCGGCTCCATCGGTAAGCGCTATCGCCGGGAGGACGAGGTGGGCACTCCGTACTGCATCACCGTGGACTTCGACACCGTGGGTGACGCCGAGCACGAGGGCGACAACTGCGTCACCGTCCGCGAGCGCGACACCATGCAGCAGGTGCGCGTGCCTATCAGCGAGCTGAAGGCCTATCTGGCGGAGAAGCTGGCGTACTAAAAAAGCAGATCAAAAGAGACGGACGCTTCCGCGTCCGTCTCTTTTTGCGTACTGCTTGCACATTCCGCGCCGGGAGTTCGGGGGTGGTCATTGTTGCGGTGCCCACCTCTGCGCGAAAGCCTTGAAGCCGCAGGCTTCAAGCAGCACTTTTGCCGCTGTTGGCAAAAGCGACCCGCGCCCGAGGGGCGGAATACCCTGCACGGGTGGGGCAGAGCCGCGTCCCGGCAGGGCGCAAAGAAGGCCCGCGGTGTCCCGCGGGCCTTCTGCCTGCTTTTCGCTTATTTGTAGTAGTCCGTTTCCTCCTCCAGCGCCATGGGCAGGCCGTTGTGGTACACGGGGATGGTCTGGAACTTGAAGCGGCTGGCCCGGTGCTTCGCGTCGATCTGCTCCCTGATGGCGGGGTCCGCCACGCCCCGGCGGACATACTCATTCACCGCATGGTAGGTGAAGCCCAGATTGTCCTCGTCGGTGAGGCCGGTCAAACCATCGGAGGGCGGCTTGATGAGGAACTTCTCCGGCAGGCCCAGCTGACGGCCCAGCGCAATGACCTCCTCCGTGGTGTACATACCCAGCGGCGAGAAGGCGCCGGCGCTGTCGCCGTAGATGGTGCAGTAGCCCACCCAGTCTTCCGACAGGTTGCTGGTGTTGATGACCACGCCGTCGTCCAGCGACTGGGCCACGGCGTACAGCGTGGACATGCGGATGCGGCTGGGCAGGTTCACGGTGGTCTGGCGGCTGGGCGTCAGGCCCACGCGCGCCATCTCCTTCAGCACGCCCTGCACCGCGTCGTGGATGTTGATGGTGCAGTGGGGGATCTGCAGATGCTCCACCAGCGCCTGTGAGTAGTCAATGTCCGGCTGGACGCCGTCGGGCATCAGGACGCCGAACACATGCTCCCGGCCATAGGCGGCAGCGGCCAGCGCCGCCACGGTGGAGCTGTCCTTGCCGCCGGAGATGCCGATGACGGCGGTGCGGCCGTGACAGGCCTTGAGCTGGGTGTCCATCCACTCCAGCAGGCCGGCCAGCTGTAACTGCGGGTTAAAATCCATTGAGGGGGCCTCCCTTCCTTTTTCTGGTGCCATTGTAGCGCGGAAGGGCGGGTTTTGCAAGTGCTTATCCCAGCAGACCGGTGACATCCTCCAGCGTCAGGCTGCGCTGGAGGGCCAGTGTGATGCCGTAGCCCACCATGCGGCCCAGCTCCGTGACCCGCTGGTCGATGTCCTGGGGGGTGACGAACAGCTCTGCCCCCCGGCCGGACAGAGCCTGCTGCGGGCCGCCCGCCTCCGCCAGCAGGTCGGCGCACAGGGTGGCTCCGTCGATGACCGTGGGCACGCCCACGGCGATGACCGGCACCCCCAGGGCGGCCCGGTCCACCGCCCGGCGGTGGTTGCCCACGCCGGAGCCGGGGGTCAGCCCCGTGTCGCTGAGCTGCACCGTGGCGCACAGCCGGTCCCGGCTCCGGGCGGCCAGTGCGTCGACGACGATGACGGCGGTGGGGCGGATGTGGGCCGCCGCGCCCCGGATCAGCTCCAGCGTCTCCAGTCCCGTCCGGGCCAGCACACCGGTGCACAGGGCGGAGACGGGGGTAAAGCTCCGGAACTGCCGGGGCAGCGAACGCACCATGTGCCGCGTCACCAGCAGGTTTTCCACGGCGATGGGACCCACGGCGTCCGGCGTCATGGCGCGGTTGCCCAGCCCCGCCACCAGGATCTGGGAGCGCGGCCCGGCGTCAGGCAGCAGCGAGCGCAGCTGGTAGGCAATGCACCAGACCGCCCGGTGGAAAAAGGTGCGCTGCCGGTCGAAATAGGGGCGGAGATCCACGGTGATATAGCGCCCCAGCGGCTTGCCCAGCGCCTGCGCCCCGGCATCCCCGGTGATGCGGATGTCGGTGACGGCGTAGCCCTCCTGCAGGCTCTCCAGCCGCCGGATGCCCTCCGGCGGAGAAAAATTTTTGGTGCGGGCGGCCAGATCGTCGGCGGCCTCCAGCGCCAGATCGGTACGAGGTACGGTCATTTTTGTGGCGAACGCTCCCTTCTGAACACAAAATATTGTGGCTTATGGATAGCATGACCGCCCGAAATAGATTTATGCGAAAACCTGAGTCAAAATTGCAAAAAAGTCTTGCATTTTCCGAGCAATGATGCTAAAATATCATCCTGCGTGGAAGTTATCTTTTCCGCGCGGAAAATCTGATGTCGGGGAGGTGTTTGGTTTGCCGAATATCAAGTCTGCTAAGAAGCGTGTTCTGGTGGCAGAGGCGAGAAATGCTCGCAACAAAGCCAATAAGTCCGCACTGAAGACTGCTATCAAGAAGTTCGAGGCTGCTGCCGTTGAAGGCAATCGCACCGAGGCCGAGGGCACTTACAAAGTCGCAGTCAAGGCGATCGACAAGGCTGCTGCCAAGGGTCTGCTGCACAAGAACAACGCGGCTCACAAGAAGAGCGCGCTGACGCTGAAGCTGAACAACATTGGCTGATGACCAAACTCAACGGGTATCCGAAAGGATGCCCGTTTTGCTTTGCGCCCGGCGGTGCGACGCACAAAAAGGACTCCCGCAGCATAAAGCTGCGGGAGTCCTTTTTGTGTATCATTTATTTCTTCTTTTTCTTGACGCCCATGATGACCAGCACCACCAGAAGCACCACAGCCACCACCACCATGGCGATCCACAGACCCATGTGGCTGGTATCACCGGTAAGGGGGCTGGCGCAGGCGACGGACACATTCATGATCAGGCAGCACAGCAGCGTCAGCAGGCAGAACAGCTTTTTCATCATCTTCACCTCGCTCTATGCGGCTATTATAGCATACTTTTCCGGTTTTGCAACCATCAGTTGGCGGGAACGGTATCCTCCATCGGCCCCTCGATGCACATCCATACCGCCTCGTCGGAAACCTTGCCGTCGCTGCCGACGTAACGGATCACGGCGTTGCCGCCGCCCAGGGTGCTCTGGGAAAACGTCACCGCCCAGCAGCCGGTGGTCACATCGTACCGCCCCCACGCCGTATCGTATGCGCCGTCGTACTTCGTCTTTGCCAGCTCAACAGCCTCCTGCTCCGTCAGGATGCCCCGCCCGAGCTGTGCCGTGCCCAGAATGGCCAGCACCTCGTCCCGGCAGGCGTCCCACGCGGCGCTGTCCATGACGCCGCTGGGGTCGGGCATGCACACATAGCTGCCCGGTACGCCCTGAAACGCGATATTGACCCAGACGGTACCCTGCCCGCCCTCGGTGTACTGCCACACCCTCTGGCCGCCGGACAGCGTCAGATCCTGCTCCGTCACGCCGGTGCCGCAGATGCCGTAGCCATCCAGCCAGCAGGTCAGCCGGAAGCTGACGGTTCCGTCGTCCGTTTTCCGGAACCGAAGCCCGGCCTGACCGTCCTCCTCCACCGTCTCCCAGGCCCAGCCGTCGGGGATGGTCAGCGCCATGTCCACATGGCCGGCGGTATACTCCGCCAGCTGGCCGGTGATCTCCTGCGGCTCCGGCGGGGAGCCGACCGGCGGCTTGTCTCCCTCCAGCGGGACAGCCGACCATTCGCAGGCGCCCAGCAGCGCGGCGCAGCACAGCGCCAGCAGGCACATAAAGACTCGTTTCATGCTCTCGCCCTCCTTTTACCCTATAGGACGGAGCAGGGAGGGGAAACGTTCCCCTCCCTGTAAGATCACATATCCAGCAGCTTCAGCTCGTCCTCGCTGACCTGCCGCAGCTCCTTTTTGTTGAGGATCTCGTACATACACGGCACCACGAACAGCGTCATCAGCGTGGCATACAGCAGTCCGCCGATGCACACCAGCGCAATGGGCTGGATCAGGGCCGTACCGGCGTTTTTCGCCAGCGCCGTGACGATCAGGCCCAGGATGGTGGTGAGGCTGGTCATCAGGATGGGCCGCAGGCGGGTGACGCCGGCGTCGATGATGGCCTCCCGCAGGCCCATACCCGCCAGACGCTGCTGGTTGATGTAGTCCACCAGCACGATGCCGTTGTTGACGATGATGCCCACCAGCATCACGAAGCCGATCAGGCTGATGACCGACACCTCGATGCCGGAGATCAGCAGCGCCAGGAAGCCGCCGGTGAAGGCCAGCGGGATGGTGAACATCACGATAAACGGCGCCTTCAGGGACTGGAACTGCGCCACCATGATGAGGTACACCAGCACCACGCCCAGCAGCAGCATCAGCAGAAGCTGCTGTATGGCGTTCATGATCTGCTCGTTCTCGCCGTCGAACTCCACGGTGACGCCCTCCGGCAGCGTGACAGACCCCAGCGCCTTCTGCACCGCCGTCGTGACCTTGGTCACATTGTAGCCGTCCGCCACCGCCGCCGACACGGTGATGCACCGCCGCTGCTGGTCGCGCTGGATGCTGTTGAGGGACACCGTCTCCTTGACCTCGGCCACGTCCCCCAGCTTGAAGGAGGTATCCTCGTCCCCGCTGTCCTCGCCGGTGAGCTGGCTCAGGCCGGAGGCGGAGGCGCCGCTCATGCCGCTCATGCCGCTCATGCCGCCCATACTGGCCATGGACGAGGACATGGAGCTGTCCGGCGTGATGGTCAGATCCATCAGCTTCTCGCGGGTCAGCTTGCTGCCCGCCGCCGCGTCCACGATCATCTCCATGCTCTCGCCGTCCAGCGTCACATCCGCCACGGTGGTGGTATCCTGCAGCGCCGCCGCCACCTGCATATAGATCTGGGCCACGGTGATGCCCTTGGTCATGGCCTTGTTCCGGTCCACCACCACCTGCAGAGCGGGGGCGGCGTCCTCCAGACCGTCAGAGACATCCTGCACGCCCTCCACCTGCTCCATCCGCTGTCCCAGCGAACGGGCGGCGCCTTGCAGCGACTCCATGTCGCTGCCGTACACCCGCAGGGAAACGCCGGTGCCGGTCATATAGCTCATCATGCCGCTCATCACACCGGCGGTGGTCACCTTACAGGGCAGGTCGGCGCACAGCGCCTCGATCTCCTTCCCCGCATCGGAGCCGAAGGTGCCCTCCGGCATGGTGAGGTAGCCGGTGACGTCAAACTCGCCGTTGTCGCCGCTGGCCATACTCAGGCCGCCCATGTCGCCGCTGCCCATCATAAAGCCGGCGGCGTCGATGTTGTCCACGGACATGACCCGCTCCATCACCTGATCCGCCAGCGCCACCGCCTCGTCGCGGGTGGTGCCCTCCGGCATGGTGACGGTGACGGACAGGTTGTTCATGTCGATCTCCGGCATGAAGGTGAAGCCCCGGCTCACCGCGCCCCACGCGCTGGTCACCAGCAGCGTCAGGGACAGCAGCAGCACGCCCGCCTTGTGGTCCAACGACCAGGCGATGGCCTTGCGGTAGGCGGGGTAGATCTTATCCAGCAGACCCGGCTTCGGCACGAACTCCCGCCGCAGCATGCCGGACGCCATGGCCGGCACCAGCGTCAGCGACACCAGCAGGCTGGCCAGCAGGGAATAGGTGATGGTCAACGCCAGATCGGTGAACAGCTGGCGGGTCAGGCCCTCCACGAACACGATGGGCGCGAACACGCACACCGTGGTGAGGGTGGAGGCCGTCACCGCGCCCAGCACCTGTCCCGCGCCGGACACCGCCGCCTGGATGATGGTGGCGCCCTTGGCCCGCAGGCGGTAGATGTTCTCGATGACCACCACCGAGTTATCCACCAGCATGCCCACAGACACCGCCAGACCGCTGAGAGAGATCATGTTGATGGTCACGCCGGTGAAGTACATCAGCACCACCGCGAAAATGACGCTGACGGGAATGGAGATCAGGGTGATGAGGGTGGGCCGCCAGTCACGCAGAAACAGGAACAGCACCACCACGGAGAACACCGCGCCCCACAGCAGGGAGGAGAGGATGGTCTCCACGATGAGGTAGATATAGTCGCCCTGATCCATCAGGGGCACGAAGGTCAGCCCCTCATATTGGGCCTCCAGCGTTTCGAATCGGGCGGTGATGTTGTTGGACACCTCCGCCGTGGCGTAGTTGGACTGCTTGGTGAAGGACAGCAGGATGCCGTTTTCGCCGTTGAGCTTGGTGTACAGCTCGTCGCTGTCGTCCGTCACCACCACCGTGGCCACGTCCCCCAGGGTGATGGGCGCTACGCCCTCCAGCCCCAGGTCGAAGAGCACCATGTCCTCCAGCTCGCTGCTGTTTTCAAATTTCTGCCCCACCGACACCATGTAGCTGACGCCGCTGTCGTCGTCTATGTACCCGGCGGGCATGGAGAAGTTCTGGGCCGTCAGCAGGCCGCTGACGGTGGAGATGGACAGCATCCCGCCCAGATCCGTCTGCTCATCCACCTTTTTATAGGCCTCCTGTATCTGCTTGAGGCCGCTTTCGATCTGGCTCTTTGCCTGACTGAGCTGCAGCTCCGCGCCGGTCATCTGGGATATACCGTCCATCATCTGCACCAGAAAATCGGAGATATCGCCCTCCAGCTTGCCGCTCTCCAGCTCCTTCATCAACTTTTCTATACTGCTTTTCAGTGTATCCAGAAGGTCGTTCAGCTGCTTCAGCGTCCCATCCGGGTCGGTGATAAAGCCGCCCACCAGGTCGTCGATGTCCAGACCCTCCAGCTTATCGTACAGCTCCTTCAGGTTTTTATAGACCTCGTCCACCGAATCGCCTACCGTGCCGGCTACGCCGTCCGCCGCCGCGCGTTTGGCGTCGGACAGCGCCTTTTCACCATCCTCCACCTGCTGCTTGGCGGCATACAGCTTGCCCTCCGCCTTTTTCAGCTGGGCCTTCACCGCGTCCGCCAGCTTGGCGGACAGGGCGTCCATCTTCTCCTGATCCAGAATGACGTGGGCCTGCCGGGTCAGGGCGCCGGACACCGTGACGCTGGCCACGCCGGTGACGCCCTCCAGCTTGCCGGTAAGCTCGTCCGTCACCAGATCGCTGAGGGCGTAGACGTCCTTGCCCTCCTGGGATACGGCGGCCACCATCACCGGGATCATGGACGGGTTGATCTTCAGCACATAGGGCGCGCCCACCGTGTCGTTCCACTGCCCCTGCAGCACAGAGATCTTCTGCTGGATATCCACACTGATGGTGTCCATGTTCACGCCGTCCTCAAACTCCAGCATCACCATGGACACGCTGTTCTGGCTGGTGGAGGTGACCTCCTTGATCTGATCCAGCGTGGCCATGGACTGCTCCATGGGCCGCGTGATCTCCTCCTCCACCGCCTCGGGACTGGCGCCGGGATCGGCGGTGACGATAATCACATAGGGAAAATCCATATTGGGCAGCAGATCCGGCGTCATCCGCAGATACGCCACGATACCCAGCACCACCACCGCCAATACCACCACAAATACCGTCAGCGGCTTCTTTACGCTGAATTTTGCCATACTCCCGTTCCTCCACGGCACTCGCCTGATTTTATCCGCATGGGCATACGCCCGATTTTATCCTATGAAGTAGTCTACCATGCCGCTGCGCGCTTCGCAAGCGGCACACCTAAAAATTAACGAAACCGTTACAATATCCTCTGTTTTTGTCAAAAAAGTTCGCGTACCGAACGAATTAAATATCCGGAAAGTGAAAAAGTGAGAGAGCTTCGCTCTCTCGCTTTTCTTTTCGTATATCCGGCGTCACACGATGCGCAGGTCGCCCTCCGCCGCCGCGGCCAGCCGGGCCGCCTTCTGCCGGCCCAGCGCCTCCTGCAGCGCCACGATGATGCTGTTGGACACCAGGAAGCCCCGGGGCGTCAGGCGCCAGCCGCCCTCGGTGCGTGAGGCAAGACCCGTTTTTTCGTACTGCTCGAACAGCTCCTCCATGGGCTGGAACCGCTGGCGGTAGCGGTTCTCGAAGGTCCGCCGGTCGATGCCCGCCGCCGTCCGCAGCGACAGCATCACATACTCGTAGTCCCGGGCCAGCGTCTCGCCGTTCTCCGACTCCGCCAGCACCAACTGGCCCGCGATGTACCGGTCCAGATCCCGCACATAGCCGTACCGGACGCCGCCGAAATCGGAGTGCGCCCCCGGCCCGAAGCCGGCGTACTCCTCCATGTTCCAGTATTTCAGGTTGTGGCGGGACGCCCGGCCCGGTCTGGCGAAATTGGAGATCTCGTACTGCTGGTACCCCGCCTCCTCCAGCGCCGCCACGGTGTAGAGGTACATGTCCGCCTGGGCGTCGTCATCCGGCAGCGTCAGCGCCTGCCGCTGCTGCCACAGGGGCGTGCCCTCCTCCAGCTTCAGCCCGTAGCAGGACAGGTGCTCCGGCCCCAGCGCCACGGCATCCGCCAGCGTGCGCTGCCAGTCCTCCATGGTCTGGCCCGGCAGACCGTAGATCAGATCGAGACTCAGGTTGGTGAGCTTCGCCCTCCGGGCCGCCGTCACCGCCTGCTGCACCTGCTCATAGGTATGTATCCGCCCGATGCGCTGCAGCAGCGCGTCATCGGTGGACTGCACCCCCAGGGACAGCCGGTTGAACCCGGCCCGCCGCAGGGTGCGCAGCGTTCTCCAGTCCCCGGCGCTGTCGGGATTGGCCTCCAGCGTGATCTCTGCGTCCCGGGCCACGTCGTACCGCCGCTGCACCGTCTGCAAAAGGCGCACCAGCCGGGGCGCCCCCAGATAGCTGGGGGTGCCGCCGCCGAAATACACCGTGTCCACCTGCATCCCGGCGGCGCGGGGCGCCACCTCCTCCAGATGGCGGAGCAGCGCCGCCGTGTAGGCGTCCATCTTCTCCTCGCTGTGGGCCAGCGAGTAAAAATCGCAGTAGGCGCATTTGGCCTTGCAGAACGGGATGTGAATATACAGCCCCAGCGCGGGCTTTTCCGTGCGCCCTCTCATGGCCGCACCTGGGGCGGCAGGATGGTCACTGCGCCGTAAAAGCAGTTGACCTTGCAGCCGCGGCAGCCGATGCACTGCGCCGCGTCCACCTCGTAGATGCCGTCCTCCCGCTGGAAAATGCACTTCATGGGACAGAACATGGCGCACCAGCCGCAGCCGGTGCAGCTCACCGGGTCGATGACCGCCAGCTGTATGGCCTTCCGTCCGAAGGGATGTGCCGGATCCGTCATAGGCTCACCCGCCTTTCCTCGTTTTTACCCTGTACGATTATACCCGCGTTTCCCGTTTTTGACAACCCCGCATGAAACGCCGCGCTCCGGCGCACACTATGGGCGAAAGGAAGTGACTGCCATGACTCCTGAGGAGTATCAGGCGCTGGTCAAGCGCATGGCGCCGCCGTCCCCCATCGTCCGGGACACGGCGCTGGCCTTTCTGGTGGGCGGCGCCATCTGCGTGGTGGGGCAGCTGCTGTCCCATTGGTACGGCACGCTGGGGCTGGACACCGCCGACGCCGGCACCGCCACCTCCGTGACGCTGGTGTTCCTGTCGGCGCTGGCCACGGGGCTGGGCGTCTATCACAAGCTGGCCCGCTGGGCCGGCGCCGGCACGCTGGTGCCCATCACCGGCTTTGCCAACGCCGTGGTGTCTCCCGCCGTGGACTTCCGGGCGGAGGGCCTTATCACCGGCACCGCCGTGAAGATGTTCACCGTGGCCGGGCCGGTCATCGTGTTCGGTACCGCCGCCAGCGTGGTGTACGGTCTGGTGCTGTGGCTGGTGCAGACCATATAAAAGAGGGAGACGCCGGGCGTCTCCCTCTTTTTATGTATCAGACTCAGTTGTCCACGCGGTTGCGCCACTCCAGCTCCTGCTCCAGCTCGAACTTCAGCTTCTTGTTCTCCTCCACCAGCGTATCGTAGTGGGTGCCCTGGACGTAGTACTTCACGAAGGCGAAGGTGGCCTCGTTGAACTCCTCATCGGAGTACTCCGGCAGCAGGGAGCCGTTCTTGCGGCGCAGGCCCGTGACCTCCACCACCACCAGACGGCGGTGCTCCTCGCTGAGCTGGAACAGCTTCAGCGTCTCGGGGATGCTCAGCTCCAGATCGTAGCGCTCGTTGACGATCTCCAGCAGGCGGCGCTGCTCCGGCTTGGCGGAGACGATGACGCCGTGCTCGGCAAACAGGCGCTTGAGGTAGGAGGCGGAGACCTCCTCACGGGTGATGGTGCCCTTACCGATGCCGGTGAGCATGGTGTTGGACAGATTCAGGCTGACATAGACCTCCTGGCCGGTGGTGGGATAGCTCATGTGGTTACCTCCTGCAATGCTCAAATTGGTTTTCCGCCGTCCGGGACGGCCTTTTTTGTTCTGCTGTCAGCATACCACAACGCGCCGCAAATAGCAACACAAAGTTGTTCCAAGTACGTCTATTTATACGAAAAAATGTCCTATTTTTCTGAAACTACGGCATTTTCCTCTCCCAAATGTACCATACGACCCAAACAGCCCAAAGGGCACGCATGACCGGTCCTTCCGGGATAAGGTTTGGCGAGACGCCGCAGCGATGTATGGGCGGAAGAGACGCCGCACCCCCTCGTGAACGGATGGATCTTGCGGCCAGACGAGGCGCGGCGACGACGCCATACTTTCTGTATGGCGAGGAGCGGCAACGACGTATGGGCGGAAGAGACGCCGTTCACACGCCGGTCAGGTCAAAGGGCGGCGTATATTCCTCCCTCGCCGCTGTCCGCTCCTGGGTAAAGCCGTCGGTGATGCCGCAGTTGTGCATATAGTCTGCGGCGGCGCGGTACTCGGCGCGGGTGAGCCGGCGGGCCAGACGTCCTTGTGCGCCGGGCTGGGGGGTGTACTGGCTCATGAGGGAGAACAGAACGTCGCCGGGCCGGAAAGTGCGGGCCACCCAGTCGATGACGCGGCGGGTATTGTCCAGATAGCCGGGCAGCACCAGGTGGCGGATGACCACGCCGCGGCGCAGGAGGCCGTTCTCCATGATATACGGCCCGGTCTGGCGGAACATCTCCAGGATGGCGTCTGCGGCCACGGAGAAATAGTCCGGGGCGGCGGAAAGCTCCGCCGCCAGTGCGCCGTCGGCGTACTTCAGGTCGGGGAGCCAGATGTCCACCAGCCCCTCCAGCTGCCGCAGCGTATCCACCCGCTCGTAGCCGCCGCAGTTGTACACCAGCGGCACGGGGAGCTTGGGCTCCAGCGCCGGCAGGATCCACGGCAGGAAGTGGGTGGCGGTGATGAGGTCGATGTTGTGGGCGCCCTGGGCGATCAGCTCCTCAAAGATGGCGCGGAGCCGCTGAGGCGTCACGTCCCTGCCGAAGCCCTCCGCCGAGATGGTATGATTCTGGCAGTAGCAGCAGCGCAGGGTGCAGCCGGCGAAGAACACGGCGCCGGAGCCGTTGGTGCCGGAGATCGGCGGCTCCTCCCAGTAGTGGAGCTTCGCGCGCGCAATGTGCATTTTGTCACCGCTTTGGCAGTAGCCGCGCATGATTTCACGGTCAACACCGCATTTTCGCGGGCACAGTGTGCAAACGCTCATGCGTTTTGTTCCCTGAGCATCAGGAACCCGGCGTTAGAGCCGCGCTTGCCGCGCGTCACGCGGTGTGAAAACAGCAGGTCGCTGTTGCACATGGTGCACACGCCGCCCGTTGTGATGTGCTCGGGCAGCACGCCTGCACCTAATAAGAACGCACGGTTGCACGCCCAAAGATCAACGTGGAATTTGCCGTTGCCGTCGTCCGTGACGAATTTGTCGCTGTCGGGCAGCGCGAGGAATTCTTCCGCACACGGGGCGTCCACCTCAAAGCACTCCTTTGCAATGGACGGACCGATGGCCGCGAGCAAATCCTCGGGGCGGGTATCGAATTCCTCCTGCATTTTCTCTACGGTAGCTTTTGCCATACCGTTCACCGTGCCGCGCCAACCGGCGTGCGAAAGCCCAATGGCGTGATGAATGGGGTCGTAGAAGTAAAGCGGCACACAGTCCGCCGCGTAAATGCGGCAGATTCGGCTCATCCGTCACAAGGCCGTCCACGCTTTCCATGTCCTTCGGCTTCCAAATACCCGTGCCGGCGTTTTTCATCGTGACACGGCGCACGTTCGTGTGGTGATCCTGCGCGCCCGCCGTTATATTCTCTACAGGAATATTCGCCGCTTGAGCGACGAGACGGAAATTTTCTTTTACATTTTCATCGCTGTCGCCGCGGTTGAAGCCGAGGTTCATAGCGGCAAACTCTTCTTTACTCACGCCGCCGATGCGCGTGGAGAAGCAGTGCGTAAGGTACGGGATATTCTCCCACGCCTTAAACGTCAGCAGTCCCACACCGTTTTCCTTGATTGTCAGACGCATATCGGCGATGTCTGCGTTTTCGGCGCGGCGCGGCTTTTCGATTTTCGGCAGCGGAATGGATTTGCGGCTCACGATAATACCCTCATACTTCTGCTTCACGCGCAGCTGACCGCAGAATTCGTAGCCGCACTTTTCGCACTTAAATGTGCTGCGCAGACTCTTGTTTTTCACAGTCCATTTGCCGCGGCGCTTTGCTTCGCCGCCGCATTTTTCGCACGTGAAATGCAGATGCTCCTTTTCGATCAACGGGCTGTTCACGTCACAGATATACGTCGTTTTAAACGTGATGCGTCTGTAAAACTCCGGGTCCTTGCAGTCCTGAATAAACGGGCGGAACGTATCCTTTGTGTAAATGCGCTCCAGCACCATGGCGGACAGCACGCTGTCGTCGAGCGCGCGGTGGTGGTCGAGCGCACCGTCATCAATGGAAAGCAGCTCTGCCGCTTTGGAAAGCCCAAGCTGCTTGCCGTCCTCGCCAAGGCGCTTTTCCACGTACTGCTGTAAATCGACATAGCGCTGCAAAAACGGAACGGTCTCCCCGCCGCCGAAATAGCGGCAGTTTTCAATCAGCGCCAGAATGTCCGACGTGCCCCACGTGGCAATCACGCAGTCGCCCGCCCATTTTTTGAAGCGGCTCATCACCTGCATGTACGGGCGCGCGTCCAAAAGATTCGCATCCGTAATGTTGGTGAGGTCCGAGATAATCGCGCTGATCTTTTTTGTCACCTGCGGTTTGACAAAGCAGGAAAACCGGTCTGTGATATTCAGTTGTGCATCGAGCTTGACAGCGCCGAACTCGATAATCTCATTGATAAAGCCGTGGAGACGGCGGCTGTACGCACCGT